>Ga0209100_1000531_pt1 | contig 32282 bp, 24 predicted proteins | sample lystaG_FD_185480 | JGI IMG/M metagenome (GOLD analysis project Ga0209100, IMG submission 185480) | Glacier valley bacterial and archeal communities from Borup Fiord, Nunavut, Canada, to study Microbial Dark Matter (Phase II) -... | ecosystem: Environmental > Aquatic > Freshwater > Ice > Glacier ... | reverse complement strand
GATAGGTCTACCTCACAAGATCCTCACATCTCTAACCTACGCTTAGTAAAGATGGTTTATTTCTGTTAACTGCATCATTGCAAATAAGTAGTCAGGTAGGTATCTTCATGATTTTACTCGCGGTTGCTAGAGGGTTGAGCAACAGGTCTAAATAGTATTCATTCAAAACTTCGTTCAAGAGTCATTTTTGTGACAACCGCTCTGAATTACAGTCCCTACATTTTTGGATCAGCCTAAGCATAGTAACCGCTTTTTAGCTCAATTGGACTCACTGCACCTGCTCAACTTAACTAGTTAAGGGAAAACAATGGTTTCATTACAATCGCAACCTACATTAGATCTTTTTCAGTTCGTGTTCCGGCTTTTTCACAACCTAAAGCAAAATGTCTACCAGTGGGAGGGCTGGGGAGGGATAGCAGAGCCGCCGTGTTTCAACCGTGGGGATGTAGCGCATCCCTCCCGCGCTTGCGGAAGCAAGCAGAGTATAATTAGCTTGTGCGATGACAAGTAAGGGCAACCGTCTACACGCTGAATCACTCTAGTATCGGAGCAATCCCGGCACAGTAAGACACTGCCAGCCATGCGCTGAGTAAGACTATACAACTGGCAAGCAATGGCAGAGTGAGGAGTGTACCTATCTGGCTGAGTGATGGACTCGGAACGCAGGCACAACCAGAAAAACTAAAAGTAAGCCGAACCGCAATCATTAGGTGGAACGGTGTAGGGGCACATTGATTATGCCTTTGGAGGATTCAGCAATGGATGGCTTCAAGAATCCCCTCGCCTTTAGGCATGGGGAGTATCAATACTACTGTTGAAGGATTTGAATCCCATCGGCAAAATCTTTTAGGAAAAATTTCTGAGGATCAACGATAGCAAGTTTGAGCAGATGCACCGCCGCTTTATACGAGATTGCGTCTAAAAAAGACTGAAGTATTGTTTATACGCTCGCCATGAGCCTACTTAAAATTCTAAGGCTTGCTTTAACAAGATTTCACCTAAAGATGACCGTTGAACGTGTTGTTTTGATACATTTTCGGTATTCACTGCACTCGAATTATATGATGAAATCTGTTGCACTACTGCCAGCACTTTAAATCAGGGCAATGTGATTTTTGTAGCCAAAGACTACCCATTCGGGTACTGCATACCTTGGCTAACTGTTTAAGAATTGTGTGTAGTAACGATTGCTCGTTACGATCGCTCTCACTCAATTTGTGACTCAATTTTCTTTTTTACGATCGAGAATCAGCCCAAACAGTTGATCGATCAGCAACCATGCACCAATGGGGTCTGAGGTGAAAAACTCATGGCAAACCTGCAATCTATTCATGCCGTTGGTGAATCCCTGCGGAACTATCTGCGGAACACCTATCCATCCAGTGCGTTTACTGGGCTACCCACGTTTGATATTCAACTGATCTCTAGCGGTGAATTAGCGACGCTTGACGAGCCAACTAACACCCTGTCGCTGTTTCTACATCGCGTCACTGTCAACGAACATCTACGAGGCAGCAGACCCAACAATTCAACTCAACTCGGAGTGCCTTTATCTGTCGATTTGCACTATCTCATGACCGTTTGGGCAGACAGCGCTCTGGCAGAACACCTCGTTTTGGCATGGGCAATGCGGCAGTTTCACACGCGATCGATTTTAGATGCGTCTTCTCTGTCGCCCGAAGCGGAATGGCATTCAGGAGACACGGTTCAGCTTATTCCGGTTGATTTAAGCAATGAGGACATTATGCGAATTTGGGATCGGTTAAAGCCCTCTTATCGTTTGAGTGTGGCTTATGTAGCGAGAGTGGTGAGTATTGATGTTGATCGACAAGAGGCAGGTCGTCCTGTGGTGGCAACGCGGTTTCAGATTGACGATCGGGAGGTAATGCCATGACGCTGGTTCAGGTCGATCGCCGAGTGCTGGGCGCGATCGGGCTTGTCGATGCCACCACTAGATTGCCGATTGCACGACGGTTGCAGGTGAGCGGACGCGATCTGCATCTCGTCTGGAATCGCAGCGGCTATGCCGTAATTTATGCAGCAGAGGGACTGCAAGCTTACAGCGAGAGCTTTTTAGCGCCTGCGAGTCCTGTCGCGACGGTGTCGATTCAAGTGAGCGTGATCGATCCAGAAGGACAGTATTTGTCTAGACAGGCGACGATTAAGCTGCCTCGTGATCCTGATTCTGCAAACGCCGACACCGCAAATTCGGTATTTCAGCCAATTAGCGTGGCGATGTATCGATCGCCTGCGGCTCAAGTCGCATCTGGGTGGGCAGTGATTCGCGCCACTGCGATCGAGAAAACGACCAGTCAGCGACTTCCTTGGGCATTGATTCGCGTGGTGCAATCGGCTCCGGCTAAGGTGACGCTTTGTTTAGCCGATTGGCGAGGTGACGCTTTGATCAACGTTGCTGGAATTCCAATCACAACACCGGGTGCAGGAGGCGGTGCTGTATTGGTTAACGAGATTGATGTCACGTTAGAAATTGTTTTTGATCCCGTTCTCACTAAGATTTCAACCACGTCTGATCTATCAACTTTGGCTGATCCCAATGCTGGCTATTTGCCTGACCCCGATGATTTGGAAGTCAGGCGAGGCAGTCTGAGATCGGGCAGTCTTTCCTACAAGCTTGCAGCGGGTCGCGATCGCGCAGACACGTTAGCCGTCACATTCATATAACGATTACAGACATAACAATTCGCATTTACAAGGAGAAATCACAGTGCCCGAATATCTAGCTCCCGGTGTGTATGTCGAAGAAACTAGCTTCCGCGCTAATTCAATTTCGGGCGTGGGAACTAGCACCACTGCTTTTGTAGGTGCGACGCTCAAAGGTCCGTTTGGCGGAGTTCCAGAACTCATGACGAGCTTTGGAGAATTTGAGCGGATCTATGGTGGATTAGATGACCTCAACGGCAAAACGAATTACATTGCTCATGCGGTGCGCGTGTTTTTTGATAACGGCGGCTCGCGCCTCTATGTCTCCCGCGTGGTTTCTGCTAGTGCGAAAGCCGCTCAGTCAGACGATCTCTTAGCGAGCGCCACTGACGAAGCGCGATTTGTGGCGCGATTTAAGGGCGATGGCGGCAATGGTGAAGTCTTGCTCTATCAAAAAGAAACTCCCGTGAGCGCGGGCACGATCGCCAATGCACCGCTTGGCAGTATTTTGCGAGTCAAAGCAGCAGACAATACCAAGAAGTACTATCTCAAACAAACCAATCTCAAAGCAGCAGACGATTGGAAAGACTCGGCGGATGCCGCGTTAACTGATGCGATCGTGGGAACAAATCCCGCGCCTCAGCTAGACTTGCTCACGCTTACGGTGGTGGCTCGTGACCTGAGCGGCAATGAAATTAGCTATGAAGACCTGGGATTTGATGCAAAACATCCGCGTTGGGTCGGCAGCGTTTTAGCATCAAATCCGAATCGTCGTGCCGATGCCTTAACGAATCTATTTGCGATCGCAGTAGCTCCAGCAACTGTGACGGCTCTAGCGTTACGAGATGGATTGTTTGAGACGTTTTCTCAACCTCGAAGAATTCCTTTATCAGGTGGAGTCAGTGGAGGCGATCCCAGTGTTGATGACTATAAAGCAGCACTGAAACAACTCGAATCGCTGGAAGATATCTCGATCGTGGCTTCTCCTGGTCACTCAGCGTTAGCCGAAACGTTATTTTTAGGAGTCCAACAAGAGCTATTAAACTTTGTTTCTCGACGACGTGCGTATCAAATCGCGGTGCTTGACACGCCGCCGAATCAAAGCCTGAATGAGGCGCGAACGGTGCGGAGTCGTCTCGATTCTTCCTATGCAGCTCTCTATTATCCGTGGGTGGTGGTTGCAAATCCTCAAGCCCGATCGGGCAGTGCCGCCCCCGCCGAATTAACCTTGCCTCCGTCTGGGTTTCTGTGTGGAATCTATGGGCGAAGTGATGTAGAGCGGGGAGTTTATAAGGCTCCTGCCAATGAAATTGTGCGGGGAGCCATCCGATTTGAAACCGCCATTAACTTTGCTCAACAAGAAGTGTTGAATCCTTTGGGGGTGAATTGTCTGCGGTTCTTCCCCGGTCGAGGCTATCGCGTTTGGGGTGCCCGCACGATTAGCTCTGACTCCAATTGGAAGTATGTCAACATTCGCCGTTACTTCAATTATCTAGAAGCATCCATCGATCGCAGCACACAAAATCTGGTGTTTGAACCGAATGGAGAACGCCTCTGGACAAATGTCCGCGATACAATTTCGGCGTTTTTGTATAGCGAATGGGTGTCCGGCGCACTGCTCGGCGGCAGCTATCAAGAAGCCTATTTTGTGAAATGCGATCGCAGTACGATGACACAGCAAGATCTCGACGAAGGCAGACTGATTTGTTTAATCGGAGTCGCCGCGATCAAGCCTGCCGAATTTGTGATCTTCCGCATCGGTCAGAAAACGGCAGACTCACGCGGTTAACTTTTTGAATCGTCTGACCTTCGACACACCCTGGAGAATGATTTATGTCCGATCGTACTTTTCCTTACAGCGCGTTTAACTTCTTAGTTAAATGGGATAACGGCGTTGATCCGACCACTGCGCTAGGTGGCTTTTCAGATGTTTCGGGGATCAACACCGAAATGACGATGGCAGAATATCGCAACGGCAACGAACTCGAAAACCATGTCCGCAAAGTGCCAGGATTGCATAAAGTAGGCGATGTCACCCTCAAACGCGGCATCATTAAATCAACCGATTTTTGGAACTGGATCAATGCAACTCGTCACACGGGAGTGAATGCAAAACGCGAAGTTGTGATCACACTTCAAGATGAATCTGGTAAGCCTGTGCAGTCGTGGAAATTACGCGGTGTTGTACCGATGAAATATACAGGGCCGACACTCGCGGGTAAAGGCGGTGATGTTGCAATGGAAGAACTCGTGCTTTCGGCAGAAGGCTTGGTGTTGGTCGATAGCACCGGGAATGATGTCGGATGAGCAGCTTAGTGTTTGAAACAGCCCCTCCGATCGTAGCGAGTGCTCCCAATCGATCGGACATCGCCTGCTTTATCGGATTTGTAAAAAGGCGCAACACCGCGTTGCCGTCTCAGATTCGCCGCTGGCTGCAAGAACAAGGCTGGACAGATGCACCCAGAATGGAGGATTTGCTTGATTTGCCCGTTGTGATCGAGGCTTGGGATCAGTTCGATCGATTGTTTGCTTGGGAGCAGCGTCCCCTCAATCCGTTCAATCAAATCGGCAGTACTTATCTAGGTGCAGCCGTCCGATCGTTCTTTGCTCAAGGCGGACGCAAATGCTATGTGATTAGAGTCGGTGATCCCTGGCGATTGACTAATCCACAATCAGAGCGACTGGCGAACATTGAAAAACTGATTCCGGGCTATCCGACTGCATTTAAGGGTTCCGCAGTGGATCAAGCAAGCTGGCATGGAGTCGGACATCTATTTGGCTTGCCCGATGTGTCTTATGTGTGTTTGCCCGATTTAGCAGATGCAGTAGCAATCGATCGCCAACGTCTTGATCCGCCGAAGCTTCCTGCCCCGCCTTTAGAGCAGTTTGTTGAATGCTCGGAGCCAGTGCCGCAAAGGGTCGATCAAGCCTCCCGATTGTTCCAAGCTCCTCGCTGTGATACTGGCGGCTATGTTGCTTGGACAAAAGCTCTACAGCTTGTGGCAGATTTGCTCAGTCGTCAACAGCGAGAAGTGCAGTTGATTGCCTCAGTACCTCTGCCAGAAGTCGATCGAGATTTGCTGACTTTCTTCACGCAGCCGACACCGGGATTTGTGCCGCCATTAGCGATCGCAGTTCCTGACGAAGGGTTGGCGAGTGCGTTTGTTCAGCTTGCGTATCCGTGGGTGCAAACGCCCGGATCGGTGAATCTGCCAGAGCAATTAGAAAGCCCGGATGCCGTTTTAGCAGGTGTGCTGGCTCGAAATGCACTAACACGCGGTAGTTTTCGCAGTGCGGCAAATTTGCATTTAGCAGATGTGCAGCAGGTTTATCCGATTCTGACCCGCGATCGCTTGCTGCATTCTCAGCCCGATAGTGCGACTCGATCAACGCGGCACACACTGCTTCAGCGCATTTCTGTGTTGGGAACCACTCCGAGCGGGCTACGGTTGCTCTCCGATGTCACAACTAGCCTCGATGAGAGCTATCGCCCCGCTAGTATCAATCGTCTCGTTTCGGCGATCGTGCGAGCGGCAAGACGATTGGGTGAAGAAGTCGTGTTTGAAGCATCGGGCGAAAAACTGTGGATGCGGCTGCGAGGTAGCCTCACGACCTTGATGAGTGGCTTGCTGCAAGCAGGGGCGCTGCAAGATGCGGAGGCGACGGCGTTTGCGGTGCGCTGCGATCGAGACACGATGACTCAGCAAGATATCGATCAAGGTCGCGTCATTGCTCAGATCGAATTTGTCGCCGCCGCCCCGATCGACCAAATCACGATCGTGCTGGCGCTCAATACAGGCGGACAGGTTTCGCTGATTCCATCTCAGGAGGCGGTATGAGTAGCTCGTATCCGTTGCAGGTGTTTCGCTTTCAGGTCACGTTTCAAAAAGATCCGTTGCCCAACAGTGGCGATACGGCTCCGGTGCAGATGAGCGCAGCGTTTTCAGAATGCACGGGGCTAGAAGCGACGATGGAGCCAAAAGCGATCAAAGAAGGCGGACGCAACTATGGAGCCGCACAGCGCACCGGACAGGTGACATTTGCCACCGTTATTTTGAAGCGTGGTATGACCCGCGATCGCGACTTATGGAACTGGTTTACTCTGGTCACTCAGGGAGCCTATGCCCATCGTCGCACCGCCACGATTACTTTATTCGACACGAGCGGCGCAGGCGTTTTGTCCTGGCAGCTAGAGAAGGCGATGCCCGTCAAATTTAAAGCCGCTGACCTAAATGCGAAGGGCACCGAGATCGGCGTTGAAGAACTGCATTTTGTCCATGAAGGATTAAGTCTGATGAGAGGAGAAGGAACGCTATGAGCGAACAAATTACACGCGCGACCTTCACGCCGCAAACAGGAAATAAAACAGCGATCGCAGTCCATTTCAATCCGGTTTCGTTACAGATTTCGATTAACAACACATTAGAAGATAAAGGCAAAGGGAAAGATAAAAAACAATACATTTCTAAAACAGCGGCAACGCTGGCGATGGACTTAGTGTTTGATACGACTCATAAAGGCAGCGACGTGCGGTTAGAAACCCAAAAGATTGCCCGATTTATGGAGCCAGGGAAAGAACCGGGCGATCAGAAGATTCCCACGATCGTGCTGTTTGAGTGGGGCACGTTTAAGTTTCAAGGATTGATTCAATCCTATGGAGAAACGATCGATTTCTTTTCATCAGACGGGGTGCCACTACGCGCAAGTATTAAGTTGACGATGGCGCGTCAAGAAGAAGTGTTTGAGCCTAGCCCAGAGCCGCCAAGTGATTCATCCGTTCAGGTGTCAGGCGGGGCAGGAATCAGCGCGACTGCCGTGGCTTCGATCGGAGGTTCACTCGATGCAGGACGAGCGATCGCGACGGCAAATGGTCAAGACAGTCTGCGGTTTTCGAGCGGTGCGTTTACTTTGGATGCTTCGATTAAGCTGAGTCCCCCGATCGCATTCGCTACGGGCGGCGCTGGCATTGGTGGCGGTATTGGCATCGGTGGCGGTATTGGCATCGGTGGAGATATTGGAGTTGGTGGCGGTGCTGGAATTAGTGGCGGTATTGGAATTAGCATTAGTGGAAGTGCTTCCGCAGGAATTTCTGCAAGTGAAGGAGCGTTTGCAGGATTACGTGTCTCTAGCAATCCGATTTCCGTTGTTCAAATTGACACGAATCGATTCATTCAGCCGAGCGAATCTGTGGGATTTGCTACGAGTCGCAATGCGAGTTTTCAAGTCGGTGGACAGGCAGAAATTGAAGGATCTGCCAGCTTAAGCACCAATGTTCGATCGAGAGCCAACATTCAGTTTGAGGAGGATTAATCATGCCTGTTGTGTTTGATCAAGTCATTGGCGAAGTCGTTCCCCCCGTGCCGTTGACCCAAGACGAGCCGGACAATTCACCTCCGGTTGCGTTTGTTGATCGAGGATTGCAAACCACGCTGAGGCATTTAGAAAAACGCCGTGCGAGATTAAAAGCCGATTAGTGTTGATTCTCTAACGTCAGTTCGACAGAAGCAGTTCGCTCCGATGATGAATTCGGGAAGCCCCCTAAATCCCCCAAATTGGGGGACTTTAAGCCAAGACCTTTAGTTTCAAAGTTCCCCAGAATGGGGGATTTAGGGGGCAGAAGCCGCCCCAAACGAAGCAAAAAACTCATCGAATTCACATCTCTCTAAAATCTTGTCCTCTTGTTAGCCATGCCAGAAACCCAACTCAGCCCTTTTGCCGTCTACAGCGCCCAGCCCACCGTGCGGATCAATTCTCAGGAATATCCCAAAGTGAGCGAATCGATTTTGGCGATGGAAATGACCGAGCAAGACGGCGGAATGTCAGCCCTAGAACTAAAACTGAGCAATGTCGTCAGCGATCCCAACGGCGGCGCAGCTTTGGCATTTGAAGACAACCAAATCTTAAAACTAGGAGCCACGATCGCGCTGTATGCAGGGGACGCAACAGCACCGCAAGAAATCTTTCAGGGCGCGATCACGGGGCTAGAAGTAGACTTCCCCGAAAACGGATCGCCAGATATTACGGTTCTGGCTGAGGATGTCTTTCAACGGGCACGCATGGCGCGACGAAGCAAAGTTCACACCGATGTCTCGATCGCGGATTTAGCGCGACAGCTTGCTAATCAACTCAGCCTTACTCCGGTGATCACGGGACTGACGGACTCGATCGGGACTCAAGTGCAGCTTAACGAGAGTGATCTCGCCTTTTTGCGGCGACTGCTCGATCGCTACGATGGCGATCTGCAAGTGGTCGGCAAAGAACTACACGTTTCACCCAATGCGGATGTGCGGCGCGGCAGTGTAGAACTGGTGCTAAATAGCCAACTCCGACGGGCAAAAGTCTTCGCTGACCTGGCGCACCAAGTGACTGAAGTCACCGTTAACGGCTGGAATCCGGCTCAGGGGCAGCGAGTCAGCGCCAGCAGTCAAGGCGCACATCTGCGATCGGGCGCTGGCACTCCTGGCTCACAGATTTTGAAGAAGACATTGGGCGATCGCGCTCATCATTTATCTCACTTAGCGGTCACTACCGATGCCGAGGCGCAAGCGGTTGCCGATGCTGCGTTTGACGATCGGGCGCGGCAGTTTGTCTGCGTCGAAGGCACTGCCGATGGCAATCCTGCGCTGCGAGTCGGGACACATTTGACGCTTAAAGGTTTGGGCGATCGCTTTAGCAACACCTACATTGTGACTCGTGCCTGTCATCGCTTTAGTTTGGATGTAGGCGGCGGCTATGTCACCGACTTTGAAGCCGAATGTGCATTTTGGGGAGGAAACTAATGCAGCCGATTTTTGAGCATCCAACTACAGCACTGCACGGCAGCTATCTGGGAGAAGTCGTATCGGTGAGCGATCCTGACAACCTTTCTAAGGTGCAGGTGCGGCTGTTTAACTTCAATGACGTTGACCAACAGGACGCGCCAATTTGGGCAAGAGTGGCGGTGCCCGTTGCAGGGTCTAATTACGGGGCGTTTTTGCTGCCCGATGTGGGAGACGAAGTGCTGATCACGTTTGTGAATGGCGATGCTCGGCTGCCAATGGTGATCGGATCGCTGTGGAACGGTTCCGCGACTGCTCCCGAAACGCTTGGCGGCGGAACCGTCGATCGCTGGACTCTGGTCGGAAAAGCCCAAACGCGCATTGCGATCGTTGAAGAATCTCCGGGAAATGCCACGATCTCGCTCACAACTCCGGGCGGGGTCAGTGGCACACTCACCCAAACCGCCGGAGGAAAAATCGAGTTTGAAGCCGCAGGAACAACCGTCACAGTGGACACCAGCGGAGTCACGGTGCAGAGTGCGGGACGGGTGAATGTGAGCGCCAGTCAAGTCGAAGTCACGGCAGGACAAGTCACCGTAAACGCTGCGATTTCAACTTTTTCGGGGGTTGTCAAATGTGACACCTTGATTGCAACCACCGTGGTTTCGACCACTTACACACCGGGAGCCGGAAACATATGGTAGACCATGCTGTGATTCTACAAGCGGTGGGCGTGAGTCAGGTTGCAGACCAGCCCAACTTACCCAAATCCTATGATTTGCGCCCTACGATTCTCAAGCGAACGGAGCAAGATTTTATTGGCTCTGTTTTAGACGAATTGAAGAGTGGAAGAGGAATTCAGGCATTAACCGGAGTGATTCATTCTCATCACGCTAGCGAACCTTTAACCTTTCTACAGCCTGTTCATCGCACGTTCTATTTAGTGATTTTGGAGATTGCTTGCGATCCATTTAATCAACCCTATTTGCAGCCTCGTCTCGATCCTCGCAAAATCGAGAGCGCTGGGTTAGTGGTGCGTCGAGTCGCTGACAGCGGTAAGCATGAAGGCTGGCGAAAGCAGGGGCATTCGGTGCGCGGCTGGATTCCGTTTGATACTGAAGACGCAGCAAGGCTTGATCCTGATCCCGATCGCCGATCCCAAATTTCGTCAGGACTGCCAGAACTCGATCGCTTACTCTCTCCCCATGCGCCGCTTGCTGAAAGTGTTGCGCCCCTCTATGTCGCTCCGCCCGATGTCTGTCAGGCAGTGGGACGCACGATTTTGTATGGCGTGATTCCGGTGACTAGCTCAGAGTTTAGTGAAGCGCCTCCGATTACGCCATCGGCAGATGATCCTGAAACGTTGAAACAGTTAGACGCTGCCATTCTAGAAATGCTGCCTTATTATTTGCGACCGGGCGGCGATCGGAGCGAACCTAAACCCGGCAGAGTATTAACAGCTGACCAAGCGGATGATCAAAACTTACGCGAGTTTATAGCGACGCTGCAACAGTTAAAGTTTCAGTTCCGGCTGTTTGATGCTGATCTCGCGAGTGTGGCACTCTTGCAAGCACTCAATCAAGCGATCGTGGCTCCTGACACTCCAAATGCCCAACCGCTGGGTGATTTTTTGGCTTTGGCGAGTCGCATTTTAATCGATCGAGAAGCCGGATTATCGGTGACGCTGCCTCAAAAATGGGCGACCTTTAGCGACGCGCAAAACCGCACGATTCCAGAACTGGCAAGGGCAGCATTGATGAGTCATCTATCCGCACTCACAGCGGGTGAAAGTCGATTTGAAGCGTTAGAGGCACAATATCAAGTCCGGGCGTTTGTGCGGCTAAAATCCACAGATAGCTGTGTGCATCCTCCGTTATGGAGTGACTACAGCGATGCGTTTACGATCGCGCCTTGGTATGAATCTAGCGGTCAGCCTCCGGTGAAAGTGGTGTTGCCCGACATTTTGAATCCCAAAGCGTTGGCGAGTCTTAAACCTAGCGTTGCGTTCTCGGTTCCGCCCAAGCTATTTAACTTTCTTAAGCCAAAAGATTTTGCGAAATCTGCCTTGTCTGAGAAGGTTAAAGATGGAGCTGATGATGGCATTGCCTGGATTTGTTCGTTTAATATCCCCATCATTACGCTTTGTGCTTACTTAGTCCTTAATATTTTCTTACAACTGTTCAACATTGTGTTTTGGTGGATCTTGATCGTAAAGATTTGTCTTCCTGTTCCTAAAAAGCTTTTTCCTAAGCCGAAGTAGTGTTTTAGAAGTTGATGTTTTTACGTTTATTTAAGTATTGCGATCCGAAGTTTTAATTCAACGTTGCCCTCATGCCTCCCAATCCTCCCCCGATCGGATTCCCGCTTCTCGCTGTCCCTAATGCCAACGGACAGATTAATTTTTCCAGTCTCGAAGTCAGCATTCGGCAATCGATTCAGGTGATTTTGCAAACTCGACCGGGCGAACAGTTGATGCACCCTGACTTTGGGGCAGGGCTGCAAATCTTTTTGCAAGAATCCAACACGCTTGTAACTCGTCGCCGACTGCACGATCGCATTACTGATTCTTTGACTCGCTGGGAGCCGCGCATTTTAATCGATCGCGTCGAGGTCGAAACGGTGCCCGATCAGCCGACTCATTTACGCATCGAAGTTTGGTATCGCTTGCGGCGCACGGGTGTCGCGCAACATCTCGGTCTCACTATGCAACTGGAGGTTTAGTATGCCGATTCGCCCTCCAAATTTAGACGATCGCAGCTTTGATGATTTAGTTGCCGAAGCGCTGTCTCGCATTCCTGCTCACACGCCAGAATGGACGCACGCTCGCGTCGGCGATCCAGGACGCACGATCGTAGAGTTGTTTGCGTGGCTCACCGATACGCTGCTCTATCGCGCCAACTTGATTCCTGAGCGACAGCGATTGGCATTTTTGCGGCTGCTCGGCGTGCAGATGCGTCCGGCATTGCCTGCCAAAGGCATCGTCACCGTCTCCAACGATCCCCAAGCGACTCAAGCCGTGATGCTGCAACCGCTGGCGACGATTAAAGGAGTCGTCAATTTTGAAACTCGTGCTGAGATGACGGTGTTTCCGGTGACGGCTGAACTGTATTACAAACGGCTGTTAGCTCCCGCAGAAGCCGTAAAACTTGCAGACATTGTTCAAGGACTTCAGCAGGTCTACCAGCTTCAATCTGCGGCGATTCCCTATGTGACTACGCCGATTTTTGCGGCTGCCAAGCCCGACCCTCAAGGCTTTGACCTGATTAAACAGACTGTCGATCAGTGCCTTTGGATCGCCATTCTCGCGGCTGAACCAAAATTTGTAGACGCTGCAAGATTAGCGATCGGAACCAGCTCAGTCGGGGGGCAACCCTTGCTGAATGTGGGCGTGATGCCCGCGATAGCCGTTCCCGATTTGTTTGAAGAGATTGGGACTCGCGCCCGGATTCCTCACGTTTGGGAGATTAGCACTGGGCAAGAAATCGCCGGAGTGCCGCAATATTTGAGCCTGAATGTGATTGCTGATTCGACATCGGGACTGACGCGGCGGGGAGTGATCAGGCTGGCAATGCCGTCACCCAACTATATTGGCGCACCCACTAACGATGTTCGCACTCGCCTCAACGCTGGAACGGGCGATCGTCCGCCTCGGATTGATGCGCCCGAAGTGGCGGCGCGGTTAGTCACCTGGCTGCGGCTGCGTCCGAGTCGTCACGATCTGCAAACGCTGTCTCTAAGCTGGATGGGCATCAACGCGATCGAGATTGACCAACGGCAAACCCTCACAGGTCGAGTGATCGGAGAAAGCGACGGCAGCGCTGACCAAGAATTTCAGCTACCAGGACAGGCGATCGAGCCAGAAACGCTGCAAATTCAAGTCGAAGAAACGGGGCGCGGCTATCAACCTTGGGTCGCGATCGACGATCTCGCCCTTGCGGGACAAAACGCCAGCGTCTATCGATTAGACAGCGAGGCGGGGACGATTCGATTTGGCAACGGGGTGCAAGGACAGATTCCAGAAACGGGGCGACGCATTCGAGTGGCGTTGATGCGATCGGGCGGGGGCATCGTCGGCAATCTGCCAGCCAATTCGCTCAACGGCATTACAGCAAAAGATGTGCGCGGCACTCTCGTCACGAAGCTCAAGGTTCAGCAACCGTTGCCGATGCAAGGCGGCGTGGAAAGCGAAACGTTAGCCGAGGCAGAAACTCGGATTCCGGGACTGTTTCGACATCGCGATCGCGCCGTGACTGCCGATGACTATCAGCGATTGGCAGCAGAGACTCCGGGGGTGCGGCTCGGTCGAGTCGAAGTGTTGCCAAGATTTAAACCTCAGCAGCGACGATTTGATATTCCAGGTGTGGTTTCTGTGATGGTTTTACCGTTCCAAGAGTCGCTAGAATTACCAAATCCACGAGTCGATCGTCCGCTATTAGAATCGGTGCAGTCTTATCTAGATTCTCGTCGTCCTCTCGCCACCGAACTCTATGTAATCGGATGCGAATATGTTCCGATTGGCGTTAGCGTTGGTGTTCAGATTCAAAACGGCTTTGGGCAAGATGGCGTTTTGTTAGCCGTGCGGAAGGCTCTGCAACGATTTTTGTTTGCGATCGCCCCCGGTGGAATCGATGAAAAAGGCTGGAGCTTAGGCAGAACGGTTAAAGCGAGAGAATTAGAGGTAGTCGTTGCCAGAGTGCCCGGTGTCTTGGCAGTTTTGAATATTCGTCTCTTTCAGCAGATGGGCGCTCCGGTGCGCTGGCAATCGGTGTCTGAAGTCAGTCTCGCCGCTTGGCAACTGCCCGAACTCTTAGCGGTCGTCGTCGTCGCAGATGAAGATGCGCCCGAAACGCTGACCTCGATTCCATTTGGCGATCGCTCAGGTGTTGCTGTTCCTGTTGTCCCGGAGGTCTGCTAAATGGACGCGAACGGCTTGCGATTTTGGATGTTGGCAACCGCCCAACAGTGGACGAAGACAAAAGATCTGCCGCCGCTTCAGTACGATGAGCAGTGCCGCCGTTTGCGCCTTGCGAGTGAGCGACTTTTGCCGCAGTGGAGTCAGTCCACGTCGATCGAGCCAACCTTGGAGGCTACGGCGATCGCTCATTTAGAGCAAGTGCCGCAAACCTTGGATAGCTATGGCACACGAGCCTTTTGGGAGCCGACATCCGGCAAAATTTTGGCGACGGGTGCCCTGCCGCGATCTGTGCCCATTTTCACGCCCGAAGCCAGCAATCCGCCGACTGATCTGGTGATGGGCTACGACGGGATTCTTTACGTCGCACTGAGTTCGGGTGCGGTGATGTTGGTTGATCGTCGCGATCGCTGGTTGCCGATCCCAGTACAAGCCGATGGCTTCAAAGCTTGGAGATTGGCGGCTGATCCTGCTGGGGGCGTTTGGGTACTCGATCGAGAAAATCGCCAGCTTGGAAAAGTGTTAGGCGTTCCCTTTCCGACCCAGCCAGCCGGAAAGTATGCCGAAGATATCTTTCGCCCCTGTGACGAAAATCCTAATCCGCCGCGTCTTGTCGTTTGGCAGACATCGAGCTTGCCCAGCGATGAACTACCGATCGGGATTGCAACAAATCCCGATGGCGACCTAGCGCTGCTGACTTGGCTCACCGATGGAACGCCTAAAATTCGCATCCTGCACTCTCATCAGTGGACTCCTGCGATCGCTCTCATGGGATGTCGATATCCGTTTAGTTTGAGTTGGGTGACGGTCGATCGGATTGCCGGTCTCGTGAGCGATTTGCTGACCGAAGCGCCTGTGTATGCAGTGCCTAAATTCGCAGTCGAGCCATCCGAAGTGACTCAAGTGCAGCCTGTAGGCGATCTTTACCCGCTACATGAACACACGGGACATCCTTTTTTACATAGTTTAAGCTTGCCGCCTCACTATCCGACTGCGACTGAGAGCGCGCCGCTTTATCATTTATCGCTGCCGTCTTATGCCCGTCAAGGAGCCGCGATTAGCGCTGGGCGAAACTCCGAAGGAACCGCTCCTGCTGCCTTAGATAGTGGCACTTCGCAAACCGAGTGGCATCGCCTCTATTTAGAAGCCGTCATTCCGGCAAATGGCGAGATTCACGTTGACTTAGCCGCAACGGATCAGCCGATTCTACCTGATGCGCCAGAATGGTTTGAGCATTCGTTTGGGACAGTCCAAAAATCGGGTAAGCCTTGGGGCGCTTGGGTGTCGGCTGCGTCTGAGATTCCCTTTCATCCGGGTCTGTTGAATGTCGATCGAGAAAAAGATCGATCGGGGTTATTTACGCTGCTGATTCAACGGCACGATCGACAAGTGAGAACGCTGCAAGGGCGCTATCTCTGGGTGCGAGTGCGAATGATCGGCGACGGGCGCACGACTCCAGAGTTAGCAGCGCTGCGAGTGTATGGATCGCGATTCTCTTATGTGAATCACTATTTACCCGAACTCTATCGCGAAACTGTGTTTGGCAGCGATCGAGATACTGTCGGTGCTGCGACTTCGGCTGATTTTCTAGAGCGATTTCTTGCTAACTTTGAGGGGATTCTCACTCCCATTGAGGATCGCATTGCCAATAGCCATCTACTCACCGATCCTCGCACTACGACTGAAGACGCGATCGAGTGGTTAGGAAGCTGGATTGGCGTGACGTTTGATCCGGCTTATTCGTCGGCTCGTCGTCGCCGCTTGATCGAGGCTGCACCCGCGTTATATCGTCATCGCGGCACCCTAACCGGATTGCAGCAGGCGCTCGATATTGCCACTGACGGAGCCGTGAGCAAGGGCGCGATCGTGGTGTTAGAAGATTTTAGATTGCGTCGCACCTTTGCCACGATTTTAGGCGCAGATTTAGCCGATGAAACCGATCCTTTATTTGCCGGATTAGTGATGAGCGGCAATTCTTACGTTGGTGACACGCTCGTTTTGGGTGACGAAACTCGCCAGGAATTTTTAGCATTATTTCGGGCAGACATCGAGACAAATTCGTTTAAAAAACAGGCAGAAGAAGCGGCGATCTCAGCATTTTTTGATCAACTCGCCTATCGCACCACAATTTTTGTCCATCAGGAAGTCACGCCGCAGGATCTCGGCTTAATTCGTCGCGTAGTTGACCTAGAAACTCCGGCTCATGTGTTGTCTCGCGTGGTGTCTGCCAGCAGTTCGCTCATGGTCGGTGTTGCTTCGCTCGTGGGCGTTGACACCTATCTCAACGCAAAACCCAAACCCCAAGCGGTCGCCCTCAACAAAAGCCAAATTGGAGTGCGCGATCGCTTGCTGCGTCATGCCAGTCTTGATCCCCGTTTAGAAGGAGGTATCGATGTTGAACCCGTTTTGCAATCCCCGATTGCGAGGCTTATATCACGTCCGATCGCCGAGTTTGGACAGTCGTTTCAGCTAGACGGCAATCAGTCGCAAGCGTTTGATGGACACACGATCGCGCAGTATAAATGGGCAAAATTGGAATAGCTGAGGTAATGCAACCAAAACAAAAATTAAATAATTCTCGATTAAAAACGATCACGTTGATAAACCATTCAGGAGACTCTCATGGCAGAAGCAGAACTCAAACTTAATGTCCCCGTCGAAACCACCGATTCCGTTTTAGTGGTCAAAGTCGATCCCGCTGCTCCCTTATCCAATGGGGTTCATCGATTTCAGCTTGTGGTCGTCGATGATTCTGGCAATGAGTCAGATCCCGCGATCGTAGAAGTCATCGTTCGCGACACCCAAAGACCCACCGCCGTGATTGATGCTCCTCCAAACACCGAAACGGGGCAGAGCTTCAAACTCAGCGGCGAACGATCGAGCGATGTCGCTCCCGGCAAAGTCGTTAAATATATCTGGACGATGGTGCCCATTATCGAAAGACCGCCGATCCGCCCTGTACCGCCCTTCAATCCGCCGACTATTCCTGTGCCAATTCGTCCTCCGATTCAGTAGCCCTATGCCAACCTTTGAGCCGCAAAAACCGATCGTCACCGCTACCCCGATCGTGGTGGTCGATGCCGGACTCGCACCGGGTCGCTATCGCTTTCAACTCGTGGTCGAAGATGACACCGGAAACCAAAGCCAACCGACTGAGCAAATTGTCGTGATCAATCCCTCTAGGATTCGATAGTTATGAATACTTTTAGAACCACCGATCCCTTAGCGGCTGCGCCTCTCTCGCCCGATCGAGTCTATTATGCGACGGGCATCTCGCTTGACGCAGAAGACTTTTTGGCAGAGCAACTCTATCACCGCAGCCGATTGGCGCGCGCTCTGTTTTATCTACATGGCAGCGGCACTGCCGCCGGGTTGCGCGTCGATTGGAACAAATCTCTCAAGCCGGGAGACGATCCCAAGTTTCCCCAAGGGCGTGACGAAGAAATTGTCGTGCAGCCCGGACTGGCGATCGACCGTCTTGGACGATTGATTGAGCTACCGCGATCGGCGTGCATTCGCGTCGATCGCTGGTATCAGTCACAGATTGCCGATGAGTTAACGAAAGGGTTTCATCTCGATCGGGGTGGCGTTGTCGTGGATGTGTTTGTGCGGTTCGTCTCGTGTGAGCGTGGCAAAACTCCAGCATTCGCGGCTGGGGCATTTGATGCGTTAGATGCGGTGGCTCCCTCGCGGTTGCGAGACAGTTATGAATTAACGATCGTCATTCGTCAAGAAACCAGTGCTAATCTCGATCAACATTTGCCTCAAAACTCTTGGGGCGATTTTGGCACCGTCGAGCGTAAAGCTGCTCTACAAACTGCGATTCTCAATGCGTGGCACGAAGGCTCTGATCAGTGGGACAAAACAGGACTCAAACCCCTGGCAGAACACGCGATTGGTCAAGATCCCACCGCTCTTTTTCTAGCCCGTCTCGTGTTGCCTGCGGCGGCGGCTCTCCCCGGAAAACCCCCCGTGCGGATCGCAGATACCCCGATCGTGCCAGACAATTCTCAGCGATCGTTTGTCTACGCGGCTGGGGCGATCGCTCGTTGGCTAGAGCTATGAATCTTATTGTTGCTAAATCGCAGGTTGAATTGACGAACTCGCCCTCACCCTAGCCCTCTCCCCTAAGGAGAGGGGACAAGAGTTTTAGCCCTCTCCTTCCCCAGGAAAATCGGACTCTGGCTCCCTCTCCCCAGGGAGAGGGCTGGGGTGAGGGTTCATTTCTAAAGGACAGCGCCCCTATACCCCTTACGTCTTATGTTTACTCAAGGTTCTTCTCGCTCTCGTGTTGACGCTGCCGAACTCGCCGCCATGACTCAGGCAGGAACAGTGATTCTCGACGATCGACGATCGCGCCCGTTTTATTTTGATGGTCGGTTTCTAACCGCGAAAGATCTAACCCGCGATCAAAATTACTTTCTGACGCGACAGACTGACCTAGCGCGGGCAAGTGGATTTGGCATCGTGCAGGGTCTATTAGTCAAGCATCCGCCAAACAACGCTGCCAGTACGATTTATATCGAAGCAGGGCACGGAGTCACCCCCGGCGGCGAACTGGTCGTGTTGCCTCAATCACGCACGGTTAACCTGGTAGACATTCCTGAAATTCAGCGATTAGATGCGGCGTTTGGGCTGGCTCCAGTGCCTCGCGAGTCGGCTCGAAATGCGTCGGGTTTGTTTATCATTGCGCTGCGATCGGTGGAATACACCGCGAACCCGATCGCGTCTTATCCAACCTCGCTGACGGCTCCTCGATCGGTGAACGATGGCGACATTATTGAGGCAGTTGCCATTACGCTGATTCCTTATGCTGACAGCGGCAGTGGCGGATTAGAGGCGCGACGATCGCGGGTGGCACGAGACATTTTTGTGGAAGGGTCGATGCGGGGCTTGCCTGCCAATGCGTTGCCTCTGGCAATGGTGGGCTTAAATCGGGGCGTGGTTGAGTGGATTGATCCCTACTTAGTGCGGCGAGAAGTCGGTGCCGAGCAAAAAAGTTTGTTGAGCTTTGGGGCGACTCCTCGCGGACTGCGAGAAGCCTATGTGCAGCAATATGATCAGCAGTTGCAAGAAGTATTGCAATCGCGCAATCAGAGCAATCAGGGACAGCGATTTAGCGCCACCGATTATTTTGCGGCATTGCCTCCGACGGGTCAGATGCCCAGCGCCACGATCGACCCCACGAATTTTACGCAAATTTATTTTCCGTCCACGGTGGATGTCAGTCTCTCGCTGGTGCCGTCCGATGAGTTGGCGGCACTGGTCGAAGAGAGTTTGCTGTTGCCCCCGATCGATTTGACAATGACCAATGAGGCACTCGACTCGATCGGCGTTTTGGTGCTGATGCCCGTCAATCGGCAACAGTTTCAGCAATTGCAGGGCACTCTAAGGAGTTTGACGCGATCGCTGCCTGCGGTGGCTCCGGGACTGGTGGCAAAACGCACGCCGCTTTTGTCGTTGCAGCAGATTCGGTTGCCTCGATTCCCCATCCCGATCGTCAATCCTCAAGATTTAGTCGATGCAGAATGGCGAAAAGCACTAGCGAGTTCGGATTTGCTCTGGTTTGTTCGCAGGCGCAATTTGTCTTATCAAGCGACCAATGTTGGATTTAATGTTCGCATCGTGACCAACGAAGTGATTACAGAACAAAATCTAATCACAACGCTAAATCAAGCGGGATTACTCAATCGAGTCAATACCATTAGAAACACAGCAACCGCAGCGGCGAATGCAGATGTAACATCGCTATTGAGTTCACCGAAGCTGACAACTTCTAAGCTGCTTTTAAGCGGTGCGATCAAAGAATTAGAAGCCGCAAAAACACCTGTGGAATTGGGAGGGGAACCGTCTTCTGAAAAACTCGATCAAGCATCAGTGCTACAAGTCTCTAATCGATTTGGCGATCCTAAACTTGGAGAAGGAATTCTGCGATTAGAGGCGGCGAATTCTCAGCTAAAAGACGACGCGATAGCGGATACAGTCGCTCAATCTGGCACTATCCCAGAACTCGATCGATTAGCCAGCCAACTGTCAGAAACGGAACTACAAGCGTTTTCATCTCAGCTAACCGATGTTGCCAGAACCAATCCGAGCGGCGTTGGTAATCTGATTAAAACGACGTTAACCAACCGATTGGGAGGGCTACGATAATGGACGTGAATGCCATCAAAAAATCGCTCAACGGTGAGCATATTGTCGATGTCTCTCCGCCGATGCAGCCCGATGCTAACTTAGGCTGGCAACGTCGTCTTAATTTATATTCCGGTCGGGCACTCAGCGATCGAGCGTTGATCACTGAGCAACAAGGACGATCTGGCATTCTAGCCACGCGGGGACAATTGCTCTCTCCGGGTGTGATCACAGGTCTAGAAGTCGATTTAGAGAAACCGGATTCGGCTCATTATCAGATTGCGGCGGGGACTGGCATCACGGCAACAGGCGAAGATATCTTGATTCCGAGAACGCTGAGAGTTGCAGTACAGGATGTTCGCGTCTATGCGTCGGCTGCGATTTTAGATAGCCCAACGCCAATACCAATACCAACGTCAGCGCCAACCGGAATCTTAACATCGCGAAAATTAGGAAAAACGCTAGGGAAACTCATCGCAAATGGCATTGCTGCCACCCTTCCACGAGTCGGAATCTTAGTTCTTCAGCCGATCGTGGCAGAGTTAGTTGGGCGCAATGATCCGAGAGATTCGTGTGAGACAGATCCGCAAAATGATGCCTTTGAAGATTGGCAAATCGTAGATGGTTGCCGTCTGGTGCTGTATCTCTGGGCTTCTGAGTGGCTGGCGTTACCCGAATCGGGCGATCTCACTCAGCCCAGTGCATTAGGACGGTGGCGAAATCGGTTAGCTTACACCATTTTTAGCGCTGAGAAAGCTAACACGCCCGATCAACTTCTGCCGTGGGAACAAATCGGAGTCCCGATCGCACTAATCGGATTTGATACCGATTGGAAGCCTTTATTTAGCGATCGCTATTCGGTCGTCCGCGCTGGAGGATTGCCAAAACGTCGCCATCCACTCGTGGCAAATGCGGGAAGTCCGTTTTTGTGGCAGGCGCGAGTCCAGCAGTTTGCCGAACAGCTATCAGAGCTTGACCTAACAACGGTTTCGATCTCGCAAGTAGCCGATCAGTTTCTCTATTTACCACCTGTCGGAGTGTTGCCGACTTCCGCGATCGAGCTACGGACTAACTCCGGTTTAGGTCAAAATCACTTCTTCCCTAGTTCTTACAAAATTCAGGCGGCTCCCGTTCCCCTAGAACAGTTGGACATTGTTTTAGAATCGGGCGCGTCTCTCGTGCCGTTTGATGTGTCAAAACCCGATCAGGTACAGATCTTAGCCCCGGTTCCGCAAGCCTGGTATGAGCCTGACTTACTCAAAACAGAAGCGGTCGATGCAGAATTTCAGCGCACGATCGAGCAGTTTGTGATTCGGCGATCGCAGTGGCTCAATCGTCGCTCCATTGTGCGATCGCGCAATACGCTACTCGTCCAAGCCATGACCGGAACTGCTCCAGACTATCCCGACCCAGACCCCGATCGGTTTGAAGACGAACTCACACAACCCCCCACTCCCTTTACTAGCACTCGTGCCCATCAATCGAACTTAGCGACTGGATTACATCAACATTTTTTTGATGGCGCAACTGAGGGATTATCGATCTCGATTGGCGATCGCTTAACAACTTACGTCTATCTCGATCCCGACCATCCGCCCCGCGAAATCATGATGCAATGGAACGTCGGCGGAAGCTGGGAGCATCGCGCTTATTGGGGCGAAAACCTACTTAATTTTGGGAATCCCAACACTGCCAGCCGTCAGTTTATAGGGGCACTCCCAGCGACCGCATCTTGGGTCAGGTTAGAAGTCCCTGCCAGCCTGGTAGGGTTAGAAAACACCACTGTTAACGGAATCTCTTTTACACTCTATGACGGTCGCGCCGCATGGGGACACACAGGCAAATCGGCGGCGGGTGCATTGCCAGCCAATGACACGATTTGGGTCGGTGACACCTTGCCAGTCGGGGCAACCCCTCACACCAACAGCGATTCTTGGACGTGGATTCAAGGGGCTGAATTGCTTACGCCCTTTGAAGAAGACTTTGCGACAACCGTTGAGAATACTGTTCGAGGAGTTGCGCCCCTACGAACCTTGAGCAATCAACTCACCGCGCAACTCCCCGCAGAGGCAAGCCAACTTTCGACGATCGGGCTAGAGCGCTTTATTACGCTACTCGAAACCAAAGTGAAGCAAGCGAACGATCGGATTGATTTTCATTTTTTGCGAGTACAAACCGATATCTATCGGATTCGTCAGTTTGTGTTGGGGACTGATCAAGCGGCTCGATTGGCAACGTCGCCAGCCCTAGCCGCGATCGCAGAAGGGGGTCAAAGTGCCCGCGTTACTCAAGAACAGCTAAACACTTTCTTTACTCGCGCTAAGTCTACAGCAACAGTCCCAGCGGGTCGAACCCCTCCAAGCTTTACCATTTTGGCAGCAGAAACCGCCCAATTTGCAGCGGCTCCCCGCAAAGCAGTGTTGGTCGAATCGTTGTTAACTCAAACGGCTTTCACTAACTTCAGTGATGTCAGATTCTCAAAATCTTCCGCCTTTGAACTCAAACAAACCCAAGATACTCGAAATCGCCTCGACATCATTCAAGAGCAAACGTCAGACAAAACGCTATTGGCTTCTAAACAGCTTTACCAGCCCAGCGCAGATGATGTATTGGAACAATCGCCCCTCATTGGTGCCGTTAGTCGTACCGTCACCGTTGCCGAACGGCTCCAGGCTTCTGCCTCAGTCGAAGCGAGAATCTTTACCCTGTCGAGTCGGGCAGACACGATCGAGAGTCTTGCCAATCTAGGCATCGATTTTGGTGAAGTCAGCATTCCGGGTACGACTGCCAAATTTAAAGACGTAAATGCAGCACTGCTCAACCAAATTCGGTTAGGCGATACGCTGACCAGCACCGATGAATCAGCACAGTTTTCTGATGGGGTAAAAGTGCTGGATAACACCGTTGCGGCGCTGCGATTGGCAGAAGGACGAGTGCAAGATTATCGAAGTGCGATCGCGGCTTGTCAAACGGTTCTCACTCAGCTTCGGGGCGTAGTGAGTCAAATCAATCAACGCCTTGCCACGATCGGGATCTCTCTCGCCGAAGCCCGATACGATGTTTCGGTAGCGCGTGCCCTCCTTGCCGAAGAACAACTGCGAATTGATGGCATCAATCAGCGTCGCGATGTCATTTTGCAGCAGCACGTCACGTTTTTGGTGTTTCACCGTCCACGATTTACGCCAGTGATGCTGGATGCGCCGACACGTCTGCTTGATCCTGGCATTACGTCGTCACCGATTCCTGTTTGTTTTAATCGTCAGATTGCGATGCCTCTAGAGTTGCGATCGATGATTGAGGCGCTGCGAGAAGCTCCGGTTAAGTGGTTCACTCACATTCCGCGTTTGATCGATCGCTTCGATCGGTTTGAGACGATGTTCACGGCGCTCCAAAGTGCCAAGCAGCGTGCAATTCGGTCTTTCCCATATGACACTGTGAGCTTCGCTTCAGCCACTCAAGTCGGACAACGCATTCAGCAGACGGTCATGACTCAGCACACGGTTGTAGCAGAAGCGCGATCGCAGGTTGCACAACTCAATCTCAGCCTCTATTCAGGACTAACCTGGACGCAACTTCGAGATCAATCAACGGCTGTTTTGTCTCTAGGAGATTTGATCGATGGCGGGCACGGGCGCAGTGATGTCTCTCAGCAAGCTGCAAAAGAACTCGATCAAATTGCTCATGTTGCTGCCTGTTTGTATGCCAATTTTGGTGAAGTGTTGCCCGTGATTCGCCTAGAGTGGGCGGAGCGTCTTAGCCAATACGATACGCCTGTCAATCTGCGAAATCTAGCGAGTTTGCCGCGCTGGGGTGAAATTGCCCTTTTAGAGCGACGAGAAACTCAAACGATGGTGGATTGGCTCTATCAACAAATCGACGCGCTACAGCCCGATGCGGTGACGCTAATTAGCGATTTGGTACGAGTCTGCATTCTGTTAGCAAGCCATGCGCCCGTGAATCAGATTATTTCGGGTCGTCTGAGCAAGCCTACGATCGTCAATCCAGGAAGTCGGATCGAACTCGCGATCGACACTGCAACGGTGCGCGTTGGAATGCAAGTGCTGCTTTATTCATCGCTCAATCTCGTGGTTGCTCAAGGCGTAGTCGAAGATTTGGCATCAGGCAAAGCGTCGGCGCGAATTGTTCAGGCTTACGAGCCGAATGTGCAGTTAGCGGCAGATGCCCGTGTGCAGTTTGCCGAACCGAGTGCTTTCAATCAAACTCTGATTCTACGATCGTGAAGGTTCAAAGTCTCCCAGAATCTACCGTGTACACAGAAATTGTCGATCGCTTCGTTTCAGTCGGCTTCTGCCCCCTAAATCCCCCAAATTTGGGGGACTTTGAAATCGAAAGCCTTAGCTCAAAGTCTCCCAGAGGGGGGGATTTAGGGGGCGAAGAGAACTGGAACGTAGTCAGAAAGACTTGTATGTACGAGCAAAAAACCTCATCGAATTTACGTCAACAACACTATTCACCGCCATGAAACGCCATGTTCACACTGTCCGTCTTCGATCGCACGATGAAGCCCTCATTCATCGGGGTGCTGTGCTATTAGAAGATGCGTTGCACACCGCATCGTTTCCCGAAAGTGGGCGGCTGTTGTTGGTGCGATCGCTCAATGTTGGCAAGATTCACAGCCAGCAAAGTTCGGCAACTCTGGCACTTGTGATAGAGCAACGATTCGCGCAGATTGGCATGATGGCAGTTCATGCGGAAGATCCGACAGCGGATAGCGCGATCGCGGTTTATTTTCGAGATCAAATTGAACCTTATTTGTGTCTAGCTGTGAGATTGGCAAATCATCTCAGCGCAGATGAATGGTTTTGGCGGTTAGCGGTTGTTAACTGGCAGCCTAATTTGTCCAGAGAAGAAGGGTTACGTCGGGTGCTTTATGGAGTTGCTCAAACTGCGATCGGAGTTTCTGCGATCGTGTCTCTCATGCAGGAATTATTTATTCAGAATGCAATCACTCCGATGCTTTCATCGCTTACCTGGCAGGATGGAGCAGCTTTGTTACGTGCCTGTGGATGGATAAAATCAGATTCATCGATCGAGTTAAAAAATCCGCTATCAATAGCATTTCTATCAAAACCTTGGATTAATTTACTTCAGGATTGGATTGAAGCTTGGGGAATTGAAGATTCTCGATCGCTTTGGTTCACCGCAATTGTACTCATTGTAGGACAGCCTGGATTTATCTTAGATGAACAGTTAATCGTGAGATCGCGGCAGATAATTCAACGAATTAGCAATTCAGAAAAGCTATTTCAGTCTGATCAATCAATAATTCTAGAGCGTTCCATTGCGATTTCAGAAGATTCTCGCTCAGTGTTGAACGAATCACTATCATCTACAAATACTTCACAACGACAAGATTCTTATTCGTATTTAGAGAGTCCTCAATTTAGTGCGTTTTCAGGTTTATTTTTCCTATTACCATTGATGATTCACTTAAAAATCGAATCCTTTTTAGAATCCAATCCTGCTCTAATCAAATTCAATTTACCGAGAAGGTTATTAAATACGATCGCACAACGGTTAAAAATTCCTAAAGATGATCCCGTTCGGGCTGCGCTTATTGAACATTCAAATGATGGTTCAGACTCTGATTTACTCCGCTCTTGGCTAACCTCAATGCGCCGCTGGTGCCGTCTCAATGCTGAAATGGGACTACACAATTTAGTCGCTAGATCGGGGCAAGTTTCCATCACGCCGACTCATATTGATGTTTGGTTTGAGCCTCAGCAAGCTGACATTCGGATTCGTCGCGTCGGGCTAGACCTCGATCCGGGCTGGGTGCCCTGGTTTGGTCGAGTCGTCGCGTTTCACTACACAGGAGCCGGGTATGGAAATTAAGAACTCGGTCGACCGCCCGATCGTTACCCTTCAGACCGTTGCATTTTCCGCGATCGCTGCCACGCTCGACCACGAACTTCTCGTTAATCCAGCTTCTTCTGAACTACAGCACCTCCGCCACTATCAAGCGATCGCTACGGTCGATCAACCGCATTGGGTTGATGCCCTCAAAACCTACCTTCGTCATCCTGCCGCCTGCGATTATTCACTGCTGAAATTAGCAAAATCACTATCATTAAGTCTGATTGAAGTATTAGCTATCTCATTATCATTAGCGATTGAACAAGACCCGATCGCAGGTCGCATTTTAGCGTATCTACAAGCACCCCTTGGCAGTTCACGTCCGACGTTAGGATTACTCTCTTCAGCATTCTCGCCGTTGTCAGGCAGCGTTTCTATCATCGACCGCTTGATGATTGGTAATGCGATCGCTAGCGGATTACTGCAACTGCTCAACGAATCAGCACCGCTCCCAGAACAATCGATTAAAGTACCTTTGCACATGGGTTTAGCCCTGCGGGGACACGATCGCTCACTTCCCGACTTAACGATCGGGTTAGATGATTACGCCGTTCCGTTAGCAACTTCGACCCTGACCGAAGCAAAACGCTGGGCAACCAGTTTTCAGCTAGGAACTCAGCGAGTTTTAGTCTTACGCACCGGATCGCAGATTGAAGGAAAATCAGTCGCAGCCGCGATCGCAACCGCACTTCAGCGCCGTCCGTTATTTGTTGCCACAGATCAAACCGTTAATCTCGCTCCGTGGCTATTGCTCCGGCATCTGATCCCAGTCTTTTGCTATGATCTCGCCCCTGGAGAACGCAAGGTTTTACCCGCGTTGCCGTTTTATTCAGAGCCGATTCTCGTCGTCTGCGGCATTGATGGCAACATCGAAGCCACCGCCGAAACCGTGCTGAACTGGGTCGTCCCCGTCCCCGATGTCGAAGAGCGACAGCAGCTTTGGCAACTTGCGATCGGCAACGAAACTCTCTCAGCAGAGTTAGCACACCAGCATCGCCACAGTAGCGGACGCATCGCCCAACTCGGTCGCTTGACCCAACACCATCAACATCTTCAACAACACGACCAACCCACACGAGAACACGTCACCGCTGCCGCCTGGACAAGCGAAGGAGTGGGACTCGGTGCCCTAGCTCAACCGCTCACCGATGCCATTCCTGACGAGGCGTTGGTGATGACTCCGGCTCTGCGCGACGAACTCCAGATGCTATATTTGCGCTGTTGTCACCGCGATCACCTCGTCACCGGACTCGGACTCTCTGCCACCGTGCGCTATCATCCCGGTGTGCGATCGCTGTTTGTTGGCGCATCGGGCACAGGCAAAACTTTGGCAGCAGGTTGGTTAGCCACAAAACTAGGAATGCCGCTCTATCGCGTCGATCTCGCCTCCATCACCAGCAAATATATCGGCGAAACCGAAAAAAATCTATCACAGTTACTCGCGCGCGCCGAGCAAGCCGAAGTCGTTTTATTGTTTGATGAAGCCGACTCGTTATTTGGCAAACGCACCGATGTTCAACAAGCCAACGATCGCTTTGCCAATGCTCAAACCAACTATCTGCTTCAGCGCATCGAGTCCTTTGATGGCATTACTCTCCTCACCAGCAACAGCCGCAGCCGCTTTGATTCTGCCTTTTCTCGCCGCTTGGATATGATCATTGAGTTCCCACTCCCCCAAGCCGAAGAACGGCGATCGCTGTGGCAGTCCCACTTGGGCAATCATCACCTGACGCAATCTCAACTCAATCAGCTTGCCGCAACCGTCGATCTGAGCGGCGGCAACATTCGCAATGCAGTGTTGGCAGCCGCAGTGATTGCTCAGAGTCAAACCCGCCCCATTACCTTCACAGACGTGGTGCGAGGAGTTGACAGCGAATATCGCAAACTAGGCCGACAACTCCCCGCAGAATTAATCAGCGATCGCGCCAGCACTCTCTAACCTAAAACCCCTATGGAATTTACCCCTACTCAAAAGCCCGAATCCGTTCAAACCCGTCAGCCGATACCCGACACTCAAATCGATTCGCCCCAGAGCGAGGCTGGAGCAGCCGTTGGGATACCGCTTTATTTGCAGCGGAGCATCTCTGTCCAACCCAAGCTAGCGGTAGGCGAATCGGGAGATGTGTATGAACAAGAAGCCGATCGGGTTGCCCAGCAAATCATGAGAATGCCGAAAGCAGAGGCATCGCTAACCGCTCAACGAGAAGTCCTATCCAAAGCAGTGCAAACTAATCCGTTCACAGAGTCGATCGCGCTTTCCATTCAGCGAAATTCAACCCAGAGCAGTTCACAGGTCAGTGAAGCAACCGAATCTCGCTTGAACCAAAGTAAGGGCGGTGGAAGTCCGTTGTCGGATGAGGTGCGATCGTTCATGGAACCTCGCTTTGGCGCTGACTTCAGTCAGGTGCGGGTGCATACAGGCATCGAATCTGTTCAGATGAACTGGGACTTAAGTGCTCAAGCCTTCACCCACCAGCAGAATGTTTACTTTGGTGCCGGAAAAGCTCCTGCCAAAGATGAATTAACTGCCCATGAGTTAACTCATGTAGTTCAGCAAACAGGCACCATCCAACGTCAGGGAACAGCAAGTTCTCCGCACACGATTGAAGCATCTACGGGGTCAGTGAGTTGGATTGATCCCGCTTCACCTGCTGGTTCAGGGCGATTAGGGATACCAGATCCGGCCCCACCTGCAACTATTAGTGAAAGCTTTATTACAGGAAGTTCTGGGTTTCGCTTTTCCAATTATCTACACGGATATCTGACGACCAATGACTCGGCAACAATAGCTACTGCTGGTCTCTATAGCAATAGTGGTATTTACGCAAGTCCTAGCCAATTTGGGCTTGCGTCTGCAAGATTCCCCACCATTAGCAATAGAACAGATATTACTAGAGGCGGTATCCAGGGAGTTCAGTTTAATCAATTAGTCGGCGCACGTACAATCTCTGCGGGCGTTGCTGCGGGTGTGGTGGGCGCTGGAGTCGGAATTGGAGCAGGTGCCTTTTTGGGTGCGAAAGGAGGTGCTCTGATTGGCTCCCTTGGTGGCCCAATCGGGGCGGGGGTAGGTGCTCTGATTGGAGCCGGAATCGGTGCTGGAGTGGGATACTTCTCTGGAACTGCTGTGGCAAACACTATTCCTCAAACAAACTTTCCCCCTATCTGGACAGAAGCACAGCTAACAATTATGGCAGACGGTACGAGCAGCTTTCGCCTGGTACGGCACAGCCTCTTCCCCAGCAACAGTTTCTATGGCAAGCCGAGTAGTGCAAGCACTCTCGCTCTCACAGGCAGCTATAGTGCCCTGGCAAGTCAGGAAACAGCGTGGCAAAGCAGTGGTTGGGGAAGCGGTAACCCTTGGCAGATGGATAGACCAACGTTCACCCCCTAGCAAGTCTTATTTAACGTCAGTTCGACACAAGTGATTAGCTACGATTGTGAATCCGGGAAGCCCCCTAAATCCCCCAAAACTGGGGGACTTTGAGCCGAGACTTCCGATTCAAAGTCCCCCAGAATGGGGGATTTAGGGGGCTGAAGCCGCTCAAAACAAAGCGAAAAAACTCGTCGAACTGACGTTTACTTAAACAGGAGACCCATGAAAACAGTTCTTTCTAAGGCGCATCAATCCCACTCCAAAGGTCAGCACCCACCCATGTCTACCAGCCCCTGTAAAGAGTCTGTAGAGCACGAAACAGGAGCGGCGGTTGGGATGCCGCTATATTTGCAGCGATCGAGCAGTTCTCAACCCGTGCAGCGAGAAGACAGCTTGCCCCCAGTTCCTAATTTTCAGCTTACGACTCCTGCCCTACTGCAACCGCCCGACCCAGCCTCACGATATGGTCTGGGTTTGAACTATCATCTCGATCTAGACCCGTCATTGCCCATCCAACAAGCCACTGCTCAGATCTTAGATCCCGCTATTCTCAAGCTCCAACTGACCCAGGTTACGCTGGTAGACACTCTCCCAACGTTCGTTCTTAAGCAGCCCGATGCCGAGAAAAAGTCTGCTGGGGCACCTTCAGAGCAGCCAACAACTCCTCGATCGGCAACGGCAGGCGATCTGCTCAAAGCGGTTGTGGTTGAGCTTGATCCCACCCTGACGACTTTGAAAACGCGGGTGAGCGATCGCGCCGAGTCGGACTGGCGCAGACTCAATCGAGGCGAAAAAGTTGGGGTAATCAGCGCGTTTACGGTGATTGGAGCCGGGGCACTTGCAGGAATTGTGTCAGACCCCGAAGCGCGACGACTCTCGCTCGGTCTACTCGACGGAAAAGTGCTGCCAGTGCCCAAAGTTGACTGGCTAAATCTGGAGATCAATACCAAGGGCAGCCATTTAATGCTGGGGTTGCATATCGATGTGGGGCAACTGTTGCCGTCATTTTTAGGCTTTCGCGCCTCGTCACCCAGCGCGATCGGAGGAGTGCCACAACCCGCATCAGTTCCGAGTCAGCGCACCCTTCAGCGCACCGCAAATCATGCAGATGAGAGTCCTAACGGCTCGATCGGGCAACGCATCCAAGCAGCATCCGGGGGAGGAAATCCCTTAGACGCAGGCATTCAGCAGCATTTAGAACAAAACTTAGGATCTGACCTATCGGGTGTGCAGATTCATACGAATCAGGAAGCCGATCGCTTATCTCGCTCTGTCAATGCGATCGCATTTACCACAGGTCAAGATATTTTCTTTAGTACGGGTAGCTATAATCCTCGATCGTCAGAAGGTCAACAGTTGATCGCCCATGAAGTTGTCCATACTGTCCAGCAAGCTAGCGGAGCCGTCGCAGGTGCTCCAACCGCAGATGGGGTTTCGATTAGCGACCCTGCTGACTCATTTGAACAAGAAGCCGATCGCGTGGCTCAACAAGTGATGGCGACTCACCCCAATTTAACAAGCCAACCGTCAACTCCAGTAGTGCAATCAAACGCATTATTACCCCACATCTACAGAAAACCAGTCACTTTGTTTCAACAGCGCACCGAAAAGGATTGGTATGCAGTCAGTATGAATAATTGGGGAGCAGATATCGGAAAACTATCAACCACTGAGAACACATTTGTGAAAGCTGCAATCTTTAATACTCAAAACAATAATCCTGAAGAGTATGAGACGATCGCCGAAAGAAGTGCTTACTATGATGTGATCGATGCGTTAGCAGCAGAAGGGATTTTGCCCAAAAAAGTCAGATTTTTTGGGGCTGCTGCCAAAGTCACCAATCGCAACAGTGTCGGCAGCATTGAAGGGTTAGTGGGCTGGAGTCTACATTCTAAAGAAGCACTCCAAGTTCTCAAAGACGTGAACAAAATCCTATTTAACTCAAACATTCAAATAATCAATCGCTTAATGAGTCGAGGCAAGCCAACCGATCCTAAAAATCCTGTCTCAACCGATACCCTTTCACCCATGCAGTTTGACCTCAACATGGTGGATGTAGAACAGGGAATTGTCGAAACTTACCTGAAGGGAAAAACAGCGGGGTTATCTGACGAAGCGATTAAAGATATTAATGATGATCTCAATTTCAAAGGCTTGATTAGAACGTTTGGAGAATATACAATCGCAAGCCCGCAACCCCTCACTTGGGCAAAAGCAGCGTTAGGCAAAGACACTTTAGACTTTATGCAAAAAGCAGACCGAGTTGCGATCGGCAAAGCCCTCGTCTTCTCACTACACGCCAACACCCTTGACGAATACAAGACCTATATAACAACCAACGCTACGCCAGTCGATCACTTAAAAGATGATTATCGCAACGCATTCTCAATGGGAATTGACCCTAAATAGCGCGAGTTTTAGATTGTTACAGCCTCAACTAACTGTAGCGACCCGCAATCATAAATCATCAAACCCGCAATCATCGCGATTTTGAACCCACATTAACTGCAACTATCCGGTCGCTCAAACCCGCATTAACTGCAACTGAACTCAGATTAATTGCAACCCA
>Ga0209100_1000525_pt1 | contig 32648 bp, 27 predicted proteins | sample lystaG_FD_185480 | JGI IMG/M metagenome (GOLD analysis project Ga0209100, IMG submission 185480) | Glacier valley bacterial and archeal communities from Borup Fiord, Nunavut, Canada, to study Microbial Dark Matter (Phase II) -... | ecosystem: Environmental > Aquatic > Freshwater > Ice > Glacier ... | reverse complement strand
ACATCTGAGGCGGTCAGGTAGGCAGGGGTTTCTCCCAGATTTGCGTCTGGGAGCGGATTGAAACCCGCTGGGCTTCCCGAATTCGCTCGAGCAGGTCGTTTCTCCCAGATTTGCGTCTGGGAGCGGATTGAAACCCGTGATGCTGCCGAACCCGATGAAACCCTCGTTGGTTTCTCCCAGATTTGCGTCTGGGAGCGGATTGAAACTCGAGCAGCCAGCCAGTTAAATCCTCGGCGTGTTTCTCCCAGATTTGCGTCTGGGAGCGGATTGAAACATCGGTAACAGTCGTCCCCATCGCGGTCAGGCTCGAGGTTTCTCCCAGATTTGCGTCTGGGAGCGGATTGAAACTTCCGCATAGCCACTCACGCAGCACAATTGAGTGCGTTTCTCCCAGATTTGCGTCTGGGAGCGGATTGAAACTTACCGTTCAACGAACGCCTGACCCACCTCTGGAAGGTTTCTCCCAGATTTGCGTCTGGGAGCGGATTGAAACCGCTCGAGCGTGATTAAGGGTGTGCGCTCCCCACGTTTCTCCCAGATTTGCGTCTGGGAGCGGATTGAAACAATTTAAACCAACCTCCTCGAGAAACCGCGCGATGGTTTCTCCCAGATTTGCGTCTGGGAGCGGATTGAAACGTCATGGCGGAAGGCGAATGACTCCTACCCCCACGTTTCTCCCAGATTTGCGTCTGGGAGCGGATTGAAACCAGTCAACCCACAGCGCGTACATCAACCCGTCAGGTTTCTCCCAGATTTGCGTCTGGGAGCGGATTGAAACAAGGCGCTCGAGGAATTGGAGGGGGTGTAGGAGGTTTCTCCCAGATTTGCGTCTGGGAGCGGATTGAAACAGCTTGGTACGCCGCTTGTACGGCTTGCAAGCGGTCGTTTCTCCCAGATTTGCGTCTGGGAGCGGATTGAAACAAGAAGAAACCACCCGCCGCCAGCTCCTCGAGCGCTTCTCCCAGATTTGCGTCTGGGAGCGGATTGAAACGCCGCTCATGCCCGCGAAATCGTGCGAGAAACCTGGTTTCTCCCAGATTTGCGTCTGGGAGCGGATTGAAACCTGACTGGTGACGGTTCACTCAGTCCTGAAAGCCGTTTCTCCCAGATTTGCGTCTGGGAGCGGATTGAAACCAAAACCGCGCATCATACACACTTTTCTGCACGTTTCTCCCAGATTTGCGTCTGGGAGCGTTTCATCTGTATCGTCAGTCGCTGGCCCTCACCCAGCTCGAGCAGTTCGAGGGCGGGGACACTCGCTCACCCTGGACCACGGTTGGCGCGATGTGGCCGAGAGCGTGCTCGAGTGGCTCGAGCGCCAGAGGTTATAAGGATATCCTTCAATTTCGGTACTTAGTGGACGATATCGAAGGACATCCTTACGAGTGTAAGGTATCGGGCTGACTGGGGCGTAACTCAGGAATGCGTGACCCTCTCGAGCGGCTTGGTAGGACCCCCCTTGCGTGACTACGCAAGGGGGGTCCCCTCTGTCTTGGCCCAACAGCAGCACGTCTTGGCGAAAACGGCACCTTCCGTTCTCGCCAAGCGGTCAAGCGTCGTTATCGGCGCTGTTTTGACCAAGAAGACGCGGCGAGGCCCGGATTAGAGCAGAAGGCAGAAGTGAGTGTCTGACACGACTGGTCCTTTGTATAAATCAGACTTATGAAAGAGGTCTGTTATAGCTCGAGATAGAAAACCGTTGGCACACGTTCTGCCGTATTCACTCGTGGCTCGAGTTCCAGGCTGCTGCGCGTCTATTCCAGTCCTCCGCACCCCGAAAGGGCAGGTCCCGGCCCTCGAGATAGCTGGGCCACGGTTGGTAGGTGTTCACACCTGAAACGGCTGTACCCCGCAGGTGTAGGGCCATATCCCACGGCCCATCCGAAAGAATTCGGGTGGTGCTGGGAATGTAGCGTAGGGTCAGACCGCGCCGCCAGCGTGAAGAGGTGTTGGGCTTCGAGCCGTGAATCACGTTGGGATGGTGAATCGAGAGGTCGCCTGCCTTGAGCAAGATGTCCACCGCTCGAGACTCGTCCACCAGGGTTTCGTCCATGCTGGCTCCCAGAACACTCTCCACATCCTTGCGAACCTGGAGTTTTTGAAGGTCCAGGTTCTGGGTGCGGGGAATCACCTCCATACATCCGTTTTCGGCGTCCACGTCGTCCAGAGCTAACCAGAGCGTGACCACCTCCATCGGCTCGAGGGGCCAGAAAGAGCCGTCTTGGTGCCACAAAACCGGCTGTCCGTCAAAGGGGGGCTTGGCGATGTAGTGCGAGGCAAAAAGTCCGATGTTGGGGCCGACGAACTGCTGGGCCACATCTAATAGGCGGTCGTCGCCCACCAGCCGAACCCAGAAGGGGTCGTGCTTGAGGTTGAGAGCGTCGCCGCCAAACTGTTCCGGGCGCACGTCGGGGTATTTGCGCTGCAACCACTCGACGTGGGCCACCAGCTCGCGCACCAAATCGGGGTCAATTACGTTGCGGGCAATCACGTAACCCTTCTCGGCAAACTGGGTGGTCAAATTGGGTAGCGGGCTAATCCGAGTCTGGGTCATGATTTCTCCTGTTTGAGGGCGCACGGGCCACACCTACGGGCGCAGGTCGCGGCGGCGCAGGGGGGCTTGGGAAACGTGGTGGGAGCCAGGGGCAGCGGTTGTGCAGGATTGAGTTGAATGGATATTGCCTGTGTGGACATTGCCTGTGTTGATGTGGACGGGCTTGTAAATTCGGTGTTTTTGATAGCCACCTCCGAATTGCTTTTGTGGTATTTACAATAGTGCTGTGCCTTTCCCAGGTCTTGCACTCGAGAACTCAAAGTTGTACTTTTTTGAGGTGCAGCCCCCCCATCTGTTCCTGGAAGATTTTGCCAAAGCCGGAACCGGAGATTTTGCCGCTGCCCTGACCCGGCTCGAGGGCGAATCGGGTCAGGCGGTGAGTCTGCACAGTCACCACTTCTGGGAATCTTTTTTGATTCTCGAGGGTTCGGGGATTCACCGGGTGGGGGGTCAGGAGTGTTTGCTCGAGGCGGGACAACTGTGGTTGATTCGTCCTTCTGACACGCACTCGGTTCACCCTCACCCGACTTGTGGCCTTCGCTTTATCAACGTGGCCTTCCGCACCCGCTTGTGGCTCGAGTTTCTGGACCTGCTCAACAGGGGAGAGCAGGGCGTGAACTGGCAAGCCTCGCCCACGCCGACCTTGGTCAAGCTTTCGGGGCGAGATTTCAACGGGGCCGAAAGCCTGTATCAGGAAGCCATTCAGAACGCACTCAGCAGCGCCTCGAGAGTCTTTCTGGCCCGTTTCTGGGTGACGCTGATTCCCTGGCTGACCCACACTCCAGAGCAGGGTTCGGGCGCACTCCCTGGCTGGCTCGAGGAGATGCTCGAGGCGCTCAACAACCCGGAAGGGCTAAGGCTGGGGTTGCCAGCACAGGTTTTGCGCTCGAGATTGAGCGCGGCCCACGTCTCACGCAGCTTTAAAACCTTTGTGGGGCAAACCCCCACCGAATACATCAACACGCGGCGTTTGCATCAGGCGTCGGTTCTGCTCAGCAACACCGACACCGAAATTGTGAACATCGCGCTGGATTGTGGTTTCGAGAACTTATCGTATTTTTATCGGCGTTTTCAACAATTCTTTGGCTGCACCCCCCGAAACTACCGACTCAAAGCGCGGCGCAGCATCGCTCCCTGAATCCGAAGGGAAAGATGAACTCGAGCCAAGACTGCACATTGCACGCACACACCGTGCCCAAGGGAGGGGTGTAACTCAGGAATGCGGGACCCTCTCGAGCGGGCGGGAAGAACCCCCCTTGCGTAGTCACGCAAGACCCCCCTATTTCATAGGTGGGTACTTTAAAAACTCGAGCTGGAAAGGCTTTTAGTTCCCCCCTGTCTTGCACTACGGTATGCACACAAGGGTATAAAGCATTTTTCACTATTATTGCGCCACCAACACTCCGTTTCGGCTGGCTCCATGTCTTGGACAAAGCGGCACGTCTTGGCCCAACTTCAGCACCTATCGGGCTGGGCCGCCTATCGGGCGTCTTGGTCTGAACGGCACGTCTTGAGCAGAACGGCACTGTCTTGGACAAAGCGGCACCTATTGGGCCTGTCCGCCTTCCGGGCCTGCTCGCCTTTCGGGCCAGACCGCCTGTCCGCTTTCGTGAAAAATGCTTTGCTGTTGCCACTCGCTCTGCTCGGAAGTATTGAGCAAAATCGGCTCAATGCTTCTGCAAAATGCTTTAGGCACAGATTTTAACGAAAGATTGCTCGAGGAAGGTGCGTGCAGGATAAGGTTCTCGTAGGGGCAATCTCACGCGGTTGCCCTTTACCGCTCGAGCGAGCAGGCCCGGAAGGCGGACAGGCCCGATAGGCGGTCTGGCCCGGTAGGTGCCGTTTAGACCAAGACAGTGCCGCTTTGCTCAAGACAGCGCCACATACGTTCTAGACACTCTTTCTCGAGCTGTGTGCAAGCTGTAGGTCTTACAGGGGGGATATTCTTGAAAGCGAGCAGGCCCGGAAGGTGCCGTTCTGCTCAAGACAGCGAAGCGCTCAAGAGAAGGGGGTCTCTCCAGGCGCAATAGCCGCTACCCCGCAAACTCGAGCTACACCCCGAGGGAAAGTCAGGGCTTGACCCCAGAGTTAATATGGTGTTACCGTAACGATAGCTACATTTATGTAAACCACAAATGGAGATATCGATGTCGAACACACTTCCGCACAGTCTGCTCGAGGCCCTACTCAACTCCTGGGACCGCAACAACACCATCCTGGTCAATCTGCTTCACGCCTTGCCCGAGGGCGGGCTAAACGCTCGAGCGATGGAGGGCAGCCCGTCCATCGCGGCGCTGTTCGCGCACATTCGCTATGTTCGCCTCTCCACCGTCTTTGAAAACGCCCTCGAGTTTGCCCAAAACCACCCTGAGTTCGTTCTGCACGACGACGACGAGTGGGTGGCCGAGCGCGACCCCATCGTCATAGCGCAGATGCTGAGCGATAGCGCTAGGGCGGTGCACGACGCGGTCAAATACTACCTTGAAGCGGGCCTGAGTATGACCGGAATGTACATCTCCTACGACCATCCGATTTTGCTGCTTCAGCACATGCTCTGGCACGAGGGCTACCACGTTGGTCAGATGAAGCTGGCCCTCAAGCTGGCGGGCTGCTCGATGCCGGACCAGCAAGCCGGACCCCTGACCTGGGGCGTCTGGGGGCAAGCGGGGCAAAGGTCGTGAAGCTCGAGTTCAGCGGCAAACTCTGGTTCTGGGAAGGTCCTGCCCCGTGGTACTTCGTGACCGTTCCGGCCCAGCAGTGCCTCGACCTCAAAGTTGCATCGAAGCTGGTGACCTACGGCTGGGGAATGATTCCGGTTCGTGTACGGGTTGGCGAAACCGAGTGGAAGACTTCGCTGTTTCCCAAAGAAGACCACTACATCGTGCCCGTCAAAGCGAGCGTCCGAAAGGCAGAACAGCTCGAGGAAGGTGACGAGGTGACGGTGCGCCTCGAGATTCGTGGATAGGGAATGTGCTGTATTTTTAATCCTCGAGCGGAGTCGTGAGCGAACTGCCCTTAAAAAAACTGCTGGCTCAGACCAGAGTCAAGCTTTTCGGCTCGAGGGAACCAGACTGTGTGGCGGCACGAAGCGCACCCCTGGTTCCTGTCCCAAACGACGCGGCTCGAGCCGGGTGAGGTACTGGTCTATCATCACTGCCGCAATGTTTCCCGCGCCTGCGGCAATGGAGACCTGCTGGGTTTGGGGTTGCACATCACCCGCTGCCCACACGCCCTCGAGCCACTGTTCGGGCGGTGCATCGGCTCGATTGACCTGCCCCCGCCAACCGGTTTTGATGTGACCCGTGGCGGTGATTTCCAGCTCGAGCTGCTGCGCCAATTCGTTGCGGGGAAGTTTGGGGCTGGCGATGTAGTAGCCGTCGGCCTCCACTCGAGTGCCGTCCTTGAGAATCACCGCTTTCACCACGCCTTTGGCCCCCTCCACATCGGCAATTTGCCCCGTAATCACCTCGAGAGCCAGACGGTTCTGTTTCTCGAGGAAATGGCCGGTAAATTCGGTTCCGGCGGTCAAAAGCAAGCGCACCCGACGGGCGAACTCGAGCAGGGGCAGGGCTGCGCCCAAAGCGCTGTTGGCCGAACCCACGCCAATCACCACAATGTCCAGGCCCAGCAGTTCGGGCGCTTCGCAGTCGGGGCAGTAGTAGGTGTTGCCCTTGGCCGCGTATTTGAGCCAGGGTTCATACTCGCCCCCGACCAGCGGATGATACCGCGCGACCCCGGTGGCCAGCAGCACCGTTTTGGCCCGGTGAACCACGCCTTTGTCGGTCTCGAGCGAAAAATTCCCCGCCTCTCCCGAAATTTTTATCACGCTTCCCGCCTCGAGCGCAGCCCCCGCCCGTTGCGCTTCGAGCCGCATGGCCCGTTGGATGGCGACGCCCGTGTGGCCTACAAAACCCGGTACGTTCCACAACTCGGTCAGGGTATAAAAAAGCGGCCCGGTGCGGCGGTCAATCACCAAAACCTTGCGCCCATGAAAACTCAGGTGTAGGGCCGCCGAAAGCCCCGCAGGGCCACCGCCCACAATAACGGTGTCGAATCTTGGGTCCTCGAGAGACTCGAGAGCGTTGTGCTCGAGGGATTGGGTATCGGGTTGATTCATAGCAAGCCTCCAAAAAGACGGGTGTGACCTGTGCAGATATTACCTGTCCCTTCAAACTACGTTTGCCCGACCTAAAAGGTTTGATTGTCTGCATAGCAGTCTCTCGAGCATCGTGGTGTTTCTCAGGAATGCGGGGTTCAATTCCGCCTGGAGGGACCCCCCTTCTTGTGAGCGCTTCGCTGTCTTGAGCAGAACGGCACCTAGCGGGCCTGTTCGCTTTCACAAATATCCCGTGCTGTCTTGGTCTAAGCGGCACCTTCCGGGCCAGACCGCTTCGCAACACTTCGTGAACCTACCTTGCAGGGGGGAACTAAAAGACTGTTGCACTCGAGTTTTTAAAGTACCCACCTATGGAGTAAGGGGGTCTTGCGTGACTACGCAAGGGGCGGTCCTTCCCGCCCACTCGAGATAAACCCACCTTCTTGACAAAGGGCTGATACCCCGTCATACTAATTTAACAAAGTTTCCTAAATAACTTATTTCGAGGTTCACATGGTCATCGTACAAAGCCTACGCACCCACAACCGGAGCCGTCTGATGCGCCTTATTCTCGAGCGGGGTGTGATGTCCCGCTCCGAATTCGCCTCTGCCTCGGGTCTGTCCAAGGTTACGTCTACCGCCATCGTCAGTGAACTGCTCGAGCAGGGATGGCTGCGCGAACTGGGTAAAACTGAGGGTCTGGCCGGACGTCCGGCAGCTCTGGTCGAGCTGCACCCGCAGGCGGGGACGGTGCTGGGTCTGGACCTGCAACCGGAAGGCGTCGCGCTGCTGGCCGGAAATCTGGTGACGGGAGGCGAAATGGTCCTCACCCATCACCCGCTCGAGGACGCTCAAACCATCACCGAGGCGGTGCTGGGCGTGCTCGAGCAGGCTCGCCTCGAAGCCCCTCATGGACCGCTGCTGCACGCGACCCTGGCCCTGCCCGCTCCGGTGGGTCTGGACGGCTGGCCGGCCCATCCCAGTCGCCTGCCCGACCTCGAGCCAGCACGTTTATTCGCCTGGGCCGAGCGCCACGACCTCACCCTGACGCTCGAGAACGATATCAAGCTGGCCACCCTGGCCGAGTTCGAGCGCGGCGCGGCGCAGGGATACGGTGATTTTGCCCTGCTAGTCGAGCGTCAGGGCGGGGTGGCGCTGGGCCTCTTTCTCGAGGGGCGACTCTACCGGGGAGCGCAGGGTCACGCGGGCGAACTCTCGCTGATGGGCTGGCCCCATGATGGGCGGGTGGAGCCACTCGAGACGTTGGCGCTCGAGGTCCGTGAGCAGGCGCTGGTTCAGGTCTGCGCCGCACTTGCGGTGGCCCTCGACCTCAGCCACTTCCTGATTCATCAAAGTGCAGGGGGCGCGTCGGCGCTGGACCTCACCACGCGCCTGCCCACCCTGGTGCTGCGCCCCATTGAGGTCTCCGTCAGCCACTTTGGCGACGCAGGTCCAGTCCACGGCGCACTGCTACAAGCTGCAAGGCTGGCCCAGAACCGACTGTTCGGCCTGGAACTCGAGTAGCAAATTTCCCAAAAAACCCACTCCCCATTCCCGATTGTCTTGGACAGAACGGCACCTACCGGGCCTGTCCGCTCCCGATTCCCCACTCCCCCGGAGGTCCCCATGAACCGAGTTTCCCGCTTCTTCGTCCTCAGCCTGACCCTGGCCCTCGCCGCGCCCTCGAGCACGGTTTACGCTCAGAGCAGCGTGACCCTGAACGCGCTCTTCATGAAGCAAGCGGCCTACAGCGAGGCCGACGTGCAGGCCATGACCGAGGCTTTCCAGAAGGCCAACCCCAATGTGAAGGTCAACCTCGAGTTCGTACCCTACGAAGCGTTGCGCGACAAGACCATCGCGGCCCAGGCCTCTGGGGGCTACGACGTGGTGCTCTACGACGTCATCTGGCCTGCCGAGTACGCCGAGAACGGCTTCCTGCTCGATGTCTCGAGCCGCATCAACCTGAGCGAGAAGGGAAAAATCTTTCCCGGAGCCTGGACCACGGTGCAGTACAAGGGCAAGTATTACGGCCTGCCCTGGATTCTGGACACCAAGTACCTGTTCTTTAATTCCGAGATGCTGCAAAAAGCCGGTATCAAAGCGCCCCCGCGCAGCTTTCAGGAGCTGATGTCTCAGGCCGAAATTCTTAAAAGCAAGGGGCTGGTGCAGTATCCCATCGTCTCGAGTTGGTCTCAGGCCGAGGCGCTCGTTGCTGATTACACCACCTATCTGGCCGCGTTCGGGGGCAAATTTCTGGACGCTCAGGGTAAGCCTGCCTTTCAGAGCGGCGGGGGCTTAAAGGCGCTCGAGTGGATGACCGACTCGCTCAAGAAGGGCCTGATGAACCCCAACAGCAAGGAGTATCTCGAGGAGGACGTGCGCCGGGTGTTCTCGAGCGGACAGGCCGCGTTCGCGCTCAACTGGACCTACATGTACGGCCTGACCCAGGACCCCAAGGAGTCCAAGGTGGTGGGCAAGGTGGGCGTGGTTCCGGCCCCCGGCGCGTCCGGCGGCGCTCGAGTCAGCGCGGTCAACGGCTCAATGGGTCTGGGCATCACCCAGGGCAGCCAGCACCCCGAGGAAGCCTGGAAGTTCATCCGCTACCTCACCTCGCAACCGGTGCAGGAGAAGTACGCTCAGCTCTCGCTGCCTATCTGGAAGACTTCGTATGGCAAGGCCAGCGTGAAAAAGGGTCAGGAAAGCGTGGTCAAAGCCGCCAGCAGCGCCATCGGAGCCATGACCCCGCGCCCGGTGGTGGTGCGCTACTCGGAGTTCAGCACCATTTTGCAAAAAGCCCTGCAAGACGCCCTGCTGGGCACCACCCCCCCCAAAGCCGCGCTCGAGGGGGCGGCCAGCCAGATTGAGAAATTGAAGTAGGCTCGAGGAGGTGGGGAGTCGGAAGTGGCGAGTGTTGCGCCTCCGGCGGGTCGTTAGTCATTGGTTTTTGGTTGGTTTGATTTAGGGCGCTCGAGAACAAACCAACCAATAACCAAAAACCAAGAACCCGCGAGCAGGCCCGTAAGGTGCCGTTCTGCTCAAGACAGCCGGAGGCGCTCCCTGCCTACTCCCTCACCCCCTCACCCTCCAACCTTCCAACCCTCACTCAAGGGGGTGGACACCCCGCTATTGCCCGCTCGAGGTCGCTATGAAACCCCGTGAAACCCGCGTCGCCTGGGCCATGCTCGCGCCCGCGCTGCTCATCATTGCCCTCATCGTGGGCTATCCGCTGCTGCGAACCCTCTTTCTGAGCTTCACCGACGCCCGCCTGACCTCGCTCAACCTGTCTCCCCACGGGGTAGGGCTACGAAATTATCTGGGGGCGCTGCAAAACCCTACCTTTCTCGCCTCCATAGGGCGCACCACCTACTTTGTGGTGCTTAACATCGGCCTCGAGCTGGTTTTAGGGGTGTTGGTGGCGCTGCTGCTCAACCAGAGCTTCCGGGGCCGTGCCTGGGTTCGCGCGCTCCTCATCGTTCCCTTAGCGCTGCCCACGGTGGTGAACGCCATCATGTGGCGCTGGATTTACAACCCCGAGTTCGGTGCGCTCAACGCCCTGCTCACCCAGACCGGCCTGCTCGAGGGTTACAGGTCGTGGCTGGGCAACCCCTCGAGCGCCATGAACGCCATCGTCGTAGCCGACGTGTGGAAGAACTACCCCATCGTGGCCCTGGTGGCCTTAGCCGCGCTTCAGCTCATTCCCAGGGAACACTACGAAGCTGCCAACGTAGACGGTGCAGGGCGCTGGACCCAGTTCTGGCGCATCACCTGGCCGGGTATTTTGCCCGCGCTGATGGTGGTTTTGGTGCTGCGGACCATCGAGGCGGTCAAGGTCTTCGACATCATTTACGTGATGACGCGCGGCGGACCCGCCGACTCGACCCGCACGGTGAGCTTCGATGTGTACCAGGAGGGTATCAGCTACCTCAGGGTGGGTAGTGGGGCGGCCTACGCGTTTCTGGTGGTGGCGGTCACAGGCGTGCTGATTGCGCTCTACATCGGCCTGTTGCGCCGCCAGGAGAGTGCGGCATGAAACCCACCCCGCTCAACGTCGCGTCCGGTCCGCGCCTGGTCGCTCGAGGAAATTTTCGCTCCAACAACCGGGTGCGGCGCGCCAGAGTGGGCCTCTCGGTGCTGACCTACCTGGGCGTGGCCATGTTCGTGCTGCTCACGCTGGTTCCGGTGCTGTGGCTGCTGCTCTCGAGCGTCTCGAGCAACGCCGACCTCACCAACTTGCCCCTCAAGTGGCTGCCCTCGAGCCTGGATTTCTCGCGTTACGCCGACCTGCTCAGTCCGCAAGGTTCGGGCAAGGACTTCATACTGGCGCTGCGAAACAGCCTGATGGTAGCCCTCTCGAGCACGGTCCTTTCGCTCATCGTCGCCATTCCCGCCGCTTATAGCTTTTCGCGCTCGAGCGGAAGGCGGGGCAACTTGCTCTACGCGGTGCTGGCCACCTACATGATGCCCCCGGTGGCGCTGGTCCTGCCGCTGTACGCCATATTGGCCGCACTGAAGCTGCTCAACACCCCCTGGGGCCTGATTCTGGTGTACTGCACCATCCTGATTCCCTTCACCACTTGGCTCCTGAAGACCAACTTCGACGCGGTTCCGGTGGAGATTGAGGAAAGTGCCATGCTAGACGGCCTTAACCGTTGGGGGGTGCTGGCCCGCATGGTGTTGCCGCTCTCGCTGCCGGGACTGTCCACGGCGGCGGTGTGGGCCATCTTGCTGGCCTGGGACGAATTTTTCTACGCCCTGATTTTCACCTCGAGCGCCCAGGCCAAAACACTCCCCGTGAGCATTGCAGATTTTGCCGCAGGGCGCGCAGTGGACTACGGCCTAATTTGCGCGGCAGGCGTACTGGCCGCACTTCCGCCGCTGGTCATCGGCTTCCTGCTGCAAAAAGGGCTGATGTCGGGCCTGACGGCGGGGAGTGTGAAGGGGTGAGCAATGAGGGGTGAGTTTTGCGCCTCCGGCTGTCTTGAGCAGAACGGCACCTTACGGGCCTGCTCGCGGGTTCTTGGTTTTTGGTCATTGGTTGGTTTGCTCTCGAGCGGTCTGGCCCGATAGGTGCTGCTTAGACCAAGAAAGCGCCCGAAATCAAACCAACCAAAAACTAACTACTAAAAACCCGCCGGAGGCGCTGTTTGCACCTTCAACCCTCCAACCGTCTTGGACAAAGCGGCACTGTCTTGAGCAGAACGGCACGTCTTGGATAGAACGGCACCTACCGGGCCTATCCGCCTACCGGGCCAGACCGCCTATCGGGCCAGACCGCCTCCAACCCTCCAACCCTCCCGGAGTCCCCACTTGAACACACCTACACTAAGCGGCCTGGAAAAGATGCAGTTCGAGATGAACCGTCAGCACCGGGACAGCCTCGCCTCGTTCGAGGGAGCTACCCATATGGCCCGTGAAATCGCTCATTCGCTCGAGCAGACCGGACACCTGCTTTTGCTCGGTATGGGCGCGTCACACTACGCAAACCGCATGGCCGAGCCGCTGTACCGCGCTTTGGGACTCGAGACCTACGCCCTACCGCTCTCAGAGGCGCTGTACGCTCCGCTTCCCGCTCGAGCGCGCACGGTGCTGCTGGCCTCGCAGTCCGGCGAATCTGGCGAGGTGCGGCGCTACCTCGAGCGCACCCCGGACTTAGAGCATCACTTTGGGCTGAGCCTGGACCCCTCGAGCACCCTGGCCTGCCACCTGCCCACCCTGCTGGGCGTGGGCGGACCGGAGCAGGGCTTCGCCGCCACCCGCAGCCTGATGGCCTCCCTGGCGCTGCACGGCGCGGTGCTCGAGGTATTAGGTTCTCCCCAGACCGCGCTGAGGAAGGTGCTCGAGCAACCTCCGCAGATTTCGGTGACGGCGGTGCTCGAGCATTTGATGAACGCGCCCTACCTGATTTTTTCTGGACGGGCCGAGCTTCAGGGTCTGGCCGAGGTGAGCGCCCTACACGCCGCCGAGCTGGGCCGAATTCCGGCGCTGGCGCTCGAGGGGGGACAGTTCCGACATGGCCCTATCGAACTTTTGGGGGCAGAGCTACCGGGAGCCGGGGCGGGCGTGGTGCTTTTTCGGGCCGGAGGTCCAACTGCTTCGCTCAGCGCGGCGCTGGCCCGGACCTGTCTCGAGGCGGGCGTGACCCCGGTGGTCTTCGATGCCAGCGGGGAAACTCCGGTGGCGGGCGCAATCACTTTGACCCTGCCCTCGAGCGGAGGTCTGAGTGCCTGCGTGGCGGCCCTGCCCCCGCTGCAACACTTGCTGCTGGGTCTGGCGCAGCGCCGAGTGCAGCACCTGGCAGAGCCAAAGTATGCCCGCAAAATCACCGGAGAGGTTTAGCGTGCCGCACATCTTTGTGGTGGGCAACGTCAACGTGGACCTCATTCTTGGACCTCTGGACCTGTGGCCGAACCGGGGCACCGAAACGCTGCTCGAGCACCGGGATTTGCGGGCCGGAGGCGCAGCCGGAAACGCTGCACTCGCGCTCACCGCGCTGGGGGTTCCTCACACCCTGGTGGCCAGCCGGGGGGCCGATGTGCTGGGCGACTGGCTCCAGATGCACTTTCCCACTTCGGTTCTCGAGCGCTCAAGCGCGCCTTCCTCTATCACCGTGGGCCTCACCCACACAGACGGGGAGCGCACCTTTCTGACCCACTTGGGACACTTGGCCGAGTTTGGGCTAGAGCAGGTTCAGGGCGCGCTCGAGCTGGCTCACGAGGGCGATTTCGTGCTGCTGCTGGGTGCCTTCGTGCTGCCCAACCTGCGTCCGCACTATCCGCTGCTGCTCCAGGGGCTTCACACTTTGGGCCTGCGGGTCGCGCTGGACTTTGGCTGGCCCTCCGAAGGCTGGACCCCCGCTTTGCGGGAGGAGGTGCGTGGCTGGCTCGAGTTTTGCCAGCACCTGCTCATCAACGAGGTCGAGGCCCTCGAGTTGAGCGGTGAGGGCACGCTCGAGGACGCTGTGCAAACCCTGGTTTCCTGGCTCCCTGAGCACGCCGTGCTCACCGTCAAACGGGGACCGCAGGGGGCACGGCTGGTTCAAGGCTCGAGCGTGCAGAACTTTACGGCTCCACGGGTCGAGGTGGTGGACACCATAGGGGCGGGCGATACCTTCGACGCGGCTTATCTGGCCGCCTTGGTGCGGGGTCAAGCTCTCGAGGCAGCGGTGAGCTACGGCATTCAAGTGGCCTCGAGAGCAGTGTCCACCCATCCTCGCCAGTACGTCTGATAGGGATGTTCTTCAATATCGTTAACATAGTGGACGATATTTTCAGCGAGCAGGCCCGGAAGGTGCGGCGAGGCCCGCTCGCTCACCTGGGAAACCTGAAACAGACCAGGTATCTATGAGAAAGACTATATCAACCTGCGGAGCGCAGGCGGCGGCGATACTCGAGCGGGACAGTCCTCAGGGTGGCAAAGGCGGCGTAAAAGCGGCTCGAGCTGCCAAAGCCGCTCTCGAGGGCAATCTGGAGCACCCCGAGGTCGCTGGTGAGCAACAGGCGCTGGGCGTGAACCAGACGTTGACGCACCAGATACTCACCAGGGGTCAGTCCGAAGCGCTCCCGGAAGCGGGTGCTGGCATAGTTGGGGTGCAATCCCAGCGCTCGAGCGGCCCCGGACAAACTGAGGCTTTCGGTGTAGTGCTGGCGCAGGTGATGGGCTAGGCGCGTGGCTGCGTCGTCATCGTGCTCGAGTGTGACCTCAGCGATTTCATATTGGGTGTTGAGCGAAAGTGCCAGACGGTGCAGCCGCGCCCGATACTCGAGCAGCAGGGGAACGTGCCGTTCAGGATGGTTAATGTCGGCCAGCCAGCACTTCAGACTGAGTCCGTCGGCGCTCGAGCGGGCCGGGTCACGCTCGAGCACCATGTGGCCCCCCAGCAAAGCGTCCGGGAGTTCGGAAGGGAGATTCCAGGTCAGAAAGCGGGCCAGCGGCACCGTCAACCAGATAAAACGGGCGTCCGTACTGACCTCGAGCAGGCGGTGCGGCACAGCTCCCCACAGCACGGCGAGCTGACCTGCCTGCACCGTCACCAGCCGCCCCGCAAAAAAGTAGGTCACGGTTCCGCGCTCGAGCCAGTTTAGCTCGAGGTCGTCGTGCTGGTGAGCCTCACGCATGGTCTGAGGAGCACCCTCATAGCCGCTGAGTCCGTAGGAGGGGGTGGTATTCATAAATCCATATCACCTGAGAAATCGGGATATTTGCAGCTAAATTAGAGAGGATTCTACCACTTTATACCTGTAGACTCGAGCCAATCTAAAGGAGCAGGTGTAACTCAGGAATGCGGGGTCATCTCGGGCGGGAAGGACCTCCCCTTGCGTGGTCACGTAAGACCCCTGCGTAACAGGGGGATACTTTAAAAGCTCGAGTAGCACAGCCTTGAGTTCCCCCCTTCGACGAGTCAAGGGGGATATTTGTAAGAGTGTAACGCTCACAAGGAGGGGGGTCCTTCCAGGCCGAATTTACGCCACCCCGCAAACTTGAATTACACCCCAAAGGAGCGTCTATGAGCACCATTCCCCAGCCCGTTTCGGATAAGCCTCGCGTTCAAACCGTTAGCGTTGCTCCCCAACCAGCGCCCCGGCCCGCGCCTAGCCCGTTTCATCTCAGCGAAGAGCAGGTGCGCTTCTTCGATGAAAATGGCTATCTGGTCCTCAAAAACTGGATTGCTGGACCCCTGCTCGAGCGTTTGCAGGACGCTGGAGCACGCTGGATAGAGCGGGGCGAAACTCTGCGACTCAAGCAGCTTAACGGCGAGACCCTGAGCGACGATGAAACGGCCACGCTCGAGGACTTGGCTTTTGCCAAACGCCAAAGTGGAGAGGTTTTTTTTCGGGTCAACTACCTGCATAACAAGGGTGAAGCCGCCTCTCTCGAGCTGTTGGGCAGTCCACAGGTGCTGGCGGTGGCCGAATCGCTGTGTGGCCAGAACTTTGTGCCCACCTACGAGAGCATGGTGTTCAAAAAGGCGGGCGATGGCGAGAAGATTCCCTGGCATCAGGACGCGGTTCATAGCCGCAAATACCGGGTGTTCAACTTTGACCTGTACCTCGACGCCTCGAGGGTGGGTGGGGGAGCGCTGCGGGTGGTTCCCGGTTCGCAGACCGTGGTTCAGGACGCCTGCGCGGTGAGTGAGCAGTACGGCTGGGACCTTCCGGGGGTGATTCACGCCGAACTCGAGCCGGGAGATGTGTTGCTGCACGACGTGATGGTGTTGCACGGCAGTGAGCGCACCTTGGGCGGAAATCTGCGCCGTACGGTGTACTACGAGTTTCGCTCGAGTGAGATGATTCTCGAGGAGGGGCCGTGGGACGCCCACTGGATTCGCAAGCGCCTGCACCTGCTGCCCGCTGCCCAGCGCGCCTTTGCGGCCCAGTATCCCCAGACCCCCGCTTTCGTGTGGAACGCCGACCTGGAGTATCGCCCGACTAGCGCAGAAGACGCGGCGCTCGAGTTGAAAGTGGCCCACGAGTGGCACTCGCCGGGGGCCTACTGCTCGGCGACCAGTGCGCCCAGAGAGGTCGTCGAGCGGGCCATGGCGCGGCTCGAGGCCAGTTTGTAGATGAAGGCAACTCAGGAATACCAGTTGAGGCGCTCGAGTGGACTGGGCGAATCTGTCCCTGCGGGAAGCTACGCGAACCCTTTGGGTAGCGCTACGCTGTCGGTCTTGGCCCAACTTCAGCACCTACCGGGCTGGGCCGCGTCTTGGCCCAACTTCAGCACGTCTTGAGCAGAACGGCACCTTCCGGACTCTGTTGGCGAATTCAAAATCCTCCGTTTTTGTTGACTTGCAGCGCTTCCCGGACGGTTCGGGCGAGGCAGCGCGTGCTTCGCAAGGGGCCGCCCCTACGTGACTGCTATGACGAAATGCTCCGGTGGGGGTCGGGCGCTGTCTTGGGATAAGTGGCACCTATCGGGCCATCCCGCTGCCTGACCCGCACTGCGCGTGCGCGGGACGCGCCGCTCGAAGGAACTACAAACGACTTCGCCAACAGAGTCCTTCCGGGCCTCACCGCACCGCACCGCACCTAACGGGCCTGCTTCCCTACCTGGCTTGTCTGTGTCAGACAAAGCCCCCTTGTTAAGGGAGGCCAAAAACACGGCGCTCAAAACCCTACTTCCTCGAGCGGGAAATCGGTCCGCTCGAGCCGCGAACCATCAGTTCGGTGGGCAGGGTTTCGTGGACCAGGGTCTGGCCCTCGAGCAGCGCCAGCAAGCGCTCACTGGCTGCCCGTCCCAGCTCCCGGATGGGCTGGCGCACGGTGGTGAGCTTGGGTTCGAGAACGTCGAAATACGGTAGACCGTCAAAGCCCGTCACCGAAACGTCGTAGGGAACCTTCAGGCCAGCGTCTTGCAGGGCCAGAACCGCGCCCAGAGCCATTTCATCGCTGGCGGCGGCTACCGCCGAGAACTCGAAGCCCCCCTGTAGCGCGGCGCGCAGGGCGCGGTAGCCTCCCAGTTCGGTAAATTTACCATCCAGCACAAGCTCGGGCAAATCGGGCAACCCGGCGGCATTCAGGGTGTTGTGATAAGCCTCGAGCCTATCAAAACTTTCCTGGCCGATGGGCGTTCCGGTCAGGTGGACGATGCGGCGGTGGCCCAACTTGAGCAGGTGCTGCATTACGTGGGTCATTCCCCCGGTGTTGTCCACCGCTACCCAGGTCTCGCCCTCGGCCCGCCCGATAACTGAAGTCATCACCCCTCGAGCGCGCAGCAGGGTCAAGCGTGAGTCGTCGGTGAAGATACCGGGCACGATAAAGCCGCTCACCCCGCTCAGGTCGGCCTGGTCTGGCTCGAGCGTGCGGGCCGCGTAGCCGTGCCGCACCAGCACTTCCTGAATGCTGTCGAGCAGGATGCTGAAGTACGGGCTGCTGGCCGCGTGGGTCGAAAACGGTGCGATTCCGATTAAACCGCGTTCGCCCCGCGCCAGTTTGCGCGCGCCCGCGTCGGGCACGTAACCCACCCTTTTGACAATCTCGAGCACGGCGCTGCGGGTGTTTTCGTGAACCCCGGAACGGTTGTTGAGCACCCTCGAGACGGTGCCGATGGACACTCCGGCCATGTTGGCAATTTCGTGAATAGTGAGTTTAGTCATGGTTTAAGGAAGTTCTGGGGCCAGGGCCACAGGGGGGAGAGGTCTATCTTGTAAACGCTTACGGTATTCTGGCAGAATGGAGAAACAATTGCTAGAGGGTGGCATTTGAAGCCATGTGAGGTCATGTAGAGCCATGCGCTGTGCTCGAGCGGGTGATTCTGCAAAACACCTTCCTTTTGAAGAGCACTTCAACAACGTTCCACAAGTATTTTAGCTCATAACTCATAACTCATCCCCCACCCCCAGAATCCCATCTCCAAACCCTCCCATGACCGATTCCCACCGACCCCACTATCACTTCCTCCCCGTTTCCGGCTGGATGAACGACCCCAACGGCCTGATTTTCGCCGGGGGCCGCTACCACCTCTTTTACCAGTACAACCCGTTGGGTAACGTCTGGAACAGCATTCACTGGGGTCACGCCTCGAGCGCCGACCTTGTTCACTGGCAGCATCACCCGCTGGCGCTGGCCCCAGAAGCGGGGGGCCTCGACGAAGATGGGGTATTCAGTGGCTGTGCTGTTCTGGACGGTGAAACCCCCACCCTGATGTACACCGCGCACCGCTTTCTCGAGGGGGGAGCCGAACTTCAGGTGCTCTCGCTGGCCACCTCGGACGCTTCCCTGCTCGAGTGGACCAAGCACCCCCGCAATCCGGTGCTCGAGGCCAATTCTGCGCCGCTATCCGTCACGGGCTTCCGCGACCCCTTCCTGTGGAGCGAGGGCCAAACCTGGCATCTGGCGGTGGGTGCGGGTCTGGAGTACGGTCCAGGGCTGGTTTTACACTACACCTCAAACCATCTGCTCGAGTGGACTTATCAGGGTGTGCTGCTGCAAGCGGCGCTCGAGCCGGACCTGAAACCCGAGCCGAACGCTGCGCCGGGGCTGGAACGGCGGCTGGGCTTCTGGGAGTGCCCCTGTTTTATGGCGCTCGAGGACGAGTTTAGTCCGCTCGAGGGCCAATCGTCGCATGTGCTGCTGGTCAGCCGCATTCCGCAGCGCGACGTGCGCTACTTCGTGGGCCACTACGACGGCCTGCGCTTACACCCCACGCTCGAGGGTGCGCTGGACGTGCAGGGCTGCTTTTACGCGCCGCAGAGCTTTCAAGACCCTTCGGGCCGCACCCTCTGCTTTGGCTGGCTGGCCGAAGACGGGGCAGCGGGGCTGGGCCATCCCCGACCCGGCAGCGAGTGGAACGGGGTGATGTCGCTGCCCAGGGTGCTGACCCTCGAGCGTGGGCGGTTGCACCAGACCCCCGCGCCCGAACTCGAGGCGCTTCGCTTTGAGACCCTTCTGGACCATGAAATAGCCCTCGAGAGCGGGGTACAGCAGGTTTTACCCGTTCAGGGGGACGCGCTGGAACTCGAGCTGAGCTTCCGGCTCGAGGGCCTAACCTCCTTCGAGCTGGCCCTGCGCCGCAGCCCTGACTTACCTGAGGATGGCGCAGGCGAGGAAACCCGGCTCCGTTTCGAGGTTGCCACCGGGGTGCTGAGTCTGGACCGCAGCCGCTCGAGTGCGTCCGACTCGGCCCCACACGCCAGCCTGACGACTTTACCTCTCGAGTGGGTAGGGGAGAGGACCCCGCCTACCCTGACCTTACGGGTCTTTCTGGACGCTTCTGTGCTCGAGGTGTTCGCTCTGGGCCAGAGCCTGAGTGCCCGAATTTACCCCAGCCGCTTTGATAGCCTGGGAGTTGCCTTGATGGCTCGAGGGGAGAACCCACAAGTACAGGTGCGAATCTGGGCGCTCGAGGACGTGTGGAACGTGGTTTGAGTTGGTGAGATTTGGAGTCGTTTCCGAGGTTCTGGGCATCGGTCCAATCGGTGTACCTCGAGTTTGCGGGGGGGTGTAAATTCCGCCTGGAGCGACCCGTGCTGTCTTGGGCCAACTACAGCACCTCACGGGCTGGCCCACTTCGCAATCCTTCGGGAACCTTCTCTCGAGCGCTGTCTTGAGATAAGCGGCACTGTCTTGGGCAGAACGGCATCCCGTGGGGCCTGCCCGCCTATCGGGCCATCTCGCTACACTCTCACAAATATCACCCCTGTCTTACAGGGTTCCCAAAGGATTGCGAAGCACGGAACCAAAAGACTGTGCTACTCGAGCTTTTAAAGTACCCCCTTATTTATAGGGGGTCTTGCGTGACTACGCAAGGGGGGTCCTTCCAGCCCGCTCGAGACCGCCCCCCATTCCTGAATCACCCCAGCACACAATGTGGTGCTTGACAAGTGTGCTCGAGTGACCTAATCTTTTCGTAAGCGCTTACGAAAACTGAGAGTCGGGTCGGAAGTTCAACGCGTCCTTCCCGCAGGAGAAACTATGAAAGCAAGCAAATGGTTCCTGATTACCGCCGCCCTCTGTGCTGTCACCGGCACTTTCACCGGGGCCGTGGCCCAGACCTCGCCCATCAAGGTCAGCATGTGGTTTCACTCTGGACAGGGTGGAGAGCGCGACGCGCTGAGCGCCAGCGTGAAACGCTTCAACGCGGCCAACAAGGACATCCAAATCGAAGCGGTGCAGCTTCCCGAGGGCAGTTACGGCGACCAGGTCAACGCGGCGGCTCTGGCCAACAAGCTTCCCTGCGTGCTCGATTTCGACGGTCCCAACTTATATAACTACGCCTGGAGCGGCAAGATTGTTGCGCTCGACAAGTACGTGGACGCCGCGACCCGCAAGGATTTTCTGCCCAGCATCCTCAAGCAGGGCACCTACAACAAAAAGCTTTACAGCTTAGGCCAGTTCGATTCCGGCCTCGCCATCTGGGGCAACCGGGCGCTGCTCGAGAAGGCCGGGGTCAAGATTCCCACGGGTCTGAGCGGGGCCTGGAGCACGTCCCAGCTCGAGGGGGCGCTGGCTGCGCTCAAGAAGAGTGGGCTGCGCTATCCGCTGGACATGAAGTTCAACTACGGCCAGGGCGAGTGGTTCACCTACGGTTTTGCGCCCATCATGCAGAGCTTCGGCGGCGACCTGATTAGCAAAGACCTGAAAAAAGCGTCTGGCACGCTCAACGGTGCGGCAGCGGTGCGGGGGATGAGCTACTTTCAGAAGCTGGTGGGCAATTACGTCAACGCCGCCACCAAGAGCGACGCCGATTTCATCGAGGGCAAGGCCGCGCTTTCGTTCGTGGGACACTGGGCCTACGCGGACTATAAAAAGGCGCTGGGCAAAGACCTGGTGCTGATTCCGATGCCCAAGTTCGGTGGTCGGGCCGTGACGGGTTCGGGAAGCTGGAATTTTGGCCTCTCGAGCAACTGTGCCAACCCGGACGCTGCCGCCAAGGTGCTGCTGCACTTGGTGGACACCGACGAGGTGCTGGCCATGAGCGAGGCGTCGGGTGCGGTGCCCAGTCGCTACAGCGCCATCACCAAAAGCACTTTGTTCAACCCCGGCGAGCCGCTGCGGGTGTATGTGGACCAGCTCCAGAAAATCGCCAAACCGCGTCCGGCCACGCCCGCTTACCCGGCCATCAGCAAAGCCTTTGCCCAGGCGGTGGCCAACATCGCCGCCGGGGGCAACGTTCAGTCCGAGCTGGACAAGGCCGCCAAAGCGGTAGACCAGGACATCGAGGACAACCGGGGCTATCCGGTCAAGTAGACCCGCACTCGAGCTACTTGCTTCGAGCTTCCCCTCTCTGGCCCTGAAAAGCCGCTCGAGAGGGGTCTTTTTCTTCCCGAAAAGCCTACTTCAGGCTCGAGTTGGATGCGGACCATCCCTCACCCACCAAGCGATACCTGCCACGCAATTCCCACCACAGGAGGAGGCATGACCCTCTCGGCCCACAAACCCCGCACCCCCGTGCGCTCGAGCGACACCGCCACCGCGTGGCTGATGTCCGCTCCGGCGCTGATTCTGTTGCTGGTCTTCCTCATCGTGCCCTTTTTGATGGCTCTGGGCCTGTCCTTCACCGATTTTCGGCTCAATTCGCCGCTCACACCGGAGTTCATCGCTGGACGCAACTACACCCGCCTGCTCGAGGACGAGTCGGTGCGCCGCGCGCTGCTCAACAACATCCTCTTCGTGCTGGTGGTGGTGCCGCTGCAAACCGCACTCTCGCTGGGCATGGCCCTGCTGGTCAACCAGAAGCTGCCGGGAGTACGAATCTTCCGCACCCTCTTTTTCGTTCCGGTGGCCACGGTGATGGCGGTGGTGGCGGTGGTCTGGAGCCTGCTTTACAACAGCCCCGACGGCCTCATCAACGCTTTTGTCAAGACCGTGACCTTCGGCGCGGTCTCGAGCGTGGCGTGGCTGGACAATCCCGCCACCGCTTTCGGTGCGGTGATGCTGCTCTCCATCTGGCAGGGTGCGGGCTACCAGATGCTGATTTTTCTGGCCGGACTCCAGGGCATTCCGCTCGAGCTGTACGAGGCCGCCGACATTGATGGGGCCACGCCGGGGCAGCAGTTTCGTTTTATCACCCTGCCCCAGCTCCGCAACACCCTGATTTTCGTGGTCATCACCACCACCATTTTGGCCTTTCAACTCTTTGACCAGGTGTATGTGATGACCAAGGGCGGCCCATCGGACAGCACCACCACCCTGGTGCTGCAACTGGTGCAGCAAGGGTTCCAGAGCCTGAGAATCGGCTACGCCTGCGCCATCAGCGTGGTGTTCTTCGTCATCGTGCTCAGCATTTCGCTGCTGCAACGCCGCCTGCTTCCCGAGGAGCGCAGCGTATGACCTCGAGCGTGCAAATAACCCCCAAACGCGCACGCGCCGTCAGTCAGGCCCGCCGTCGCACCTTTTCCACGGTGCTGAGTTACCTGGCGCTGGTGCTGCTGGCGTTCTTTTTCCTGTTCCCGCTGGTGTTTTTGTTCGTCAGCGCTTTCAAAAACGACGAACTGCAACTGGTCCGAGATATGAACAGCCTCAAAGCTTTCATTCCCTCGGGCGATGTGGGGGTACAAAACTACCGCGATATGTCGGCTCGAGTGAGCTTTGAACAGGCTTTTTTCAACTCGAGCCTGGTGGTGAGCGTCACGGTGCTTCTGGGGCTGCTGGTCAACTCGAGCTTCGCCTATGCGCTGGCCCGCTTGCGTTTCCGGGGCCGGGGCTTGCTGCTGGGTCTGGTGGTTTCCCTGATTATCATTCCGTTTCAGGCGGTGGCCATTCCACTGCTGTTGGTGGTCAATTCTTTTGGCTGGAACAACGGCGGCAACTATCCCACCCTGATTTTGCCCTTTGTGGCCAGTTCTTTTTCGATTTACCTGTTCTACCAGTTCTTCATTTCACTGCCTCGAGAACTCGAGGAAGCTGCACAGGTGGACGGGGCCAGCAAGCTTCGCATCTACTGGAGCATCATTTTGCCGCTCTCAAGTCCGGTGTTTTCCACCGTGGCTATCCTGCAATTTCTGGGGCTGTGGGGCAACTTGCTGTGGCCGGTGCTGACCGTGCGCGGAGACCGTTACGCCACACTGCCCTACGTGATGCAGACCTTTTTCGGACAAGCGCCCCGCCAGTGGGGCGACGTGATGGCTTTTGCCTCGTTGGCTACCTTGCCCACTTTGATTCTGTTTCTGGTGTTCCAGCGCTTTTTTGTGCGGAGCGTGGTGAGCAGTGGGGTCAAGGGCTAAGCGCCCTGTATCTGCCTGAAATCTCGAGCGTGACCGATAGTTTCTTTCGGCCTAGACGCGTTTCAGACTTGTGAAAGAGGCCCATTGCCCGTCATCGGGGAACACCACGGTCCAGACCTCATAGGCTCGAGCGCAGAGCAGCAAATCCAGCGGCCTTGCCCCAAGCCGGGGGTGCTCACGCTCGAGCCAACTTCGCACCTGTCTGGGGTCCTTGAGCACCTCCTCGAGTCCTTCGTGCAGAGCCTTGAGCAGCGCAGGCGCAGCCTCGCCATAGAGCAAGAACACCTGAACAGCCTCTGGGGGGGTCAGTTCCAGAAAAACCTGATTTTCAGCCACAAGGCTATTCAGCGCCCAGGTGTGGTATCGACATGAGGGGGACGAAAAATAATCCCACCGTTAGTGATGCAACATGTTTTGGCCAAGGCTTCGGAGGTATAGGGTCCGGCCAGTACGCCCAGGGTGATGAGCAAGGCGGTGAGCCACTGGAGGATACGCTTGAGTGTGGGTTTCATGACCACAGTTTGACCGGGAGTGAGTTAACCAGCGGTTAATCGGTAGGATGCTTCTCCTATTCTCCTCCCACACCGGGTCAGACGAAGCTCGGAGCCATGCCCACCTCGCGCTCGAAGACTTATTGATAGGTGGTACGGCTGTGTGCGGTCCGCACGGTATCCCCCTCTTTTTCCCACACCCCAATCAGCCCCCGCCAAGCGTCCTCGCACAGCAAATCAATTTCTGTGGCTCGAGCGTAGTAAAAAGCCGCGTCATGGGGGTTGGTGCTGGCCCGCGCCAAGTCAAAACAGGCTGCGAGAGCCGCGTCGTGGGCCTGGGTCCGCCAGACCTCAGCCCACTCGGAATCGACCTCTGCCAAAAAACTTCCTTCGTAGAGCGAGAGCCGACCCTGGTTTTATTGGGGGCCAAAGTCCACACCCTCGAGCAGTGCGGTGACGTCGAGTTTTAGCGTCCAAGCCGGATTGAGCCGATAGCGCCCAGCTTGAAACTCGAGCGCCTCCTCACCGGGTCTGCACAGTGGGGAAAGCGCGTCCCGCACCGACCGGATGGCCTGTTTGAGGTAAGAACTCCGGCGCACCGGGGACTCACCCTCCCACAGGGCCTCGAGCATGGTGTCGCGCGTTCCGGGTCCATGCAGTGCCAGCCACACCAGCAGTTCGCGCCCCTTGGCCAGCCGCACGTTCAGTGGCTCTCCCTGAAAGCTCACCTGAAGACGACCCAGAGTGTGGACCTCGAGCACCCGCTCTGGGCCTGTTTCAGGGGCCAGGGCCAACCGGGCGACGCGGTAGCCACCCCAACGGTGGGCCGCCAGGGCCTGATACAGCGGGGCTAAGCGGGGCGCGTCGCACTCGAGGGCCAAGTCTCCCCCCACCGTCTCGAGCAATTTCACCAAGGCGTCCACGCTGTGGGCCACCAGCCGCCCCTGCTGGCGAGCAATCTCGAGCAGGTAGGCCGAGGCGCGCAGCCGGAAACTGTCCAGCAGCGCAACCCCCTCCACCGTGCGTCCAAAAGCGGCTCGAGCTTCCTCGAGATGCCCTCCTAAAAAAGCGCACACCCCCCGGTAGAACTGGGCCACGCTCTCGTCAAAGGCGCTCAAGGGAAAAAGTGAGAGCGTGCCCACCATAAATGCCGCCTCATCCAGGGTTCCGAGTCGCCATTGGCACTCGAGGCGGTAAGCCTGGAGCACCAGGGTCAAGTGGTCCTGACCCTGAGCGTGGTGTACGGCCAGGGCAACCTCCAGGTCGGTCAGGGCGGCTGAAATCCGGCCCTGAAGCAGGGAGAACTCCGCCCTGAGCAGCAGCGCAATGGGTAGGGGTGTATGGTGCGCCTGAATAACCTCTCCCAGCAGGGCGTGGGCCTCGCAAGCGTCGCCCTGATAAAAGCGGCGGTAGGCCAGGTCCTGCAACAGGTGAGTTCGCTCGCCTTCCACACCCAGCAGGTCAAAGAGCCGCAGCGCCTCGCGGGCCACGCGTTCCTGCTCGGTGTACTGCTCGAGCGCGGCGTGAACCCCTTGCAGGTAGTAAAGCCCGCGCGCCCGTCCACGCAAGTCTTCGGGCGTGGTGACCAACAGGGCTTGGCGCACCAGAACCAGCGCGGTTGGCGCTTGACCCAGTTCCACCCTGGCTCGAGCCGCCGAGCACAGCAGGTAGGGATGGGTCCAGAAATCCGGCTGCTGGAGGAGGCCGGCCTCCGCGTACTCGAGCCGCTTTTGCGGGTCACAGCGGGTGGCTGCCACCAGACTCAAGCCCAGCGCCACTCAAGCGTCGGCTCCAGGGTGTCCGTACAGGCGCAGCAGCCCCAGTTCTGCGCGGTTTACATCTCCCAAAAACAGCGGGGTGAGCGCCACTCGAGCGGTGGTTTTGGGGTCAGAGCAGCTCAGGGCCTCGAGTTGATTCTGGAGCGCGGCGAACTCACCTTCGCGCTCGAGTCGGTCCAACACGTCGTCTAGCGGCGAGGTTGAGCGTTCAGGAGGGTCGGCACGGGCTACAGGCGTGCCGGAAGGGGTTGGCGGCGCTTGCGACGGCGAGGCGAGGGTGGGGCGTGGCCGAGGACATGCCTGAGCTTACCGGGAGCGGGAGACTCCGGGAATCGGCTTTGCCCAGGCGAGCTTCATCGTGATTTAAATTTGCTCTCATGATTTCATCAGCAGAGCCTGATGCTGATCCTCAAATCGAAACAAAGCCCGCATACGGCCTTGTTCACCCTGTCTCGAGCCGCGTCGCCGGAGTGCCCTGGATAGGGGAGGTGCGCTGGACGGAGGGTTAACTCCCGATTGACTGGGCTTTGTCCAGCGTCTTGCCATGCTAATTTCATCCTGGCGTCAGGAACCAGAGGTGCAGCCCTCATCCAGGACTGTGCCAGGAGGTTTTTCTATCGGTGTGCGCTTTATCGGTCCCGCGTTGCAGTGAAAGCCCGCGCCCTCACCGGGCCACCTTTAGGAGTTCACCATGTCCAAGCAAACCCTGTCCCAGCAAACCACGTCCAAGCAAACCACGTCCCAGCAAAAAGTCTTTGTGGCCACCACCCTGCTCAGCCTCGCCCTGGTGGCCTGCGGTAGTACGCCTCCGCTCAAATCGGGGAGCGCGGCCAGCGCCATCTCCGAAACCCAGCGGCTACCGTGCGCCCAACTCGCCTTGACGGGTCAGTTTCTTCCCGAGTGTCCGGTGGACCCCGGAAATCCACCCCCCACCCCCCACCCTACTGGCTTACAGATTCACGATTTTGACGAACTTCAGGCCAAAGCCCGCCGTCTGGGGGTGTCGCTGGATGAAGCCGCCAGTCCCTACATCGAGCGCTATCTGGCTCGGCCTGCCCCCATATCCACCCAGAGCTACCCGACCAATGCCACCGGAACCCAGGACTTCATCAACAAGCTCTATGCAGGTCGCCCACCCGTGCTCACCGGACCCTTACCCGACCCTACCCCAGCGGGAAACCCCGCCTGCGCCGACATCGCACACGACGTGACCTCGCCGGGGAGCGATGGCTTGCTGAGCTTCACCGACCACCCCGGCACCCTATATGTGGGGGCGCTGTATCAGGGCAACTCTGCGCCCGCTGGGGTGGGGTCGCTCAGCGACTTGCCGATAGACGCGACCAAGCGCAACCTGCTCACGCTGTATACCGACACCCCCGGCGTCGCACCGCAAACTGGAATCCAGCCCAACCCCGCTGAGGTGTACAACGCGACGGGGACCTTGATTTCCGGTGCGGTCAGCCGTTGGGGAGCGGACCAACCCAACGAGGTGTACCTGAAAGTCCTCACCGCCTCGAGCGTGCGGGAAGCAGCGCTCCAACTCAAGTTGGACGTCAGCGCCTTTGGTGGCAGCGTGTCCGCTCACCTGGACTCGAGCAGCAACACCGAAAACAACAGCGTGTACGTGGTATTCAAGCAGACCCTGTTCAACGTTTTGGTGAACGATGTGGGGAGCTACAGCGCCTTCCAAAAGCTGTTCAATACCAATCTGGTGCTACCCGACCTCAACGACCTGGGAAACCGCAACCTGTTGGGTTATGAAAACCTGCCCACCTTTATCCGCAGCGTGTCTTATGGTCGGGCGCTCATCGTGCGCTACAGCTCGAGCAAAGACGTGACCGAACTCAAGGCCGCGCTCGAGGCAAAATTTGGCAAGAACAGCGGTGGGGTCAGCGAGTACCAGAAGCGCATTCTGGACAGCAGCGATTTCGAGGTGCTGGCCTACGGTGGACCCTACGAAATCACCAAGGAAGCTTTCAAACAAGACGGCTGGAAAACCTATCTGGAGAAAACAAACGTGCCCCTCAGCACCCTGAAGCCGGTGGGTTACGGACTGTCCTTCTGGGACGGGCGGCACGCGCAGATTTCTAACGTGTTTCGCTACCTCGAGCACACCTGCCGCTCTCAACCCGCCAAGGTCGAGGTCAAAATTGAAAATCGCAGGGGCGACACGGTGCTCTACCTGAAAGATGCTAGCGGACTCGAGCGGGAAATAGTGCGGCTCGACCAAGACGGTGCCGAGCGGGTCTTTGATTTGACCCCATTTTTGGATGGTCAGGACGACAACATCAGGGTGTTTAGTAGCATTAACAAATACGGCTTTTTTGGCAGCTCTGAGCGCGACACCAAAGTCACCTTTTTTGTAGATGGTTTGCCCTTCAACGGCTCGCCCGCCGCACCCGCCGAGGCCAAGTGTAAACAGTGTCACTCTGGAGACGTGGCCAATTACACGGTCAACAAGAAAAACGGCAAGCTGGAGCGTCGCTGATTTGTACCTAGAAAAAATAGACCTCGAGTGAAAGCAGTGGGTAGGGCACGAGGGTGAGGTACAAGTCCAGAGCGAACAGATTGTGAAAGAGTGATAAGGATTCCGGAAATATCCGTAAAGTAGTGGAGGACATTTCCAGCGGAGCGGTTAGGAAAAAGTACGGTTCTGATTGTGGAGTGGTGTGAGGAGCGGCGAGGCCCGCTAGGTGCCGTTTTCGCCAAGACGCGCAGCGGAGCACTTAACGGAATCAATCGGAATCCGTATGACTCGCTCGAGCGACTTGGAAGGACCCCCTTTACGTGGCTACGCAAGGGGGTCCTTCCAGGTCGAGTCCGCCCTGCATTCCTGAGTGGTCGCAAGAGAACCTACACCTCGATTCCAATCCCGCGCTAGCGCAGGGTCATGCTCAGGTACTTGGTATTCAAGTATTCCTGAAGGCCCCAAGGACCGCCCTCACGGCCATAGCCGCTCTGCTTGACACCGCCGAACGGAGCCTGGGCGGTGCTGGGGATGGGGTCGTTGAGTCCGATGATGCCGTACTCGAGCCGTTCACTGACCCGGAAGGCGCGGTTCAGATTGTTGGTCCACAGGTAAGCCGCTAAGCCGTACTCGGTGTCGTTGGCCGCCCCAATGGCTTCTTCTTCGGTGTCAAAGGCCAGCACCGGGGCCACCGGACCAAAGGTTTCCTCCTGCATCACCCGCATGGCGGGCGTTACACCCGTCAATACCGTGGGCTGGAAGTAGAGTCCCCCGCTCGAGGAACCCCCGGTCAAAAGCTGCGCGCCCTGCTTGAGGGCGTCTGAAACGTGCCGCTGCACCTTCTCGAGTCCCTGCGAGTCCACCAGCGGACCCACCTGGGTGGCGGGGTCGAGCGGGTCGCCCACCTTTAGAGCCGCAACCGCTACAGTTAGCTTGACGGTGAAGGCTTTGAAAATACTGCGCTGCACGTAAATGCGGTTGGTACAGACGCAGGTCTGCCCCGCGTTGCGAAACTTGCAGGCGATGACATCGGCCACCGCCTGCTCGAGGTCGGCGTCTTCAAAAATTAGGTAGGGCGCGTGTCCACCGAGTTCGAGCGAAACCCGCTTGAGCGTGGGCGCGGCCTGTGCGGCCAGCAGTCGTCCCACCTCGGTGCTGCCGGTAAAGGTGATTTTGCGGACGCGCTTATCCGCCATCATCACCCCAGTAATCGGCACCGGGTCATGGGCGGTGAGCACCTGAAAGGTGCCGTCGGGGCCACCGGCCTCGGTCCACAGCTCGAGCATTTTGAGCGCGGTGAGCGGCGACTGCTCGGCGGGCTTGAGAATCACGGTGCAGCCCGCCGCCAGCGCGGGAGCAATTTTACGGGTGGCCATCGCCGCCGGAAAATTCCAGGGGGTGACGGCGTAGACCGGACCCAGCGGCTCGAGCGTGACCATGAGTTTCTTGCCGGGGTGCTGACTGGGTACGATGTCGCCAAAAACCCGCTTGGCTTCCTCGGCGTACCACTCGATAAAAGCGCTGGCGTAGCGCACCTCGCCCAGGGCCTCGGTGACGGGTTTACCCATCTCGGTGGCGATGAGCGTGGCGATGGCCTGCTCGTCGCGCAGCATCAGGTCGTAAAATTTTCTCAGCAGCGTGGCCCTTGCGTATGCGGTGGTGCGCCGCCAGCCCTCGAAGGCGACCACCGCCCGGTCAGCGGCGCGCCGCGCCTCCTCGACGCCGTGGTCGGGCACCTGAGCAATGATTTCCCCGCTCGAGGGGCTGCGAACCGCAAAGGTTGCCTGCGCGGTGGGGGTCACGTCGTCACCTCGATTTGTGGGACTTGTAGGACTTGTGCGATTTCTGAAACTTGTGGCTCGAGCCTTGGGCGAACCATGCGGGGAATGCGGTTGACGTTGTGGTCGTTGATGACGTCCGACGGCGTGTACAGACGCTCGAGTTCGTGCTGCTCATCCGGGGAGAGCTGCCACTCGAGCGCCGCAATCTGCTCGTCGAGCTGGGCCGCACTTTCCACGCCGACCAGGGTGCTGGTCACGCCGGGGCGGTGGGCCACCCAGTTGAGCGCAACCTGGCTCGAGGTCACGCCGCGCCCCTGAGCGATGCGGGCCACTGCGCTGGCCATCTCGAGGCTGGCCGGGTCGCCGTACTGGTCAGCGGTGAAGTTGTCGGTGGCGTTGCGCCTGGAGGTCGGTGCGCTGCTGAGCAACCCCCGTGCCAGTGGACTGAACGGGGTTACGGCGATGCCCTGGTCACGGCAGAAGGGAATCATCTCGCGCTCCTCCTCGCGGTAAGCGGCGTTGAGCTGGCACTGCATACTCACGAACTCGCTCCAGCCCTTCAGGCGCGAGGTGTAGACCATCTTGGCGAACTGCCACGCATACATCGTGCTGGCCCCCAGATAGCGCACCTTGCCCATCCGCACCAAATCGCTTAAAGCCTCGAGCGTCTCTTCGATGGGCGTGTGCGGGTCGAAACCGTGAATCATGTAGAGGTCGAGGTAATCGGTGCCGATGCGCCTGAGGCTGGCATCAATCGAGTCCATGATGTGCTTGCGCGACAATCCCTGGTCGTTGGGGTCGTCGCTCATGGCGTACAGGCACTTGCTGGCCAGCACCAGCCGTTCGCGCTTTTCGCGCCGCAGCAGGGTGCGGCCCACCACCTCTTCGCTCACCCCTTTTGAGTAAAAATCGGCCATGTCAAAGAAGTTGATGCCCCGCTCGAGCGCGTGTTCAATTACAGGAGCGCTGGCTGCCTCGTCGAGCACCCACGGACGCCAGGCCGGGGTCCCAAAGCCCATAGTGCCCAGACACAGCTCACTCACCTTAAGTCCGGTGCGGCCCAGGTTGACGTACTTCATCGGCCCACCCCACTAGTCTCGAGTGCGGGCGTGTAAAACGGGTTCGATGGGGACGCTGCTGCTGCCCGCACCACCTCGAGCGTGGGGGTTTTATGGATGGCCGCCGTGACCGCGCCCTTGGCCGCCGCCAGATTGTTCAGGTACACCTCGTCGGGGTTGTTGGCCGCCGGGTTGACCCACACGGCGGCAATCACGCACCAGCCGTCCTCGGCTTCGGGGGGCAGGGTCCCCTCGAGCAGGCAGTCGGTCACGCCCTTGGCCACCCCGGCTTGGGCGGGTCCCCAGGTCATGGTTTCGTGGGTCTCGCCGCTCAGCGCGGCTTTGTTGATAAAAACGGTCATGGGCTTGGCTGGAATGCCCGGTTGCAGCACCACCATGTAGGGCAGGTGTCCGGTGCTAGGGCTGCTCAGCGCGCCCGCCCAGGCCGTTCCGGCGGGGCCGTCTTTAGGCCCGACCACCACATTGATATGCGCGGCGTTGGGGCCGCTGCCAACGAAGGATTCTCCGATATACATGCCTTCTCCTTGCAAAAATAGAGTTGAGGTCTAACATTTACCAACGAACAAAATCGTCAATATTCGGGAAAAGTTCTCGTAATGCCACAACAGCATGATGATGATAATGGTCCCAAGCAGGGTGTTTTTTTTTAGATAAATGAAAGTGTCCCCTTACTTCCATACCGAGAGAGTAGTCATCTCGGATGATTGGTAAGTCGTTGCGTACCTTTAAAATTATCCTTCCAAAATGTTCAATGTCACCACCGCTGAAGCCATTACCGTGAATTTGTTCCACCCAGGGATATCTAGTAAATTGGTCAAATTCTGCAAACCGCTGAAGGACCGTCAAATTTTCTGTCTGAGAATAGAAAATATCTATTGACGTGCACCGCTTGGCCAATGTTCCTAGGTTGTGTGTTCTAATCCAGTTTTCGGTTTCAGGAGTCGCAAATGTTCCGCCAGGGTCTACTATGGACAAGGCAAGAGCTTTCAGATATTTTTCTATGGCCTGTGTGCCATGATAAAATGCTTGAGAAAGTAGACCATTGACAGCCAACAAACCAAAAGTTAAAAAGTCTTCATCAGCATAAGCGATAAAATTTCCCCAAAGAGGTGGTCTAAACATAAAGAAACCCCATATTTGCTAAAAGAGATGGTTTTACAAAAACGTCGCCACGTCGCTACGGGTGCGCTCGAGCAAATCTTCGTTCAGCTCCAACCCCAGCCCCGGCGCGTCGGAGAGCACGATGTACCCCTCGGCGTCCACCCGCACTGGCTCGAGCAGGGGGTAATCGCGGCGCTCGAGACTCCACTCGGGGCCGTCTAACGGGTACTCGAGAAAGTGCGCCCCCGCTGTGCCCACCGTACCCGCCGTCAGGTGCGCGTTGGCCAGCACCCCGATGCCGTTGCCCCAGGTGTGTGGGGTAAAAATCTTGCCCGCGTCCACCACCTGCACCGCCAAGTCCTTGAGGCCGCCGATGCCCATGCTGCACACGCAATCCGGCTGGAACACGTCCAGGCAGTCTCGAGACAGCAGCTCGCGGAATTCGTAGGGTTCGCGGGTCATCTCACCGCCCGCGATGCGTAGGGAGGTCTGGCGCTTGAGTGCCGCGTAACCTTCATAGTCGCCCCGGTGCAGCGGCTCTTCCATCCAGTACACCCCCAACGCCTCGAGTTCGCGGGCCACCTCGAGCGCGTGGGCCAGCGTCCAGGGCGGCGCGGTGTCCCACGGCATCCGCCAGCCCT
>Ga0209100_1000524_pt1 | contig 32723 bp, 42 predicted proteins | sample lystaG_FD_185480 | JGI IMG/M metagenome (GOLD analysis project Ga0209100, IMG submission 185480) | Glacier valley bacterial and archeal communities from Borup Fiord, Nunavut, Canada, to study Microbial Dark Matter (Phase II) -... | ecosystem: Environmental > Aquatic > Freshwater > Ice > Glacier ... | reverse complement strand
GCGAGTAGCTAACGAGATATTGAATGACTTGAGCCAACCAGTCGCCATGAATCGCTTAGTGCAGGGCGATGTCGGATCAGGGAAGACGGTCGTTGCGGTGGTTGCTCTCCTGAGCGCGATCGGGTCAGGATATCAGACCGCTTTGATGGCTCCCACAGGTGTGTTGGCTCAACAGCACTACGAGAAGATTCGGGAATGGCTACAGCCGTTGGGCATTGAAGTGGCGTTACTCACAGGCTCAACCAAAGAGCGCGATCGCAAGGTGATTCAAGAGAACTTACGGAGTGGGACCCTAACTCTAGTCGTCGGCACTCACGCCCTGGTTCAAAACCGAATTGAGTTCAAGAACCTAGGGCTGTGCGTCATTGACGAGCAGCATCGCTTTGGCGTTGAACAACGGGACGCTCTGAGCGCCAAAGGTCAGGCGGTGCATGTACTCAGCATGACCGCTACTCCCATTCCCCGCACTCTAGCACTGACTTTACACGGGGAGCTAGAAATCAGCGTCATTGATGAACTGCCTCCAGGCAGAACGCCGATTAAAACTCAGATTGCCGCCAATGCCGGAATGGTGAAGACGTTGACCGCTGAATTGACTGCGGGACGACAGGCTTACATCGTCTATCCTCTAGTCGAAGAGTCAGAGAAGCTAGACTTGCAGGCTGCAACGACAGGCTATGAAACGATCACAAACCAGTTTCCGCAGTGGAAAGTCGGGCTTTGTCACGGCAAATTGAGAGATCAAGATAAGGCAGAAGCGATTACTCAATTTCGAGACAACCGCACTCAGATTCTCGTCAGCACCGTCGTGATCGAGGTGGGAATTGACGTGCCCAATGCAACCGTAATGGTAATCGAGAACGCTGAACGGTTTGGGCTGGCACAACTTCATCAGTTGCGAGGAAGGGTCGGGAGGGGCAGCGCTCAATCCTATTGCTTCCTCAAGCCCCAGACCAAGAGCGCTAAGGCAATGACCCGACTCAGAGCAGTAGAATCCTCTAATGATGGCAATCTGATTGCTGAGATCGACCTCCAACTCAGAGGTGCGGGTGAGATTCTAGGGAAACGGCAAGCAGGCATCGAGAACTTTACAATCGCCCGGTTGCCTCAGGACATTGAACTGCTAGAGCTTGCCAGACTACGAGCAAAAAGAATGATTCTTGAAGGAATGCCGGGTGGCATACTTGAAGAGTTGAGCATCCGGCATCCTGTATAAAGCAAGTGCCAATCAAGGATAAGTTGCTTCTGACGTTTTCAGCTAGTGCGCTACGGAATTTCACTTAGTCCACAAACTGGAGCAAAAACCATCATTGATAGAAAGTTAATCGTTAGGGACCTGTAGATCAAGAAGAATAGAAGTAGACCAATGCAACCTTATATCAGACTTACCCCTACCCATCCCGCCAACCAAGTGTCACAGCACTTTCCGCTGGGCTTTCCAGTAGAACAGCCCCATGTCCACTACCAAGGCATCGACACTGGCAAAGCAGCTTTAAATGGCACTCAACCCTGCCAGTTTGAGGCATTTACGCTAGACGTAGACAAACTGACACATGACCAAGCAACCGTACTCAGCAACCTCTATCGGGAACATCCCCGATTAGTCAGTCAATCAGGAACAGACAGAGAAATCCTAGACCAGGTGCGGTTTCTTGCCAAGGATGTCTTGCAAGTGACCTATTCCGGCACAAATCAGTTGAATCGGTTGCAAGCTCGACCTTAGACCTGAAGTTTAGCCAAAAACAAAGATTAAAAGTCAAAAGTGGGAAGGTTAGGGCAGTAGCTGAAGACAAAAGTAACAGCTACCTTACTGTTAACCCACCAGAGCCTTATGACCACTGAAGCAATCACAAATGGTTCGACGACCACGCCACAGGCGGGGAGTTACATCGTCCAACCAGTCACAGCACCCGCACAAGAAGCTAATCCCCTTGGCGAATTAAACACCGTCAATAACGAATTGGCTGAACAGCTAATTGACCTAGTTCAGAACCCTGTTCTGTGCAAAAAGCTGGTTGGCATCATCAACAGCACTTTGGCTCCTGTCAAGCCTAAAACGCTTGATACTGAAGGCAGCGCAGTCGATGAAGACGCTGATGAAGCTGAGATCAAGCCCGGTGAAGCCATGATCAACGCAATCAAAATCTTGATGGCTAGCCGGGAATCCGCCAGCCGCGCGATCGTCAGACGCGCATTGAGTGGGATGTAGCCCGTAGATGGGAGAGTATTCCGTGTGACGTACTCTCCTAATCAACAGAAATCAGTATTCTAGATATAGTAGTTGCTATCGCATCATAGATAGGATAGTCTCAATTCAAAGTCCAGTTTAATTGCTCCTTCGTTTCAAGCGGAGCACACGGACAACATTAACCTTAACCCACTCAAATATCATGGAATCAATACTACTGTTTTGTGTCTACTTTTCCGTTGCTTGCTGGTACGCCACTGAAAAAGGGTGGATGGACAGCAATCACATTCCCACTCACGTTCCCACTTCCGCACCCACACCCGCACCAACCATCGCAATAGAAGACCCTAGCGAAGGGTTAGTCGCTCTAGCTGACTCGCAGTCTGTAGAATCGGAATCGCCGATCGGAGTTGAGTCTACCCTTGAACCCGTTACAGCTACAGGTGAAATCGGCCAATCAGATATAGAAGAATGGTTGGCAAATGAGACGTGGAAAACTGGTATCCCGATCGAGGGAATTGCCGATAGCTTTAACACATTCATCGAACCCGCTCATCTCCCTATCCAAGTTGCTGAAATGGTTGGGAAGATCCCAGCAGGAGTTGGGTTTCAGAAGACCGCACGATCAAGGCAAAAGTCCACTAACTAGATAACAAAGGAGAATCAGCGATGAAATATACGGTAACCGTAGCAGAGACAAGAGTCGGAACTTGGAATGATGAAACAGGGAGTTTGTACCTGAGTCCAACGAGCTTAACGAAAGCATCTTTTATGTAAGGCAGCAGGTTATTGGGGGAATGTCCGCTGCGTATGATGTAGATGAGGAAGAGGTGCAGCTAGAGGAGATATAGTCGAGACTGGTGGCATCGGCGTCAGGTAGGCACAGATTATAGTCTAGGAGTTTGGAATTAGTCGGGACAACGCAGAGATTCGGGAAGAGTTGCTAGTCGCAACAGAGAAGTGCAATTTAATGAGACCTAATCAGGAATCATGGCTAAAACTTCCACTAATTCCACTAATTCCACTCCTTCCACCCCTTCTGTAGCAACAGAGATTCCTAGTGCTGCTGCTAGTGCTGCTACGGTTCCTAATCCTAGTCCCACTGTTAAGAACGAAGGCAAAATCAATCCCTTGACAGCGGTCATGAGAGCCGTCAACGGCATTCCAATCGGGCAGTCAGAACTGGTGCTGCTTATTGAGTTCTTAAAGCCAGACAGCACTGTGCGTCTGACAGACACACACATCCTGCAAGCGGCATCGGGTCTGGTCAAGAAATGCCACATTGGGTACACCCAACTTGCATTGAAAGTCGCTGGTCAATTGGCGTTCGAGGCGAAAGCAGGGATTCCTCAGTTCCGCAGCGAAATCGAACTTACTACTGGTGTTGGCTTTGCCAATCGAAACGACGCTGAAAGCTACATAGTCGATGGGCGCAAACAGAGCGTTTACTCAGATGAGTATCAGCTCTACACCATGAAGCAGATCAAGGATGCAGGTAGCTACCTGTGGGATGCTTACGGCAAGACAGGCACCATCAACCCTGGATTGATCGACCGTGCAAATGCTCGTGCCCGTGTTGAAATTGATGCTGCCCGTAGCGCTCGCGCCTAAGCCCTAGCGAAGAGAAACTCTGGAACCCATCTGGGGTTTCTCTTTTAGGTTGAAGATCGGTTAAAAGTGTCAGTATTAAAAGTATCAGTCGATAATGGTGTTGCTAACGCTACAAGGAGGCAGAGTTACACACAAAAATTATGCCGTCCAATGACCGGGTTAATGTTGCCGCAATTACGATCGACCAAGGTCTGTGCATCTTGGAATTTCCCAATTTGTGCGTGTTGGACTGGGACTATCGCTCTAGCCGAGTCGGTAAAAGCGAGAGCAGTGGGAGCATCACAATCGACAAACCCGCAGATGCCTACGGAATACTCGCACTGTCAGTCATGCAACGTCCGCAGGAACGTTGGTTGGTCTATGAGACCTATGGCGGAGTTCGAGCACTGCTGACTTCAACGCCAGTTGCAGCAGACAGCTATGAGGCTGGCGTAATGGCAGAACGCCTCAAACCTGATGAGGTGTACATGAAGTTTTGTCGAGAAAAGAACGCTTGGGCGGCCCGCATTAGCCCCAAGCCGAATCGCAATCGCAGCGAGGACACCATCAATCTCGTGGGAATGTTAGGCAATGGAAACCACCATCCTGAAATGCTCAGAGGCGCAAGGTTACACCACCTGATGTTGCTAGAAAATGGGATGACCAATATTCCCATGCCTGATTTGAGAGCCGTATCACAGATCAGCAGTAACGACCCCTTTTGAGCGGCGAAGAGAGGAGCTTTCACAGGCTCCTTTATCTTTTTTGGGGCAGAAATTAGGCTACTAGACCATGCGGCAGACAATCTATGCCCTAGCCCTTTAGAATCAGGGGTTTTCACGGTTATCTAAAGCTAGGAATAAACAGAAAATGAATAGTGGGCAGATCTATAGTATCAACGGAATTATTTACAGGCATGACACAACCCTCAAATCTCAAGAATATCAAAATGCCCAAATTTGCTGTAATGGGTGGTGAGAATCCTTTTCCCAACAACTTTCCAGAACGGGAGTGGGTGTGGGAGTACCTACAGAAAGACGTGGCAGAGAGGGTGGAGATAAAAGCTCGTGCTGAGAAATTCCGGTTAGCAACTGAGGACTGGGACGATGACGAACCCTCTGGTCATTGGACTGATGACAGCGATGACCGATTAAACAATGGCGGCGAACCCTGGAATGACCCGAATGAGAAGGATGACGAGGAGATTCCTGAAGACTTTCTAAGGGCTGCTGAGATCAGAAAGGCATTGACACGGGAGCAACAAACATTCTGGAGTCATATCAGACACGAACTGGAGTACAAAGCGCCAAGTAAGCGGTTCCCTGACTATCTTGAATTCATCAAGTGAAAGCTCTGTCTATCTATTTGGGCGTCTTCTACTTCTCAATCTACTCACTTTCTCAATCTACTCACTTACTTAATACCCGTTGATACCCTGCCATGACCTTAGAGTTCGTTAATTTAGATGCCAAGTTGGGCACTGTCATCGAGAAGATGCCCAACAAAACAGCCGACCACACCTATCTAGAGGCGCTGCTGCAAGATAGGTTGGATGGCAGTGTCAAGCTTTACACCGCCAAGATGTACGAAGGGGTGGTTGCTGATGACCTGGAGCGGCTCAAGGCACAGGACATTCACCTGGTGTTGGCAAACGGCAAAACCGCTTACTTTGCAGATGGGGAAACCGCTGAGATGATGAGAGGGGAGACGTTCCAGAACTTCTCCGACGCAGTGGCATACGGTTCGCTGCCCGTGTCTACTGCCAGCAGTAGCGTCATCAAACCCAAAGGTCGGGTGCTGGTGATTGACGATGAAGCCAAGGGCGGTCCGAACTGGGGCAGCAGTCCAGTGCTGATGCCAGATGGCACAGAAGTTGACCAGGCAGCGTTGCAGAGAGCAGCCAATTCGCTGGGAGATTGCTATGGTCTGGTCAGTCGCGACCTGCACGGCAGTTTGAGTGCTCAACAGATTGTCGAGGGAGCAGTCGGGAAGGTTGGGATTGCGCGTACCTCCACTTTAGAGGGTAAAGCTGTGTCAGTAGAGTCTGCAATCATGTTTGACGTTGCAGACTCTCTAGGTCTAATCAATGACCCCCTGAAGGAAGGGTTTCTCTCTTATAAGGAAGAGGACTTTGAGATTCAGAACCGGCGTGATGGCACCCAAGTCGTCAAGTGGCAGATGAGTCAGACCCAACCTGACGGCAGCGATCGGGTACTTCATGGCAAGACGTTAATCGAACCCACCATTGAGGGCGGCAGCAGACTCACCACGATCGGGGGAGATGAGGGGCAGCAGAAGGAGATTAACAAGACCTTTCACCGGGTGTCCACCAGCTATGACACGCCGTTCCAGTTTCGGGCAGGTGTTCCCGAATGGCAAGGCGTGATGAAAGGGACGGCTCGTACCTCAGATTTGTGCCGTCAGCTAGGAGTCGATGCGATCATTCCTAAGTCCGCCATTAAAGGCGATGGCAAAACGGTGCAAGTTGGGGTGCAGGCAGTCGATAACCTCTATTGGGCACGCAAATCAGACGCGGCAGACCGGCAGCAGAAGCTAGGAGCGCAGGTGTTGGTCAACTTCCCTGAAGGCACTCGCAGCGACGTGATGCCCAAACTGAAGGAGCAGCTAGAAACCCTGGCAGCCGCCCAAAATGACCCTCGCAAGCTGGCAGATCTGTACATGGCACAGCACGAGAAGAAAACACTGCTGATTGAGGAGCAGGACTCTGAAACGGTTGCGCTCGGTGAAGATGAGTTCGCAGCCAAAGAAGATCGCGTCGATTGGCTCTACGAAGTGCTGAAAGCCGATGCCCGACCCACGACGGTTGTGAATGGTATCAGGGCAGAGAACGGCGCATTGGCAGATTTGCCTAACGAGGTGCGCCAAGAAATTGAAGGGATGGCGCAATCAGGACTAGAAATCAGCGAGTTCGTTGAGCAAGCAAACTTGGTGTTAGCCGAAGCAGAAACCACAGAGCCTCAGGCGACCTATGAACGGTTTAGCGTTGAGACCGTTGCGCCTAACTTCACCACCGAAACCACGGGTGGCTACGGTCAAATCCTAGAGCATGAGAAAGTCGTTGCAGGATTGCAGAAATTCGCAAAAGGTCAGTGGACAGATGGCGCGTTAGGCGGCATTTATGTGCCGTCTGCTTTAGCACAACCCCACGCCGGACTGAGGCAGAGTGACCCAGACAATAATGTGGTCGGTGAGATCTGCTGTCCAAAGTTACCGCATGGCGCTAAATTTGCGGTCTATCGTTCACCAGTAGCAAACGTCGCGGCGTTTCGGGTGTTCGAGAATAACCTGGAGGGCATGAAGAAAGAGGACATCGAAGCGTATCGGCAATCGGGTGTGGTTTACATGAACCCTAAAGATGCCAAAGAACTGGTCATCGACTTCGACGGCGATACGATCGCCATGATTCCTGAAGACCAATTTGAGCGGCTGCACGCTGAGATCACTGCCCTCAACGCCCCTGACAAACGACCGGTGCAGGTAGAGAAAGAGCGCAAGATTCCCCGTAATGCCAATGACCCTGCTATTGCAGCCCTGCCCCCTGAGGAGCAGGCAATGGCAAAGCGCTTCACCAGCATCGAGATTGCAGCAGTGGACGCAGCCGACAACCCAACAGGTAGCGTAGCAAACACTCTGATGAAGCTAGAAGCGCTGCGATGGGAAACGCAGTATGTCTTTGACCGGGAAGCAGTCAATCAGCGATTACAGGCAAATGGCACTCCCCCAGAACAAGTGAGCGCTGCACTGGTACAGAGCGAAGTTGACGTTAAGCAAAAGTATCTGCAAAAGATCTCAAGCGGCTTTGGGAAGGTGCAGAAGCGGACCTTAGGTGAGAATCCCCTAGTGATTCCTGAACCAACGAAAGACGGGTTTGACTTTCGCAGAGGAGTCACTGAGATTGCTCAGTCAAGTCGCACCATCACTGCATCTGACCCTGCTAAAAAGCTAGAGCAGCTTGATCTACAGCTTGGCAAAGTAGAGCGGTTTCTATTCCAAGTCGAAGGGATTGGAGCAGTCAACTTACAAAGAGCCGTAGATACGCCTAAATCGGCAAGGGTCGTAAGCACGGATGAACTTGAGTTTTGCAGAGCCGTTACTAAGTACAAAGATGTAGATTGGGTGGCGAACAAGAAGAATCCCACAGTGTTTCTCAATGACATGAAGATGCCGACGAACACCCAAGACCCTGTGGGCTGGATGGCAACTCAGGCAAACGGCTTCTTTGAGGCATCAGGCTTAGATAAGCAGTCTCTCAAGGTCTATGACGGCATCTTCCCCAAGGACGGCTTCACTGAGGAGCAATCTACTGTTGCCAAAGAGGTTATACAAGAGTACAGCTCGGCGATCGCGCTGTCCAAAGAGATTGAAGATCGGGCAAAGACAGAGGAAGGTCCTGCCCTTCAGTTAAAAACAGCCGACGGCAAGATGATTGAGGTCACGAATCTGACTAAGTTCGACCCTAAAGGTGAATCGCCGATTTGGGAAGCAGCGAGAAATGGGAAAGCAGTCGAGATTGAACTGGTTGACAACAAGGAAGACTTCAAGACCGGGAAATCACACAACTACGCAGCACAGGCAACGATTAATGGACAAACCCTCGTCATCGGCACTCTGTCTGAGAAGAGTCAACTTGACATTGCGAGAAGCTACCTTCAGACCGAAAATCCAAAGCGATTGGCTGAACTAGAGAGAGATTTTGAGCGTGATCCTAAAGGGATGAAAGAGGCGTTGAAGAATGTTGAGATTGAGAGAGAACAGGTAATCAGAGCATCATCTGAACTCGTTCATCAATATGACGCTGATGATGCCAAGGAGATGCGGGTCACTGCCAACGAAAACCTGCAAAGTTGGGCAAAATCCATTCCCGAAGAAGACAGGGCTTCGTGGTCAGCCGCGCTATGGCAAAACCGAGGTCAGAAGGTTGCCATGATGGTCATGCCAGAGCAAGTGCAGGCGCAGCTTGAACAACCTCAACTGAACGCGACCAGCATGACTGGGATGAACTTTGCACAGACAAACGAATGGCACGGGCACGAGTGGGGTGCTGAACCTGTGTCCGTCCGCTTTGCAATGGGAGTCGAGCGCGACCATTACGACCCTGCCATAGACGAAAACCATCCGCACTACGGGAAAGTGTTGATACAAGCTCAGACCCCCGAAGGCGAGTGGAAAACGGTTGCGCCCGCCAATCACAACAACGAGTATTACCAGATACCTCTGGGCACGACTGCAATGGCGACGATTACGCCTCAAGGAGTAGCAGGGGGGATGGTTGCAATCACGCCAGAGGGAAAGGATTTACCCCTCAAACCGATTCCCGGTGTCGATCTACAGCCAACAGGGGACGGCGAAACGTTAAAGGTTTGCTTCATCAAGGAGGGCAAAGGAAAAGACATAACCGCTTACATTGCCACAGTGGACAATCCACCCCAAAAACTTGCCCAACTCAATCAAACAGCACAGCGTAAGCTGGAAAAAGCCGAGAGAGAGACGGGGCATAGGCTCTTTAACAATCCTGGTTTCGTTCGGCAGGTGTCGATCGTGCCGCCCCGGATTACGAGCGCCAAAGTTACCTTAGATCCCAACAGCGTCGTTATTCCAGAGCAGTGGACTAAGCGAAATCCTGAAGCGTGGAAAGAAACGCTAGCAACGATTCAAGAACGGGAGGTGACTGCAAGTAAATCGATTGAGGGTCAACTTGACTCAGCCAATGACGCGCCTGCTCAGACCATTGAGACGGAATCAGAGATTGTTCAACAGGAACCAGAGATTGCAAAAGAAGCAGAGCAATACACCGAACACAAAGTAGAGCCTCCAGTTCCCTTCAATGCAGAAACTGCTCTACAAGACTTCCTCAAGATCGATGGAGCGAACGCAGAGGCAGCACAAACGCTGCTAGATGAGGGGTGGAATGGCAGGGTAGTCCCCAACACGGTCGGGGCACTGGGAATGATCGAATTCACGAATCCCCAAGATGATCGCACCTTTTATTTTGGAAGTGACCAGGAAGAGTGGCAAGTGTCCGATCCAGCCAATCCAGAGTGGGAGGGATTAGAACCCCTCAGTGCCCTTGCGGTGACCAATCACATCGGGTTTGAACCCGCAGACCCCCGTCTCAGCACGTTGCTGCAATCTGAAGGGGCAGAGGGAGCGATCGCTCGTGACCTGAAAGAAATGGGATTTGTGATGGCAGAAGGCGGCAGCAAAGGCTACAAGGACATTAGAGCCATTCCTTTGCATGATGAGACGGGGATTGCTGCTAACAAACAGCTGAAATTCTGCGAAGGAAGCTGGACGATGACCGATATCAATGGCGATAACGAGGTCACAGACCTACAGCAGATTGCCGCCACCGTCGAAACGCTCAAGGCAGACTACTTGGGCAAATCAGAGGCGACAGTCGCAATAGCCAGCACCGAAGCTGTCGTGGTGCCAGTAGCAGAACTTCACAGTCAGCTAGGGGTAGAAACGCCATCGGTTACCGCCACACCACCTCAGAGCCTGCCCAAACCCACTGAGCGAGAGGTTGCGACCGACCCACTCCCTGTACCGCTCTCCGCCCCAAAGTTAGAAGATTTAGGATTTCGCACAGACACGCCTCAAGCGGTCATTACCTTAGAGGAAGGCAAGCATCAGCTCGTCGCCAATCTCTATGAAACAGTCGTCAGCGATGTGCAGGGAGGCAGAAGCCTTCAGAGCAGTGCCATCTCTCTGGAAAAGGGCTTCCACGAGCCTGGTGATGTGGTGGTAATGGTTCAAGAGGGGCTTCTAATGTCCGACATTGGGGAGCTAACCCCAGAGTCTAAAATTCGGCTGTCTGAGATTGAAACGCAGCTAGAGCGGAATTTGGCGGCAGAAGGGGTGATACTCCCTATTGAGCAAGTTCAGGTCACCAATGTGCCAGAACGAGCCGTTGAGAAAGTCGAAGCGGCGATTCCTCTAGAGAAACCTGTACCGAATCAGGCTCCTAAAGCTAATGCCGCCACCCCCATCCAGTCGTTACCACCAACTCCGGTTCCGGTACCTTTAACGCCAATTCAGCAGGCAATGCAGACGAAATACGACGAGAGACGGGATGCAGCGATCGGGATGCTCAAAACGATTGGGGTTGAGCAAGTGACCGCCGAGCAGATTGATATGCAAATTGCCAAATCAATTCAGCTCACCACACACCCGTCTAGAGTCGAGCAGGAAATGAACGTACTAGGGCGCTCTCCAGTCACGCAGGCACTCAAGAATAGCGAAGGGGTACAAGTGGCTCAGGGTTACGTTCACAAGGTCTGGGAGGCAAGTCTCCCCCCTCGCTCACAAACAACAAAACCGACTCAGAGGAAGCCTGAGACAGGTCGTTAGAAGCTGAAAGGAACCTCTTCATCTTTAGACAGTCGATGCAGATGAAGAGGTTCTCGAAAGTGCCGCACGATCGAGTAGCCTTAACAAAATGAATCATCACCCGTTTGGGTGACAGAACAGGTGAGATAAATGGGAGAGAAGAGGGCACAGAAGAATCTGAAGCGGCAAAAGCGCAAGCAAAAGAAGCTTCGTGAAAAGCAGCCCACAAACTCGCACGTCCAACAGCAGCCAGATGAACCCACCTACACGGTTTCAATCAGTGTGTCGTCCGATACGGTGGATGCCTTAGATATTCCCATTGCAAAGCGGCTACAGGAAGAGCTAGGAGAATCTGAAGTGGCTAGAGAGTTCACTGCCAAACCTGAAGCAGACAGCAAAGATGCCGATGTCACCTAAAGTTACGCAGACGAGCGGGTTGGGCAACCTAAGTCTGTATCTTTCATAGAGCTAAGAGCATGGCTGACCCGAAATACACAGAGTTAACCCGTGAGCAGCGAATTGAGTTGACCGACAAATTGAGAGACCTGGCAAAGACGTACAAGTTGAGTGCTAGCGACTTGGCATTTCAAGCCCTGATTGAAGCCAAAAGTGACCTGTTCAGCAAAGTCCGAATCGTTGCTACTCAAAACCTGAAGGCAACGGGTCAAAAGCTTGACGACGAAGCCTACGAGAAGGCAATGGACGCAGAAAAAGCGGGCGTTCTCAAAGCGATCGGTTTCGACACATCAGCGAAAATCAACGAACTGACCGTGAAGATGATCGTCGATGGCTCCATCGAACTCTGGAAACAGTTTGGCGATGTGCTACGGGGCTATTTCGACGAGAAGAAAAGCGAGAAATCAAGCGGCAGCAAAGAGGTGAAGAAGAAAGCAGCGGTCTAAGTTCAGCAGTGTCTCCAATAACGTCACGTTTAAGGCTCCCACCAGGGAGTTTTTTGTTGGGCATTCGCTGTCAGAAAAGGGACTGGAATTGTTAGCACAACAGGGTCGTGAGATTTAAGGAGATGGAGATGATCCACTACGCATTATTTCGGTTCTACAGCAATCAGGAGTCAGTTGCAGTCACGAATAGAGAGAGGCTAGAGCTTAGGATACTGGGAGAGTTTATGGCGCTGAGAGTGATTCCTTATAGAGATCAAGATGACCTGATTCCCCAACAGGTATGGAAGCATCTAGGAGAACGAGGATTGCTCACCCCTCCGAGGACGCTAATCACACAGGGGAAGTTCTTGGGGCATCCAGTCAGCGACGCGCGTAGCTGGGACTCAATTGACACTCAAAACCCTCAATACCGAGATTGGGTGCCCCATCAAGGACATTGTCTCAAGAATCCCTGTCTGTGCATCACAGTCGAAGCCTGTCCTGTCTGATATTCCATCCAGCGTTCACCCCCGAGGATGAATGCTTTTCTTGACTCGATTCAAAAAGTTTCGTAGTGCTGAGTGCGAGCAACACGATGAGGACGAGCCGGAGTTTGAGGGGCAATGTCCTTCAGCTTGACCCGCTGACGAGAGCCGGAGTTCTGACCCGTAGGGGCAACGGGTTTTGACTCCGTTACTTCAAGCAGATAAATCCGGCGACCCGTCAAGATGTTCGACAAATCCTCAGTGCGGCAGTCGTAGCCTTGGGATTGAAGCCCTGTTAAGCGCTGGTCACGAGCACGCCGCGCCTTTGATGCATCATCATCCCAGTCGGACTCTAAAAAGGTTTCGATCATAGTTAGTGTGTCAAGTCAGAACACCGGGTAAACGTCTTTCGGTCGGGGTGATGGGATCAACTTATCCCATTAGATGCGAAATTGTACATACCACTTCAGTAGTGAGCGATAAATTTAGGGTAGAGTTAGAAGCCAAAAACCCTGCACCAGCGCCACGAATTGGGTCTAGAGAAATCTCATCACCATGATGCGTTTGTGATTGCGGGTGGAACGCATCAATCCCGTTCCGCTCCCCTGACGTTAGAGCAGGTTCGGCGGCACAAACGCTCAATGGAGCAGTTCTATGATGCCAAGTATATAGACACTCGCGATGGGTCAATCAAAACCGGAAGCGAACTGTCTTCAGGTCGTCGGACTCGAAACAAAACTCTATCGGGTGAAAATCTACGAGTTTATCGAGAACGCAAAACAAGCACAGGTCAAAGACGCATTAAACGTCTGAGATATCGCTTTGCTCCCGGTGATTGGGTGCGTTTTGAAAACAAGGTGTTTGAGGTCATTGGAATGCAAAATCTGGGGCAAGGCGTGAAGATCAAAAACTATCCTGGCGTGAAACACAAAGTTGCGCCCGTCTCTAAAGTTGAGCCGTTTTTGCGAAGAGGAGGTATCTGTGAAATTGCTAGATAAGGGTTCGTCTCCGCATGGCTACGACTCACACGACTCTCATCCCGACGCTCACCTAGGACAGGTAGAGCGCGGGGCTTCCCGGCTGCTTGCTAAATTTATCGCAGCCATTCCGGATCGCCGACGATGAATAAAGCTTGTTTTGAGCGGGTGAGGGCTACATAGATAAGGTTGTGCTCTTGCTCCAGTTGCCAAAGGAGTTGACCCTTCCAGACCAAAGGCATATCTTCAGGACGCAGTAGGAACACGCGCTCAGCTTCGAGACCTTTTGCCTTATGACAAGTAGACAGGGTAATAGAGCTAGAATCGTCACTGAATAACGTCGTGATGTAAGCCTCCAGCTCGGATACTCGTTGAGCAGTGGACTGAGCCTTGTAGATAGCTCTCAGCGCGTCGAGCCTATCCTTAAGGGATGACTTCTGCTGATCCCCGTTCTTAAGCTCTGAATAGCGCGCATTCATCTGAGCTTGATAGGTGCCCAAACAGTCTAGAAACGTCGCGTAGGTAAAGTTTGGCATTTGCGAGATCGCACCCAAGTCATGCTTCAGCGATTCCCCAATATCCTTGCCTCTCACCGTTGCAACCAGACCCAAGCCCACCAACTGAATGCAGAGGGTCACCAGTGGTTCCGTTTTCCGAGACAGCACTAAATCGCCGGGTTTTAGTACAGTCTCTAGTTCAACCTCATTCATGCGGCTCACGGTTCCTTTCACAGCCGTCGCCGTGGGCTGGATGTTGATATGCGGATACAGCAACCGGACTAGCTTGAGATGGCTGACAGGACATCGATAGCAAGTAGACAGTGGCAGCTCTTTCGCCTGAATACGATTGACGATCGTGGCGTAGCTCCTGTGGTCGGCACCGGCAAAGCCCATGATCGACTGATTCGGGTCTCCCACCATTAAGATGCGGCCCTGTCCCGCAAGCTGAAGCGAGAGTTGTAGCTGAGCAGGGTTGAGATCCTGACATTCATCAACCAACAGGAACTTGTAGTGGGTCTGAGGAGCAAGTTGCCACTTCACAGGAAGCCAAATTTGGTCGTTGAAGTCAAAGCATTCCCCCTCAACCGCCATCTTCTCACCGATATCCAGCACAAGTTTAATCGCCTCAGCTGCTAGGTCAGGCTTCCAGACTGGAGCAAGCTCAAAATGCTGGACCAAGGACTCGATCGTTGCCTGAGTTGCTGGCAAATTGGTCAATCTCATCAGGTCAAGAATCTTTGTGAAATCGGACTCCTTATCAAAAACGCCCAACTCTTTTAGCGTGCCAGGACGACCAAACTGACCGATGAGTCCCTGCTCCACGGCAATACTACGATACTTGAACCGATTGATAAGGTCAGGACGATGCTTAAACTTGCCATGCTGTTTTAGCAAAGACCAGCCCACTGAATGAAGGGTGCTGATTGAATTGCGCCACTCTTCGCCAAACTTGCCGAGCAAATCGACCGAATTTGCCTTGCCAAACACGATAATCTTAATGTCAGCAGGAGTGAGTCCGTCCTCTATCAATCGCAAGGCTGCCATCTTCAGAGTAGTAGACTTACCGCTTCCTGCAACGGCTTTACAGCAGGCATTTCCCTGTCCCAAAGTAAGCCAGTTTAGAATATCTTTTTGGTCGTGGGAAGGCTGCATAGAAATCAATTTAGAGAAACAAACCGTGGGTTGCCATTAGAATGCCCAAAACTTGATGACAGCAACGGGAGGCACAAGCCAACGTCGCTATCAAACCAGCAGAAACCAAACCAAGAGCGTTCTCATCGGTCAACCCTGACCGCAACAAAGAAGACAAGAGAGAGAGCAAGTCTATCGGATAAATGGCAGCAAAAGAACTGTAACCTCAGAACCCCAGAGCCGAATATGCAGTACACATTGTTTCCCCTCAACACAGTGGTCAGTTGTTATGCAGGGCATCAGGGGTACACCCCGTCGGTTTACTGGCTCATAAAAGCCTATAACCTGGTGAAACACGACCCCCTCTATTTCAGCCGAGACAATGCCTGCATTCAATTCGGGGTCAGCCAATCGATGCTAAAGGCGGTCGCGTATTGGGCAGAGGCATTCAAGATCATTGAGTGCTGGGACAAACAAGCAAACGCCTATCAAACCACCCCATTCGGGGAAGCGCTACTCCATCCCGAAACGGGGAGTGATCCCTACTTAGAAGCGCCCCAAACCCTCTGGATACTGCATTGGAACTTATTAAAAACCCCCTGTTTACCCAAAGTTTGGGGATGGTTTTTTAATGGACTTCACGTTTCAGGAGAATGGGAACCACAGCTGCTCGATAGCCTAAGGGAATGGGCAAAGGAGCAGGGCGACCAGATTGCTGAATCCACACTCAAAGCAGACTTGAGTTGCTTAATCAAGATGTACGGGGGTCGGGATGTCAAAAAGCAGGAGATTGAGAGCGCACTCATGCGACCTTTCCCAAGCATGAAGCTTTTGTTCCACAGTCGGTTCGACCGGGAGGGTTGGGTCGAACTCAATCAAGACCAGAAGCCAGGACTAAGTTACCCCGTCATTGGGTATGCGTGCCTGGATTATGCTGAGAGCTTAACGCTTCCCACTGCCAGCATCAGGCTGAGTCATCTGATGTACATCCCCAGATGTCCCAATAACGCCTTTTGCCTGACGTTAGGAGAATGGGACTTAGTGTGGGAATTTCTTGCTGGAATTGACGGAATCAACATCAGCTTCGACTCAGACGTACATGAGATGACCTGGACGAAACCGATCGCAGACTTAAAAGCAGAGCTATGGAGCAGAATCTACCAGGGAAATAGCCTTCTGTAAATGAGAGAAAGTAGAGAAAAGAGAAACGAGTAGGGCAGGGCGAAATTACAGGAACAATTAACCCATGCCCACTTCAGAGACGAAACACTACGTTTTAAGCCTCAGTCCAACTGCTCGGTCTATTCACGAACGGCAAAGCTTAACTGATCCCCTGAACTACAAAACGCCCGACCTGGCAGCCCTAGTCGCGGAAGTGGTAAGTCCAGTGATAGAGGGGCAACCAGGAGGGAAGCACCTGGTCAAAGTGTCTATTCAGGTAGAGATTCTTAGCAGCGAAGCGAAGCATGAAACCCTGCCAACTCCCGACCTCAATTGGATGGCAACGAATAGCCTGATCTCTTCGCGCAGTGAGCCTGAGACGAAAGAGATCGTCTACTAGGATTCGACGTGCTCACCAAGTTAATCAATCTGCTTCTGACCTTGGCACTAAACCAGAAGCAGATAGACAACCGACAAGGCAGCAGAAATTCTTATGACTTTACCTAACAAACTGGAACTCGAACCCATCGTTCCATCCTGCTTTAACTGCAAATTCATCAAGCGATGGAACCATCCAGCCACACTCGAAGATCCGGGGGATGAAGGATGGGAATGCGGCCATACGGGTAGGAACTCCTTCAATCCTGCCGATATCCTGGAAGGCATACCACCCAATCCAGAGTGCCCAGATTGCAAAGGAACCGGGTTTGTTGACCCAGATACGTTCACCTCGATCGATGTCAACGCTGTTGCATTGAGCGGAGGGTATCTCAACGCAATGGAGTGTAGCTGTAGCGAAGAGACGGAAGACTCGCTGTGGGCAGAGCATTACGCCAAGGAGTGCCCTGGATATCGTCAGGTTAACTGGTCAACGCAAAGTGAACCTGACGAACCTGATGAACTGACCCCAGAACAGATTCAAGAGTTGGCTGAGATTGAAGCAGAGGCTCAGAAAGCCGTGTATTTGCAGCAGGGATGGATAACAGAGAAAGGTGAACTCACCCCGGAGTTCTTTGATCAGGCACAATTTGAGTATGAACGGGGAAAGGGGAAATAAACTACCCCAGTTAAAACAGTTTAAGTATTCTCGTTTCATGTTGAGGTTCCTCTCGGCTGTCGTTTGCGGAAGTCAGGGCAGAAATTCTCTTGAGGCACTCCAGGAAGCCAGCCGAGAGGGTGGATAGCGCAGAAGAAGCCCCCATCTCCGGCGCAGGACGAATCACACTGGAAGCACATTCGCGTTTGCTCGTTCACTTTGGCTCGCGTCTCTTTGCCCTTAGATGCCACCAGACGAGCGGTTGCTTGGCGTTTGTTGCGCCCCTCTAGCCAGACCTGATATTCCTCGGCGTTTTGGCTAATAAACTCTTCAACTCGCTCCCTCGCGTAAAGCTGCATCGGAGCGCCTTTTGAATAGTGGGGATTCTTAACCGTAAAATCAGGCTCGCCCAATCGCCTCAGCCAACCGTCAGAAAGCGCATAGCAATCCTTCAGACGGCTTTTTGTGATGTAGGTACTTTCATATCCCTCAATACAGTCATCTAGGGCGTATTTTAAGCCCCAGGTCATTTTGCCGCCGGAAGACGTTAGCTTGTCATAACACGCTGCCGGGAGGGAACCGGGTCTGGGTCTTTTGTCCAATACGCGCAGTTCACTCATTATTTTGAGGTGATCTGCTTTGTCTGAGATCGGCGGCAGATAATCACATCCCACTTCAAAGGCATCTAGCTCAAACAGCAAATCCCATTCGGGATCGAGAACCGTGAAAGGGGTGTGCCCAATCGGGACTGCACCCGGTTTGAGGCGCAAATTCTTTCCCATCGCGCTATGGATCGAGAGCAATCCCCGCTGCTTGACTTCCTGCCGCTTGTCTGAGGTATCGAAAGCAGGTACACCAACGCATTTTGTACGGGGCTTCCCCACCCACTGCTTGCCACAAATGCAGCACTGCCAGCAATGATCAGGACTTTCCCGCTTCAGGTCGTGGTTAAAGCTTAATTTTTCAAAGCGGGGGTCAAGCCGCCCCCGCCAATTCATATCGACTTCGATGCTCGATCGGGCGTACTTGACTACTCTTAAAGGATTTTCACTCACGGAGTTAAATGTTAGTTCAATAAATTACCTACCGAGGAGATGGCGATCTAGCCTTCGAGCGATAGACTCTCCTCTTTGGTTGGCGTTCATCAATGCACCGACCCACGAGTCAGCAGCCGATATTGCCCGTTGGACAAAAGGACGAGCCTCTAAGCTCTTGCGAGAAGAGTTTCCAAACTTGAAGAAACTGCCTACCTTGTGGAGTCCTAGCTACTTTGTGGCAACAACCGGCAAGGTCAGCGTTGAAACCATTCGACAGTATATTGAAGGACAGAAAGGCAAATAAAGTCAATACCCAATCACCTTCCTAACTAGGAGATTCAATCTCTAAGAAAAAGAAAAAGCAGCTATCCAGATGGAGGCTGCTTTGACAATGGGCGTTAGATCATCAAGCTACTTACGGAACTGGCTTGGCAGTTGAAAGCTAGAGTCTGACCACAAGCCCAAGCGTCGACGCTTAGCAGAGTCACTAGCCGATTGCAGCACAGTAGCTAGAGCCGTTTTGGGCAAAAAGTAAGGCACAACCAGCCCTTCTTTAAGCAAGGTTATCTGAGCCATATCCCCATTGCGAACTGGATAAATCTCGGCAACTGTGCGGCCGTAGACATCTTTGCTCAATTCACGCAGACGAACTCGATTGCCATTCTGGGCTAGCCACTGCTGAAGCCTGGACTTAGACAGGTTGCCCCAACGGAACTGGCTGATAGCCGCACGGTCGCGTCTGAGTGAATCTGCTTTAGTGTGGGCAATTTCGGGCGCATCCACGTAAGCAGCCCGAACCGTCATCTTTGTGCCGTTAGGTTTAGTCACTGTGATCGTGTCACCATCGGAAACAGTAGTCACAGCTAAGGGAGCAGTTATTCGCTCATTGGGCATCAGAACTTGAGCTTGTGCTGGCAGCGGGAGCAGCACGGACAGGAGTCCGAGTAGAAGATAGCGTTTCACAATAGCCTCGTTAAGTTAATCAGCAGCGCACAAGGGTGTCACCCTTTAGCCTAGAGCTTGCTTAAGGTAGAGGGCATTGTTAGTTGTGCTTAACGTTTGTGTGAAGGCTCGAAGAAGCAGCAATAGGATGGCGGGGAAACACGGTTTATTGCGAGGTTTGATGAAGGGTTGGTGATCATATTGAGTCAGAGATAAGAACTCTGGATGAACGCTAGCGCTTCAGAGAAATGAGAATTGGAGAGAGTGAGATCCTTTTCAAAACTCAGTCACCACACAGTTTTGAGAGTCACAGTGCGAGGTTAATTCCTTTGATCGCACTGTGACTGTTTTTTATTCAGTGCCCACAACAAGTTCATTCAGTTGAGATGGATTGCTGAATCAGACAAGTAGGAAGCAATTAGAAAAGGTAAGAAAAAGATGTGCTACCGCAACAGAGGTGTAGGTATCAAAGGAAAGTTATGAAACTACGCTCTGTTCGCTCTGTTCGTGTTCCCTCTGTTCGTCCTTCTAAGGTTCAAGCTTCTAAACCCAACTGGGATGATATCTACTCTGCCCGAGCTGAAGAATCTCTCGGTCGTTACGGCTATTAATGTCGTGTCCCATGCTATCCAGCTTCCGAAGCTGGAAAAGCTTTTTTGGTCTAACGACTCAGAGCAGCAGATATGTCCTTAATTGCTATTAATCATGACTATTACCTACACTTACATTGATAGATCCGAAGCTTCTGTAGTAGAAGCACAGACAGTTGCGGAAGACCTGTACACGATCGGAGTAACCGACGGATATAACGGCATCGTGCCCCAAGACTCGGGCGAAGATTATCTACTTGGTTATATCGCTGGAGAGCGCGATCGAGATTGCGAACAATCGCAAAAGATTGCGAGGGAAAAGCTTGGGGGCGCTAATAACGATTCGCGCTGCGTCTATTACGATGACTTCTAAATTATGTTGAAACCCCCTCTCTCGTAGGGGGAATCATTTTTTATTCGGGGTTAGAGCGCACGATCGGGTACTTGACGCACAGGTTCCCTGCTACCTGTGGTGTTCGACTTTGCCACATGGTGTGTGTTCTCATCGCTAAATGAGATAGAAAAGGATTGTGATTGTGATCCCCTTATCGACATCCTCAACACCATCATGTAACACCATCGAAACAAGCGTTCGGAATGAGGCGTTGGAGTATAAAATCTAACAGAAACCCCATTAGCAGAACCGTTGAGCCTATCAGCGACAGCAGTGGAGTATCAGGGAACTCTAAGAGTATCCCATCAACGAAATCGTCAGCGGCAATGAGCACACTTCATCAACCCATCACCGAGCGGATCAACCTCCTCCTTGAAACGGCAAAGCAGCTGCGATCGTCGTCTGATGCCATGACTGATCAGGTATTTGCAATCGAAGCGGTTTCTGCCGTTGAGATCTACAAGACTCAGCTGATCTGGCTCAAAGAACATCGGGGGGAATGCCCTGAAGCTTGGCTCAAAATTAAGGTCAAAGACATTTGTCTAACCATTGACGTAGTTCAGCAGCAGCTCACCCGACGATTAAGCGGACTCACCTGAGCAGTTATTTGAGTTGCCCGATCGTGAAATATCAGGCAGCTCGTGACGGACAAGAGGTAAAAGTAGAGGTAGGAAAGAAGAGTTAGGGGTGAGAAGTGCAAGCAAAACAGGTGTAAAACTAAAGTAACTGCGTAGGTCTGAGCTATGAGCCAGAAGAAGTACAGAGACGGGAAGAACGGCGTATCTATTCGGGAAGACGGAGTGATGATTCGCACTCACACTCGCAAGGTTATGGCTGCGGAAAATGTGCCGATCGTCGCTCAGCAAATCGTAGATCAACCCTTCCTGCCGAAAAAGGGCTTTAAGCAGAAGCGAGATCCCTTTCCCTTCAAGCTATACGGCATAACCAACGAGGATAAGTTTATTCTCTACGCGGAGTCGAACAACAGGAGCCTACTTGAGAAGATTGGCTTACAGATGTATCTCAAACTAGCAAAGCCCGACGACCACATTAAGAATAGATTTGATGCAGTCACGTTGGGTGATGCAGCAGTAGAGCAATGACGTTAGACAGACACCCGATCTGCCAGAAGCTCAAACTCTGGATGAGGGAGGAATCAGGCTTGACCTGATCAGGCTTAGAGCTTAGTTAGGTAGCGATGAAAGCCTCAAATGACATGAATGCTAGCGCTATAGAAATTGGTTCCTGGGTAGTTCTGGTCAACGATTCATCTGAGCCAGAGCAAGTCACAGAATTCAAGGCGATCTATAGCGGAACCATGCTCCGCACTACCTCCAACTTTGGTCGAGATTCAACGCACTGGTTTCACGATCGGGTTGTGAAGACCGTTGAGCAATCGTGACGCGCATCCTGCGTTTATATGCGAAGCATCAAGCGCCAGTTAGCGTCACGGCTAGACTGGCGGCTCATCCTGGTCTTCTATGTGCTGCAAAAGGGTTTCAATATTGGCTCTGCCGCCAACGCTAATACAGCTATAGGCGCGGTTCCAGAAGTAGGGTTTCCAGAAGAACGGCTTCAAATGTTCAGCATATTCTTGCCTGATTTTGCGAGAAGAAACAGACCTTAAGTTTTTTACCAAGTTGGCAGGCTGGATCATCGGATGAGCATCAATCAGTAGATGAACGTGGTCGGCTTCGCCACCGAACTCGGTCAATTCGCACTCCCATTTCAGGGCAGTAAACGTTATTTAGGAGGCAATCATGCACAGCAATCGGCGCACATCGGGGCGCAAACAGGAAAAGTCACAGAGCAACGCCTCTGCTAAGGCACGGCAGAAGCGCAAGCAGATGCAGCAATTGAGAATGAACCTGAAAGCGAGGTCAGCATGAAGATACAGATGCCAACGCCGACGGGCACCCATGAACAGATTTTGTTCCACACTTTGAGAGTGGGCAGATATATTGCAGAAGTCAGTAAGCGTCCCGCAGACTGGGACACTTTAGACCAAGCAGCGCAGAGAAAGCACATGACCAGAGTGCAGGAAACGCTAATCACGTATCAACAAGTGCTGGAGAAGCTGTCCACGGCAATCTACTTCAGCAACGCCGTGGTCAGTCGTTCTGGTCAGCCCGATCGCACCGGCGAAGAGAACGCTGAGGCGATCTTGAGTCAGCTTGAAGCCGAATTGGGGGACGAGTATTTAGCCGTTACACTGCCCCACTGAACAGAATAAAGAGTTCCTCCTTGCAAGGCATCTCTTTATTGGGGTTGAGCCTATCTAGAATCCGCTTGATGAGTATTCAACACGCTCATAACTTGCGCCTTGGTCATGCCAGCTTTTACTTGAGGGCTGTAGAGCATCCCGATCAAGGTTTTGTCCATCGCTGAATACTCGGTCGGGTCTGTCCACGGCTGATAGAACATGCTGTCTGCATACCTGTAAGAGTCTTGCATCAGCCCCAACGATTGGGTAAGCTCTTCTCGAATCAAGTGCGATCGTTCTTTTTGAGTGACTTTGGTGGTGGTGATTAGAACGTTAGCGTGATTAAGCGTGTTATTTCCATCCCAACGAGCCCAGAAATAGCCGTAGTTCCCAGGCTGATAATCTGGCTCAAGTTGAGCAAACTTCGATAGCGGCGCGAAGTGAATCGTGATATTGGGATTTTGATTCACCAGTTGCAGATGGATTCCGCCATTTGTCAGGTCGTTAACTTCACTGATGATCGAGTTCAACGTCGCTAAATCTGCACTCGTCGGGGCACCAGAATATTGAATGTTGATGTCGCCTTGCCATTTGCGAATTTTAGGCTCGCCACTTTTGGGGAATTCAGACCCCAGCGCAATCTCTAGAAAGTAGTCAATCTCTGCCTGAGTATAGGTTGCAGATACAGATGGCGACGGCACGCTAGGGGTAGACGTAGTGTGCTGACGGAGAGCAGTTTCAGACCCCAGAGATGAAGCAGGAATGTCCGTTAATCGACCGATTGCTGAAGCTGCCACGATCGCAGCAAAGATGCCAATAAGTTTGAGGAGTCTTGACATCAATCCCCTTTGACAACTGATATAGTACAAATTAACTATAAAGGACTCTTTCACAAACTGCCAGAGGTTCTAGAATCAAATTAAGAAACTGAGAGAGGGATGTCGTGGGAGAAGCAAAGCAAAGACGCAAAAACAGTCCGACATTCGGCAGGATTCCTCAAGAACAGACCAAACTTTACAAAAGGTTTGCGGAAACTGTGTTCGACCATCATGCAACACATGGCAGAGGATGTCACATCACCAGCAGCCAGCGTCAGGAGTCCTGGATAGAATATGCGCCAGAAGAAGCCATCATCAACGGCAACTTTGGGGCTGAAATTAGGCGATTCAGCCAAGACGCATTTGAGAAGCTTGTGAATCTGGTGAAGACTTACGAACCCAACACCAACGGCATCCACCTGCACTTGGCAGTGGACGGAGAGGGAACGATTATTGTCAAAGTCACTGAGTTCCCAATCTCAGTTACAGACAGTGGAGAACTGGACTCACGATCGTCGCAGCTGTTTCACTGCTTTGCAGAAGGGGTTAGAGAGAGGAAGGCAAGGTGAAATAAATCCTGCAATTCACAAGAACAGCAATCGCCCAACATTATTCTCTTCGGGCAATCAGCAACCTGTGCCTAATTTTTGGTAGCGCTTCAACTAGATAAAAGGGAATGATGAAGGAGGTGGTGTTAGGTAAAAAGCAAGGCGGGTCTATAAAGGCACGCTGCAATTAAACAGGGGTTTTGCTATGTCTATTCAACACTAGGTTGACTCGATCGGCTTGGTAGCCCCGATCTTTCAAGTCGGGGTGGAAAAGCCAACGCGCAGTTTTAACTGCCGACCTCTTAATTGTGGTGATGTGGGTCGTTAATGTACTTCTGAATCGTCTCAGAACTGACGTTGCCAGCAGTTGAGTAGAAATAGCTGTGAGTCCACATTGACGGCATTTTAAGCAGTTCTGGAAACTCTCTTCTAAGATATCGGGATGACCGACCTTTGAAGGCTTTAACGACTTGTGAGACTGAGTAATCGGGTTGATGTCCCACAAACAAATGAACGTGATCAGGCTCTACTGCTAACGCTCTAAGATCCCACTTTTTTTCTAGCGCAACCTCGTAGAAAATCTCTCTGCATCGAACTGCGATATCCCCTTTAAGAACTGCTCTTCTACGGCATGGGATGAAAGCTAGATGTACTCTAGACATCCCTACAGAGTGTTTATTGTGCTGATATTTCTCAGATTCTTTTCTCATAGATTTATGTAGAAATAGATAAGTTACCGACAATTCTAGGACATCCCGCTATGATGTTGACAGGTTAATCAATTCTACAGGTGAGGTGATTCGATTGTTCGGATGTCAGCAGGTTCTAATCAAGACGGACAAAGAGACTCAGGCAATTATTGAGTATCTTTGTTCTGAGTCGAATGACCTGTATAACTGCTCTGTCTATTACGCTCGTCAGATGTGGTTCAAGGTAGGCAAGATCGTTAGCGGGTTTGACCTCACGGCTGAAATGAAAACGAATCGTCATTTCAACGCGGGTTATGCAAGCTCAATGCAGCAAACTTGTCTGAACGTAGGCGAAGCGTTCAAATCGTTCAAGAAGCTTTTGGCAAAGTCACGAAAAGGCGAGCTAGATCAGAAACCTAAAGCACCCAATTACCGCAAACCAAACGGATTATTCACTGTCACTTACCCAAAAAAATGGTTGAAGCTTAATGACGGGTCGATCAAATTCCCGTTAGGCAACCAAGTTAAAGCGTGGTTTGAAATCACTGAATTTTTTCTGCCAATGCCGTCTAATCTCGATTGGAAGGCAATTAAAGAGGTTCGCATTCTTCCTAGAAACGGTGCATTCTACGCTGAATTCGTCTACCCAATGCCGATAGGAAGCTATCAACTAGACTCAACGAAAGCGCTAGGCATCGATCCGGGCTTAAACAACTGGCTAACCTGTGTGAGCAACATCGGCGCTAGCTTTATCGTGGATGGCAAGCAACTTAAAGCCTTGAATCAGTGGTACAACAAACAAGTTTCAACGATGAAGGACGGGAAGCCACAGGGATTTTGGTCTAGAACGCTGGCACAAATCACTGAGAAGCGGAATCGACAGATGAGAGACGCGGTGAATAAAGCCGCTCGAATGGTCGTTAACCGTTGTCTAGAAAGCGGCATCGGTCTAATTGTGTTTGGTTGGAACAAGGGGATGAAAGACTCTGCCAACATGGGCAAGAAGACCAATCAAAAGTTTGTCTCTGTACCGACTGCCAAACTGAAAGACAGAATCAAACAACTCTGTGAGCAGTACGGGATTCAGTTTGAAGAAACCGAAGAATCCTATACGTCAAAAGCTTCGTTTGTCGATCTTGACGTGCTACCTAAAATCGGTGAGAAACCCGAACAGTGGCAACCTAGCGGCAAACGGGTTAATCGCGGATTGTATCGGACTGCGATGAACTGGAGAATCAATGCAGACTGCAACGGCGCTGCAAATATTCTGAGAAAAGTAGCGGCAAAACTCGGATTAGATCTGAGTGGAGTCAGTAGAGGCGTTTTGACAGCGCCCATTCGGTTGAGGCTTTGGTCTTAATCGATGCAAGAATCCCCCGTCCTTTAGCGAAGCGGAGACGGGGGAGTGTCAAGCACAGCACAGCAGGAGCAGCAATCAATCGTCTTGTAGCAATGGGGGTCGTCGAAAAGGCGATCGGGCTGAAAGATCAGGTGACTGGGGGAAAAAGCTGCACAACCTATCGCGTGGTTCAACCCGATGAGCGAGTATTTCGGGTCGGCGATTACGTCGTTGAACTACCGACTTCAATGTCTGAGCGGTGTGGGTGGATCATTGATATCCAGAAGAATCCATCCTATCCAACCGCTTTGAGGATGAAAGTTGAGTGGGAGAAAGGTAGAATTCAGTCATTTTCGAGTGCTGACATCTTGGTTAGAATCCCTGATAGAAACGCAATTAAACGCGAAGATGACGATTGCGATCGCAAGCTATTAGAGGACCTAAAGGCAAATAGAAAGTTCTGGTAAATTATGGGAGGTTTTCGATGATTGATCAACACCAAGTAGCGTCCTTACAGCAACCCTGTTCGAGCTTGACAAGCAGTAAAGCATGGAAACACTTAGACCAAATTGTCGAAGTAATCGTTGAGTGGAACCACACCGCAGGGGTTAAAGATCGGTTCGCCATCAATCAGAGTACGTTTAAACATCTGGGAGGCAACTATAGGGTAGCGGCAGACTACGTGAAGGTTAATAAGGCGGAGATTGATGAGATACACAGACGTGGCTGCATTCCTGAACCCGTTCCCACAAGGTTCAATCGTGGCAAGGACTTCAAGAGTTTGCAGCTATTGGTCAAACAATATTCGAGACCCAACTGCGATGAACGACATCTGAAAAGATTGGTGTCTTTGGCAATTGGAACGCACTAAATCAAACTCAACGTCAAATCACTGGACTAAGCGACCAATCTCTTTTTGGACAGAGAGACCGCCATCGTCGAAAGCATCTGATTTAACGCCGAATAAGAATCGCTCATCCGAGCCGCCATTGATGCTAGTTCAAGCTGAGGTTCGGCAACCAGGTGGCGAAGCAGTTCGGCGAGCTTATCGTCAAGCTGGCAATAAGTGGACGATGCTGGAGGCAGTGTAGATGACTCTAGCTTTTGGAGGTCAGAAGTCGATAGCTGGTAGCCCACCTGATAGCGGATCGGCTCAAGACCAAACCCTTGCAGATACAACTCTAGCTGAGAACGCACAATCTGAGCGGCACCTCCACTAATCACTATCGTGGTTGAATCATCCAAATAACCCGTGATATTGGCAGTGAGGAAGGATTCTAGCAGAGACCAGTAGGAGTCTAACCCCACCTTCACAGAGTCTGAAATATCGGTAAGTTTCTTGTCGCCCCGAAGCACAACTTTAGATTTGCCGCCTACTAAGGCACTCATCAGTTTCGGGTGATCTGTCTTTTGAAATGAGCGAGATTGTAGTCCTTTTGCCAGTGCTTCGACGAACCCAGGTCCGTTGCTAGTCGATTTACCCGATTGAAAAGAGTCTCCTTCAAACACTAGCACTGAGGTATTGCGATGACCTGCCATCACAATCAGTTGCTTACAGTGATCAGGGTTTACGCCTCGGTCTCTCAACGCTTTGATGGCATCAAGGCATAAACCAAACCCCTCAGGACGGAAGGATATTTCCTTGAATTCCAGTTTGATAGGGCAGCCCCGAAACGTAAATTCTTTTAGCGATCGCAGCTCTTTAGAAATGCGGTGGCGATCTTCAAACTCGCTAAACGGAAGTAAAACGCCTAATTGAACAGAAATCGGAGCAGCCGGAGAGAATCCTTGACCTGAAATGGTCAGCGACCGCTCTTTAATAACCCCAATCGCTGCCAGAATCTTATCTACAGCCCGCAGTTCTTTACGCTCATCGACCCAAGATTCGCCTCCGAAGTTCTGAGCAAACTGACCGACTGCTCGCAGTTCACTACCACGACCTAGCCAAGCACACAATTCAGGTCTACTGCTAGTACTGAAGGATTTTATAGTGTCTAAATGGCTTCGAGATAAAGGTCCTGATACCTCAGAACCCATTAAAATAGGCTCAACAGAGCCTGTCTCACAGCGAAAGAAGCCTTTAGTCAAGCTAGCGCCGAGGTCTAGGTAGAGTATATATGAACTGCCCATACTGTCCTCAATAGATGTGGAATCGGGGTATTTTCTGTTAAGCACATCCAATATAGAAATTAGTATCTAAGTAATCCACGAAAAGCTCATTAGCGCAATTACTGAAAAGGCGAAACGAGAACGGGATGAGAGCAGGGAAAGCATAGGTATAACTACAGGTGACTCCCGACTGCCCATCCAAACGCAATTTGCTAACCTTTTTCATGTGATTAAATATCACAGCGAAGGAATAAGTGTCCGTAGCGAAGCATTGAGTGTCAGTTCGTAGGGTGTGCGAAGAAATACGTGTCAATTCGTGAGAGATGGCGAAGGAAACCGTGTCAATTAGGATGCGAAATGAGAAGGGTCGCCATCCACAAATCCAGGGTGAAATGGGTCAGCGATCGGCACGGGCAGGCGCTCATGTTTCGGGATAGCTGAGAGATCCGTTGTGCAGGTTACAAACGGGCAGTCGAGGAAGTCTAGTACGTCAGTGGCATTAGGGTTTGGTTTAATCGGGGATGAGAGGACGCACCTAGTCTTGAAGTCTGCTGTCTGCAAAATCGAGAGGTCAGGGAAAGTGCAAACTTTGCTAGTAGGCAGCCTATAGACTGGATGAATGCGGTTGTTGAAGGCAACAAAGATGCCAGAACCGTAGCGACGGTACATTCCCCGAATCCAATCTGCCAGCTTCATCGAGCGGTAGGTAGCCGGATTTCCGAAGGGCGTTGGCAGAGTGGGGCGTTTTGTGGGCATAAAGCACGTTCCTATAAACTATGGTTGTTTGTCAGCTTTTGAGGCGCTAGACAGTCAAATCAGACCTTTGACCGTTTGATAAAGTTCACCCAAAATCAGGGATAGAGAAGGTGTCATGTATGGGGAGCAGAAGTTTCCACACAGGATACTGCCGTAAGGGTTCTCAGGACATCCCCCAAAGTCAAAGATGCCGCCCACAGCATTGTCCAGCAGCACGTCCATGATGGACTGAACCACTGGCTCAGTAACCTGTTCAACAGCTATCACGGATGGAATCGAGCCGTACTGGAAACCTTTTGGCTGGGCCGTACTTCGATGAAATTGGCTTTCCAAGCAAAACTTTGTTCGCAGATCTTGTAGACAAAGCAGAGTCCTTCTTGAAATGCGCGGGTGCTCAAAGGCAACAGCAACCACGAAAGACCTAAGACCTAGCTCATCGTGAATCGCATTTAACTGCAAGGGCAGCACAGACTCTTCGCGCTCAGAAAGTCCCCAAATAGAGTCGGTAAGGCGCTGTATTAATAAGTCAGGGCACATTTCCAGCATAGGTAGAAAGCAAAAGGAAGTAAAAAGGGAGGGGCAGCTTTAGAATGCCCAAACGGGTTCCCTGCAGCGCAGCTGTTCGCATCAGTGATCACAGAGAGCTATCGCAGCAAAGGGTACAGTTTACAAGAGATAACAATGCAGATTATCGGCACCCTTACACCACAACGAACCCAACAAATCGTTGAACATATCACAGAGACCCTGTTGCCGCTGGCAAAAGAAGAGCAGGCTAAATGTGCTCGTGGACGACTAAACCTTTGGCTGCAAGCAGAGCCAAATTATGGCACAAAGAAATATATGCCAGCCCACACCAATGAGCGGCTATGGAACTTCATTCAGCGCATTGATTCCAAAGCAGCACTCGCACAGGTCTACTTTGCCAAAGGCGGCATCGGGATTGACTGGCATCGGGACGCAGCCTATGCCATGCCCACGGCTCATATCATCAATCTTGGTGCAGTGTGCTTGGAGTGCAAAGATGAGTCAGGCAACTTGATTAGCCTTGAGCTAAGCGGCGGCGAGATTATTCGATTCAACTCAAAGCAATCACATCGGGCGATTCCTCGCTCTGACGATCGGATTGGCATTGGGGTGTGGCAGGCGAAGATTGATATCCACAATCCTGCCAATTGGCATTGAGAAATTGGCGAACCGTTTTATAAATTGGTGATCCGTTTTATTCCGCACGGATTTACGCGATTTTGGGCACTCTAAGGCGGTTCACAAGCCATACTCTGTCATGCCCCACATAGAGAACCAGCTTCGACATTTAGCAATGACCTCCAATCGGCTGAGATATATTTCTGATGCTCCAACCGATCACTGGGTTGCACTTTTGGCAACCAAAACGGTAAGGGAGTGCGAGGATATGCTTTTGTGGCTAAATTGTTGTCGTCCTGAGTTGTCTGAAACCTATGTTGAAGAGTGCCAACACGAACTGAGCCGCACCGCTGAAATGGCACAGGAGCAGGTTAGCAGCCGAATTGTGAAAGCGCTAAACGTTGACGAGAATTAATCCGGGCTTCGCTAGATAAGCGAAAGGAGAGAAGAGAACAATGACCGCAAACAGCCTAAGCCCAATGCCGACCCGTGAACTAAGATTCTCGATCCAGCAACTTCAATGGCGAACGCCAAACTCAGGTCCACACCAAGAGTTAGTGTTTGGAACAGAGATACTGGGACGCTATAGGGCGTTCTCTGTTCCCAGCTACTGCAATATCGTGACCCAAGAACTGAGCCGCCAAGCTTACTTTGATGAAGAACCCATCGATATCGATTACGATCTGCTGGGTCAAGTAATCAGTCAAGTCTAAAGCCCCTGCCCCAATCGTCGTCAAATCACTGGACTAAGAGATCATCATGCCCTACAGCAAATTTACGCTCGCCAAAGCTAAAGCAGACTTCGGCTTGACCCTGATTGAAGGAGTTCGCTTTCTGCCAGATGTTGAGACGGTGCAGCCCAGTAGCCGCTTACAGAGTGAACTGGAAGATTTACCCTGGACGATTGCTGTTGGCTCAGAGAAGGCTCGGTCTGAGGCAATCATTTATCCGGTGCTGCAAGAAGTGCGGAGAATCCTCGATCGAGAAGTTAGCCTGTTCTCAGGTAGAGAGTTCAACGTTGACCCAGATCGAGAACTAGTGGGCTATGTAGACTTTTTATTAAGCCAGTCACGGGATCAGCTAATCATTGAAGCGCCTGTGATTATGCTAGTCGAGGCCAAAAAAGCAGACCTGAACGAAGGGCTGGGTCAGTGCGTCGCGGAAATGGTCGCTGCCCAGCAGTTTAATCAAATGGCGCAGAATGATATTCCTGTGGTTTACGGCTGCATCAGTAGTGGCACACAGTGGCGGTTTCTGAAGCTAGAAGGAACCAACCTCACCATTGATTTAACCGATTATGCACTGATGCCTGTAGGGGCGATTTTGGGGTTTTTGCTGTGGATGATCAAGCCCACTCAGAGGGGATGAGGCAAAACAGTGGTCTTAGGCTTATCGTTTTGCGAACAGCAGCAGTCCGCCAATCACTACGCTTGCAGTGACCAGTAATGTCCCCAAAGCAAACCAAGGGAAGGGAGTTGCCTGACCTGAAAGCTTGAGATAGCCCCGTTTGAGCTTTCGCACCCAGCGAGGTTTCTGTCGGTTGCCCAACACCGGGTTCTTGAAGTTATGGCTCCAAGCGTCAGTGCGGTGCAGCCGTTCGTGGCAAGGCAAACAGACCGGGAAAACGTCGATTCCAGAGCGTTCCCGTCCTACGATCGCGCCCTTCCAATCTCGATAGCGGACGTGATGCACTTCCTGAGACTTAGACTTGCAGCACAGACAGCAGATGCGCTTAACCGCTTTGTGAGACCCTTTGGCAATCTCACGCCAGTTGTCGGCATAGCGATCGTTGTAAGTGCGTCTGCGAAAGAGCCACATAGCTTGTCTTGGGTAGAAGGGAGTAATTTAGAGTGCCCAATGGGAGTGGTCTACACGCCTTGGAAATTATTTAGGGTACGATTTGCGCCCTGAAACTCTTGATTAGCGGGATCTGCTCGACAAAAACCTACCCTAAATTAGAGAGTGAAAAAAACAGGGTCAGGGTGAAGGTCAAAGAGATAACAGATGGATAACAATCAGTCAAGCGCCCAAGTCCGTCAAGTCCTTCAAGTCATTGAAGAAGAACCGAAAGAATCTCCAGGACCAGTCCACGAAGATGCAATCGACCTGACGATTGAATATAGCGAAGCTCGACAAGCACTGCTGTGGATGACAGAATACGGGGGTTATTTATCCTGCTGGAGCCAGCACAGCATCAATGAATCGATCGGAGGGCTGTCACTAGCTCACATGGAAGGTGAAGGGGAATACAGCTCATTCTCACTCGTTGAATACGGCATTAATTTCGACGGCTTCAATTACAAGACCCAGAGCAGTCTAGGGCAGGCTGTAGTTGACTACCTTACTAAGCAGGGATATCAGCTTGGACAAAACACCCTGGCGCAGCCGGACATGGTACTCAGTGGACTCGAAGAGGGTGAAAAGATGCGGTGGGAGTTAGTTGCAGTGAACCTAGTCGCGGCTAAGTACGGACTGAAGATTCGTTTGTCGGGCGGCGAGGAGTATCGCAACCATCCGTTGGTGATTGAGAAACCAAAGCCCTATGTTGCGGTAGACGCAAAGGGAACCGTACTGACAACGCTTGCAGACCTTGATTCAGCTTCGATTTTCATAACGTTGTGGTCAATGTGTTTTTCCGCGCAGACAATCATGGGACAAATCCAGACGGAGAAACCGCTAAATTGATTTAGGGTAGGCTAAGAAGCCTAGAACCCTTGTTGAATAGAAAGTTAGTCGATTAAAACCTACCCTAAACCGAGAAGGAAAGGCATACCACAATCATGCACATCAACCCAAGTCGCAGCTACAGAGTACTCAATCCCAGAGAGTCCTATAGCTTTACAGAGTACTTTA
>Ga0209100_1000521_pt1 | contig 33044 bp, 77 predicted proteins | sample lystaG_FD_185480 | JGI IMG/M metagenome (GOLD analysis project Ga0209100, IMG submission 185480) | Glacier valley bacterial and archeal communities from Borup Fiord, Nunavut, Canada, to study Microbial Dark Matter (Phase II) -... | ecosystem: Environmental > Aquatic > Freshwater > Ice > Glacier ... | reverse complement strand
GATATGATATTAAATAACTATATAGAAAAGGCAAATAGTAAATTCGGAGATATGTTCGATTATTCAAAATTTGAATATATTAATGCGAAAACAAAATCAATAGTAATATGTAAAAAACACGGTGAGTTTGAACAAAATATGGATAAAAACATAAATAGTGTATATGGATGTGAGATGTGTGCAAATGAACAAAGAAAATTAAACAGCGACACAATGTCTCCAGAAAAAAGAAAACTTGTGAATGAACAAAGATTAGCAGATACAAGTAGATTCTCAAAGAAGGCAAAAGAGAAATTTGGAGAAAAATTTGAATATGACTTAACGAATTATAGTGGGATGATGGGTAATAATATAAACATAAAGTGCGATAAACATGGATGGTTTAGTAAACAACCTCATATATTCATGATAAGTGGTTTTGGATGTACAGAATGTGGTTATGAGAATAAAAATAAATCTAAAACGAAAACATATGACGAATTTGTGAGTGAAGCAACTGAAATATTTGACAGTAAATATGTATATCCTGAGAGTAATAGAGAGATATTCAAAAATAGAAAAAGTTGGATAGACATAGAATGTAAAGAACATGGAATGTTTAGAAAACAAGCTCAAAAACATTTAGTGGGGCAAGGGTGTCAAGAATGTAAGAAAAGAGAACTTATAGAAAATGGTAGTCTACCTGGAGGGTACAATGAAAATATATTTAAAAATAACAGGGAATTAGCAGATAAACAAGCATTCATATATTATATAAATGTAGATAACGGAAAATATTATAAAATAGGAATAAATATAAACTTAGAAAACAGGTTAAATGCACTTAAAACAAAACTTAAAGCATCGAGTATAGAATTAATATTAGCACTAGAAGGTAGCTTGGAAGAGTTATATTATAAAGAGCAAGAAATACTGAATGAATTCTGGTATTATAGAAAATTCACTAAAAAATCAACAGAATTGTTTTACGAAGATATATTTGAAGATAAGAAATTTCTTGAAATACTAGTGGGATGCATGAAATAGAGGAATGTGTTATGTTTATCAAGATGGAGAAGATATACTATACAAAGACGGTTTAGAAATGTCTATAGTTAATAGTATGGAAAATAACTTATTGATGGAAGTTTTTAAAAATAGTAAGTTAACAAAAGAGTTTACATTAAAAGAAATAAGAAATAAATTACACAAAGAAAAATTCTAACATAGTCAGTGGGGGACTTATGATAAAAGAAATAGAAATAAACATACTTAATGTAGATGATAAAACAGAAACAATAAGGGAAGTTAAAAAAGCATTGTTAGAAACAATAGAAAGTGTAGAAAAAGAATATAAAAAGATAACATTTTTATGTATAGGTACAGATAAAGTTATAGTAGATTCAGTTGGACCTGTGATAGGAAGTAGTATAAATAAAAATCTAAATTTCGTAGAAGTATTGGGAAAACTAGAAGATACAGTAAATGCACTTAATGTAGAAGAAATAGCATTGAGTATAGATGAAGAAGAAAATCTAATTATAGTAATAGACGCTTGTGTAAGCACGAAAAAAGAAATTGGAACAGTAGTAATAGCAAATAAACCTCTACTACCTGGAAAAGGAATGGGAAAATACTTAGGTGAGTATGGGGATATAAGCGTGAAAGTAGTTGTATCTGATGATTGTGATGATTTCTTTAGAGGTACAAGTTTAGGTTTAATATTAAAAATGACAGATGTTGTGACAAAGGCAATAAATGGAACGTTAGAAGAAATAACTTTACGAGAAGCATCATTAACAATTGACAAATATATTAAAAGTGACCCTTATACAAATGAAGATATGGTGTTAAATAGATTAAGAAAAGAATATAAAAAATACGGGAAACTAATAATAGCTTATGACTTTGATTATACAATAAATAACTATAGGGATGAAAACTGGGAATATACAAAAGTAGTTCAGTTACTAAAAGATTGGAAAGGTCGTGCAGAATTTATTTGTTATACAGCTTCTAGTAAAGACCGATATAAAGAAATAAAGAATAAAGCTAAGGAATTAGATATAAAAATAGACTGCATAAATAAAAACATAAAGGGTATGAGGGTACCAAAAGGTGGAAAGATATTCTACAACATATTTTTGGACGATAGAGCCGGACTTGGTGAATGTGCAAGGGTTTTACGTAAACTAATAACTGAAATAAAGAAAGAAGAGGAACAAAGCAATGAAAGCTAAAAAAGGTGACAGAATTATACTAAAGGGAGATATATCATACAGCTCAGATTATGACACAATAAATATACCAAAAGGAAAAGAGTTTCATGTATTTATGAGAAAAGGGTCAGATGATGGTATTTTAGCAGTTGAAACATTTGAACATAATTTAGGAAATGAAAAGACAACATCACCATATACTATATTAGATAGAGATTATGAAATTATACCAAATACATTTGATGTTAAAAAAGTAAAGAATGACATAGTAAATTGGTTACAACTTCAAATGAGAAGAAGTAACGGTAGAGTTGCAGTAGTAGGAATAAGCGGAGGTAAAGACAGTTCAGTAGTTGCAGCTCTGTGTGTAGAAGCAATAGGAAAAGAAAACGTAATCGGTGTATTAATGCCTCAAGGAGAACAGAGTGATATTTCATACAGTTATGATTTAGTAAACTATTTAGGAATTAAACACTGTGTAGTAAATATAGGTGAAACAGTAAATGTTGAAATAAAGAAATTAGAAGAGGCACTTGAAGAAGAATTACCAAAACAGGCAAGAATAAATTTACCTGCAAGAATAAGAATGACAACTCTTTACGGAATAGCTCAATCTGTAAATCATGGTAGAGTGATGAATACTTGTAATTTATCTGAAGATTACATAGGGTATTCAACTAAGTATGGGGACTCAGCAGGAGATATGGCACCTATATCTGATTTAACAGTAGGTGAAGTAAAGATGTTAGGAAGAGAGTTAGGACTACCAAAACATTTGATAGAAAAAGTTCCATCAGACGGATTAAGTGGTTTAACAGATGAAGATAATATAGGATTTACGTATGAAGTTCTCGATAGATATATAAGAGAAGGCGTATGTGAAGACAATTATACAAGAATATTGATAGAGACAAAATATAATTATAATTTACACAAATTACAGTTGATGCCTAAATTTGAATTAAAGTAAGGAGAAAGTTATGGACATAAAGTATTGTGAAAGACCAAGTTTAACAACAGATATGGTGTTATTCAGAATAGGCAAAGAGGAAAGCGATAATAAACGTAAGAAAGATAAATTAAATTTAGAGGTGTTACTTGTAAAAAGAGAACAAGAGCCTCAGAAAGATTATTTATCTTTACCGGGTGGTTTTGTAAATATAGATGAAGATATAGAATGTAATGTATTAAGAAAGTTAAAAGAAAAGACAGGATTATATGGTACATTCTATATGGAACAATTATATACAAAAGGCGAATTATATAGAGACCCTAGAGGTAGGGTAGTAAGTGTTTCATATTTAGGTTTATGTGATGAAGATACATTGATGGGTACAATACGTGGAGGAACTAGCTGGTATTGTGTTAGTGAGTTAATAACTGAAAATTCTAATAAATTAGCATTTGACCATAAGGAAATAATAACATATGCATTAAATAGATTGAAAAATAAATTAGAATATACTGATATAGCATTTAATTTAATGAAAGATAAATTTATACTATCTGACTTGCAGGAGGTTTACGAAATAATATTAAATAAGGAAATATTAAATTTTAGACGTAAGATAAGAGATTATATAATGCCAGCAGGAGAAATGAGCACAGGAAACCAATTTAGACCAGCAGAAGTATTCAAGTTAAATAAAAATAGAAATAAATATAAGTTTTAAAAATACGGAGGTAAGTATGATACAAGTAAATGGTAAACAAGTAAAGGTGGGGAACTTTCCTAATAAAGAAAGTTTCGTGGATGTGAATTATATAGTAGGTAAAATGAATTATATGATGTTTAAATTTGAAGGAAACGAAGAATTTATATATCTAAAATTTATAGTGGATGACATAAAAATTAAAGGCGGAAAAATTGAATTAACAATACCTTATCTTCCATACAGTAGAATGGATAGACAGGAAGAAAAAAGAATATTCTCGTTAAGGAGTATATCTGATTTCATAAATAGTCTTAACGTTGATAAAGTAATAGTTTGGGAACATCATTCAGAAGTAACATCAAAATTGATAAAAAGATTAGAAATAAGAAACACAACAGCAGAATTAGCAAAGAAATTTATGAAAGAAAACAAATTGGACGGTTTATTCTTAGTATATCCTGATGACGGGGCAGTTAAAAGATATAAGGGACAGATTGACTATGAAGATGTAATAGAGATGAAGAAAAAAAGGGATTTTAATACAGGGAAAATAATTGATATGGAAATATCTAATGCTAAGAACATAAACAAATGTAATACAGCTATAATAATAGACGATTTATGTAGTCGTGGTGGAACATTTATGATGACAGCAAAGTTATTGAAAGAGCATGGGGTAAATGATATATACTTGGTAGTAACACACTGTGAAGATACAATATTTGATGGTGATATACTTAAAACTGATTATATAAAGAAAGTAATAACAACTGACAGTATATTAAGTAAGAAACATGAAAAAATAGATTTAAACAAAATTAATTATATTTAAGAATAAAATATGGCAAGGAGTTAATAACATGATTGAAATAAAAATTAACGTACCAAAAGAAATAACATTTTTAGCAGGAAACGGCTTAGGTAGGGATATATGTGAAAAACAAATAGCACCTATATTAATAGGGGAAAAGAAATTAATAATAGAAATACCTGAACATGTAAAAGGTGTATCTATAGGATTTGTACAGGGGTTAAAACATGGATTAATGGAATACGATGAAAATATAGAAGTAAGTTTTAAGGCAAATGATAAAAGATTAGAGCAAAAATTAATGAAAGACTATAATTTCTAGGGGAGAACAACATGAATCACTTAACATTAGGGATTTATCCAAATAAACAAATAGTATTTAATGTAGTAAGACCTGAAGATTTAGAAAATCATATAGAGTATAACGAGACATTCAGATTTGGCAGACTACTGTATGTAGATGGAAAGAGAGTATATAGAGGTTGTATCAAAGAAGAATACTTAGGTGAGTATGACAGAATTGCAGAAGAGTTATACTCAAATAATAATGTAAATATGTATAGTGTAACAATACCATATAGATAAAACGGAGGAAATTAAAATGAAAATATGGACTACAGCTTACAGACCTTTTTCAATGGGAGGAAACGTTAGAGGAAACATTGCAACAGAAGTGGAGATTGACAAATCTGATTGGTTTGAATTAGCAAATGGATATTGTGGAGCAAAGCTTGATAATGGGTTCTATATAGACAAAGTTAGTGGCGGATTGCTTGGAAAAGATTTAGATATGATTGTCAGTGATATTAAAACATCTACCAGAGAAATAATTGATGAACAATTATATGATATGATAATTGAAAGAGATAAATCTGATGTAATTAGTAATGAAAAATTCTTTAGTATGATAGAGTAAGCGGAGGATATAAAATGAAGAAACTATTAATTGTAGTAGACTATCAAAATGACTTCGTAGACGGAACATTAGGATTTACGGGAGCAGAACTTTTAGATGAAGGAATAGCTAGAAAAGTTAGAGAATATGATAGAGATACAGATGGTGTAGTGTATTATACATTAGATACACATTATACAAATTATTTAGAAACAAGAGAAGGTAAGCAATTACCAGTAGAACATTGTATAAAAGATACAGAAGGTTGGAAAGTTTACGGAGAAACAGAACAAGCACTTTGGGATGTAGACGCTATACCATTGGAAAAGAAAACATTTGGGTTATGTCCTTTAAAAATATCTGATGGATATACATATTTTCCTAATACAAATGATGTAGAGAGCATAGAGTTAGTCGGAGTAGTGACTAATATGTGTGTAATATCTAACGCAGTAGTATTTCAAGCAAGATATCCGAACTCACAAATTATAGTAGACGCATCACTATGTGGTAGTTTTGATAAAGAAATGCATGAAAAAGCATTAGACGTGATGGAATCGATGCAAATGAAGATTATTAATAGATAAGACAAAAGGGTGCAAAAGTACTCTTTTGTTATCTAATAATTAAAACATTAGTTGATATAGTTTTTGTTATATAATAAAATATAAATTAAAGGGAGAAGAAATTATTATGAAATTAAGGAAAATATTAGCATTTATGGTGGTTATGGCAATGTTACTATCAAATGTAACAGCTTATGCCACAGAAACACTAACAATTCAAAAGTATTCAATAAATATGTTATTGAATGGAAGTAAGGTAAACGTACAAAATTTTATATTGGATGGGACAACATATGTACCTATTAGAGCAATATCAGAACTGATGGGAGCAAGGGTAGGTTGGAATCAAGACACTAAGACAGCTAGTATAGATTACAGTAATACAGGAGTTACAGGAGAAGAATTATTAGAGACAGTGAATATAAATGCATCTGATAATTTTGAAGTGAACTTAAGTAAGAATTTACCTCAAGATATAGATATAATTGCACTTAAAAATTCAGAAGGTAAACAATTAAGAGCATTTGTAGAAGTAGAAGATAAAGATACAATAAAGATAGAAAGATTTATGGATATACAAAGTGGTTTAAAATATTACATAGACATAAGAACTAAATCGGGTTTAACTAAGAAAATAGAATTAGTAACTAATAGTACAGTGGATTTAACTACTGGAGAAGAGTATTACAAAATAGCAGCTAATCCATTAAAAGGATTTTATTACCCTTATTTTATAATATTGGGTGAAGATAATAAAGAATTAGATGAATTTAAAGATACATTGATAGTAGAAACTAATAATGAGTTTTTGACAAGTGATAATGAAACATCTCAAAAGTTAGTTGAAGCTGAAGAATTACATGGATTTTCACAGAGTATTGGCAGTGGAAAATATATAACAATAATGACAACATTTCCTAGACCTAACCAAGATGGTGATTTATACACACATTCATTAGATAGAGATACATTATTATTAGACAAAGAAGATGTAGAAGAATTAGGTAGAGGAAACTTATTGAGAATAGATTTACAGTATAAAGCTATTATAGAAGATGCACTAACTCAGATAGAAAATAACGGAAAAGAAATGGATGATAAGGTAATAGCAGCGGGATTTTCAGCTTCAGCAGACTTTGCTAATAGATTTACGTTAATACATCCTGAAATAGTTAAAGGGGTAGTGGCAGGATTTATGACTACATTACCATTAGAAGAATATGATGGAGAGGAATTAAGATTTCCATTAGGAGTTGCAGATTTACCAGAGTTAGCAGATAAGGAATTCAATGAAGAAGATTACAGAGAAGTTGAACAATTCTTATTTTTAGGTGCTGATGACGATAACGACCCTGTATACTATGATGATGGTTGGGACATAGAAGATTCTGAATTATACAGAGAATTATTTGGACAAGAAATGCAACAAAGAAAAGCTAAGATATGGGAATTACTGAAATCAGAAGGATATGATAAAAATATAAAATTTACATTATATAAAGATTTGAAACACGGTTATAATGATGAAGTATTTGATGATATAGAGACATTTTTAGAGAACTTAGACTAAGATAAAGGAAAAATAGAAAAATGAGAATACCAAAGACGTTAAGAGTGATTGCAGGCATAATAATGGTTATATCATTGATGGGTGGAAATATAGCTTATGCTAAAGAAGTAGAATTTAAAAACATAGATTATACTAAAACAGAGGATATAAGAATATTTACGGAAAATAAAGAAATAGAATTTGATACAAAACCTAATGTAGTAGATGGAAGAACACTAGTACCTATGAGAGCAATATTTGAAACATTTGGACTTGAGGTATCATGGAATAACGAAACAAAACAAGCTACAGGAAGTAATAGTAAAAACAGAATAATATTTATGGTTGATAGCAATAAAGTTATGATAAATGGTAAAGAAAAGGTAATAGACGTTCCTGCTATGATAATAGAAAAGAGAACAATGATACCATTAAGATTTCTGTCAGAGAAACTAGGATATAACGTAGTTTGGGAGGGAGATTCCAATTTAATATTGATAAGTAAGAATGACATAGTACAATGGAAGTATGTAGGGAGTAATACAGAAGATACAAATGGTAAAGAGTTAAAATATTATTCTAAGTATATAAATGGAAAAGACACATTAAAAATAGCGGTAGAGGAAGAAGGAATAATATCAGACGAATCACTGTTAACAGAAGAAGAAATACAGGAGTTGAAAATAGATAAAGAAGTAATAATACCAGAAGTAAATCAAAAACAAAGTTTATTCAAATTATACTTATCACCTTCTAACCAACCTTTTAATAAGTACGCAGTAGGCAATACAAATGAAAAGGTACAAATGGAGGCATTGGCAGTAGTGATTAAAAACATAATGGATAATGAGTATGAAGCAGAAACAGTGATAGGGACAGTATTTGGAGAAGGTCCAACAGGAAGGGCAACAGAGGCAAAGGAACTAGAGGTTGATGTTTACGTTGCAATACATTCAAATGCATCATATAAAGTAACAGCAAAAGGTTCTGTTGGATTTTATCATCCTTTTCAAGTTAAGGGCAGAGAATTGACAGACAACATAATAGATGAATTAAATAAAATAAGCCCAGCTAAATCAAGCCCTTATTACAAAGTAGAAGATGGGATGTCAGTATTCGATAATTATGGATACGCTGAAATTAGAAATCCTGCAAATATGGGATTGATAACATCGTTAATTGAGACAGACTTTCACACAAACCCAGAAACGGCTAATTGGATAATAAATAATAAAGACATTATAGCAAGGGCTTACGTGAATGGAATAACAGAAACATTTAATTTAAACAGAAAATAGTCGATAATTAAAAGTATATACTAGTAAGTATGTAAAACTAAAAATGAGTTAAAAATAAGGAATAAAGCTAAAATAAAAAATAAATTATTTTAGCTTTATTTTGTTTGTTCTTTAACCTGGTACTTACTGGGAATAATAAATGGTTAAAATTTTATTAGAAATTTAATGTGTTAATCTGTAAAATTATAAAATACCTTGTAAAAATGATTTAGACTTAATTAAAAAAAGTTTTTAAAAAGTTAAAAAAAGTTATTGACAAAAGTGTTTAATTATGTTATAATGTAATTAAATAAAAGGATAATAAAAATTTAAAAATAAATCATACGAGGTGGATTATGAACAGATTAGGAAATACATTTATGGAGCAAGCAACAACATTATTGGCAATGACAGAGAAAGATGATTCTACTAAAAAGGATTTTAATACAAAGGGCGGAAATTTACTTTTAGGATTGAATGATGGAAAAGTAGTTCTTAAAAGAAAAGGGAACGAAGATAAAACAGGATTATTTATGACAGAATCAGCTATGACACAGTTATTGACAAGATATGACATAGATGTTAGAGAAGCTAAGAAAGTATTCAAATCAGACGACGATGGTCATAAAACACTTATGACTGAATATGTTAACTGTTTAATGGAGAATGACAAAGAAGAATTATTAATTCGTTCAAGAATTGCAGAAGGAAGAGGTTTAGTAAGAGCAGTATTAACTGAAAAATATACAAAGTTAAATAATACAGATATAGTTAAAACTTTTATAAAACAAGTAAACAGCAATGGTTTAGACGCTGAAATTCAAAATGTATTTATTGATGATAGTACATTTAACTTTAGAGCAGTGTTTAACGGATTTAATAGACAGTTCGGAAACGAGAACAGAGTTGGTGATATAATTAAGTCTGGAATAGATGGAGTAAACAGTGAAACAGGAAGAAGTTCATTTATGTTAGAACCTATGGTTTACAGACTTGTTTGTTCAAACGGACTTAAGGCTTGGAGAAAAGACGGAGAAATAACAAAACAACGTCATGCATTTATAAGTTCACAAGAATTAAACGGGCTAGTTGTTAAGGGAATAAACGAAGGAATTAAAGCTTCTCAAGATATAATGGATAACATGGAACAAAGTAAACTTGAGTTTAATGCAAATCCTGTAGAATTAATTAAACAGATTTGTGAAGCAGAGGGAATTTCTAAGAAACTTACAGAACAAGTGTTAAGAGCATATTACACAGAACCCATGAAAAGTAAGTTTGGAGTAATAAATGCATTTACGAGAGCAGCTAAAGAACAGAAGAACGAAAGACAACATGAAATAGAAATGTTAGCAGGAAGAATTTTAACTGATAGAAATATATTGGTGAGAGCGTAGAAATACGCTTCTCACTAATAAATAAAAATTAAACAGAACAAAAATTTTAATGCTCGGAGGAAACAATATGGGTTGGCAAGAAGAATTAGGGGAAATACAAGATAGTGCATAGAAAGAATTTATAAACTATCAAGAAAAATGATAAATAAAGGTGCTGAGTATGTATTCGATTGTGCAAGAGATGTTTATGAAACCATAGCATTATTTGAATATATTTTTAATATACCTTATAATGTAAAAACAGCAATAGCTGAAAGATTAATAGAGATGTTTTATTATGGTGGAAATGCATGTGTAGACGGAGAAATATTAAAAACACTTTTAAAGGAAAGTAAAAACATAGAATATGCTAATTTTACTTATGATAAAGGCATAGAGAATTTTCTAAGTGACATATATTATGATTTTAAGCACAGATAAGTGGAGGTATCATAATGACAGTTAAATACAAATATTTAAGTGAATGTGTAGACAGAAACAGACTAATAGATGAATTTAAAGATAAATTTTTAAGATACTTCGAAGAAGAAATACGAGACTACGTTAAATCAGATGCAAAGAATTGCGGTGATTATTACCCTGACATAATAATGTAATATCAAGGGTTAATAGATACAGATAGATTTATAGAAGATTTCAAAAGAGATAACGAAATATAAATTTTTATGGGGGCAACAGAAAAATGAGTAGAGGAAACGAAGGAACATATTTAAGTAAAGGTAACCCATGTAAGGAATTTACGGAATTATTTAATTCAAATGTTGTAGAAATAAGAAGCGGTTGTATAGCAATAATAACAAGAGATTGTGATGGAAACGGAATAGAAGCATACGGACAACCATTAAAATTCTGTCCTTACTGTGGAGCAAAGATAGTAGCAGAATATGATAACGATAACGGGTACTGGAATTGGTGGCACGAATAGAACACAAATACAATAGAGACAAATTAAGGCAATCATTATTTTTATAATGATAATTAGGGAGAGTACAAAAATGACATATGATAGTGGAACAGAAATAATAATAGAAGTAGAGTACAAAGATAGACAATTTAATTATAGAGCCAAAACAACATCACCAAGTATAGATAGTCCAGTTAAATATATAGGTAATATATCAAATGGAGATTTAAAAGGTGAGATATTTATGTACTGTAGTGAAACAAATACTATTGTAGTAGAAATACCAACAATAAGCAGTATTAAAAATAAAATTTTAGACAAAAATTATGATATTGATACTAGTTTAGAAGTTAGCGGAAAAATAATAGCTTATTTAGACTTAGAGTTTTTATAAACAAGTAGAAAAAAAATTTAATTCGGAATTTATAAAAAATGCTGAACATAAAATAAATGTAAAATTAGATTATATAAGCAAATATGATGCAGAAGTTGTAAAAAATAAAAAGTACAAAGCATTAATTAAAAAATACATAAAAGTTAAATCAGACTTACAGGATTTACAAGAAGAATTTGAAAAAATAGACTGATAGGAGATATAAAAAATGGAAAAAGTATATAAAATTTTAAGTGGGTGTAATGATTTTAATGCATTAGAAGAAAACTTAAGCGACGATATACTGGAGTTATTTGAAGAACAACTTGATAAATATTTAAACTGTACAGAAGATGAAGAATACGAGAAATACTTGGAAACTGATGAAGAACCTAATTATCCTGATATAGTTAGATGGTACGAAGGTTTAATAAGTACAGAAGAACTATTGAGTGATTGGAGAGAGTGTTAATTTAAACAGTAAATAAATTTGGAGGTAATGAAATGGGTAATAAGGAAATATTAAAGAAAATACAAGATAGTACAATAAAGGAATACAATAAATACAGAGAAATGGTATGTAAGTTACCTGGAAATGAGATATTTAACATGGCAGGAGAGATATACGCTTATGAATGTATAGTAAGTTATTTTGCAGGAATAGAAGTAGATATAGATTATGACACAAATACAGCTGAAATGTTGATAGAGTTATATGATGAAGATGTACCAAATGATATATTAAGTGCATTAGTAAACATGTACTACAATACAAATGAAATTGACATAAGTTATTGGGGTGGAGTAGAGGAATTGATAAGCATATTACATAAAGAAGAATTTAACTAAGAGAGGAAAGGTTTATGACAATATACTTAACAGCAGACATGCATTTTGGGCATTCCGGTGTAATAGAATTAAGTCATAGGCCTTTTTCTAACATACAAGAAATGGATAGGCTTATAACATATAATTGGAATAATACAGTAAGTAAAAGAGACACAGTTTATGTATTAGGGGATGTGTGGCTAAAAGGCGAAAGAAACGCTGCTGATTATGTTCAAAAACTAAATGGAAAGAAATACTTAATAAAAGGAAATCATGATAGTAAGGCGTTAAAGAATAATGAATTTGTAAAGTTATTTGAAGACATACAAGACATAATGGAAACCATAATAGACGGTGAAAGAGTAATAATGTGTCATTATCCTATGGGTGAATGGAACGGATATTTTAGAGGGGCTTGGCACGCACACGGTCACATACATAACAATAGAACTGGAGTATTTGAATATTTGCTAACTCAAGAAAGAGCATTAAATGCAGGTGTAGATATAAACGGATTTAGACCTGTTACATTTAAAGAATTAAAAGAAAACAATAAAATTTGGAAACTATAAAATTGAGGGGAAGAATAAGAAAATGAGAGAAGAAAATAAAAAAGAAGTGAGTAAAAGTGGAATAGGGTTTTTGGATTATTGACATTATTATTTATAGCACTAAAATTACTTGGATACATAGATTGGAGTTGGGTGAAAGTATTAAGTCCAATATAGGGTTTGATACTTGCATACGTATACTGGGTAGTAATGTTTATGCTAGCATCTTATATATCAAGTAATAAAATAGAACGTAAGAAAATTTCTATGAAAAGAGAAAATTTAGGCAAATACTTGAGAAGTATAAAGCACGACGATAAAGATTCAAGTTACTTAGCAGGTATTGTAATAGCATCAATATTTACGGTATTACTTGTAACTATAGCACTACTTAATATAATAGATGTAATAGATATAAGTTGGAGAATATACCAATTAATAACATTTGGAACACTTGAAATAGGAGTTATAGTAGCTTTTAAAGTAAAAACTAAGACATATGCAGAAAAAAATAAAATAAAACTAGAACAAAAAAAGATAAGGAAAGAATAGAAGTAGAGAACAAAAGAAAAGAAGAAGAAGACAGGATATATAGAGAGACACATCCACCTGTAAACAGAACAATAAAAGAAGATATAACAATTGTATTAAACGATATGGAATTAGCATTGTGTAATGAAAATGGAGTGACATTTACATTAAAGAGTGCTCAAACTAAAAAGGGTGAAGAAATAGAAGATTATGCTAATCAATATGAATTATTAAATATGGCTTCTTATGATAGAGATAATAAATATTTAGTAGTAATAGATACAGATAATTTATTGAATAACTGTAAAGAAGATTTAACAAATAAGATAGAAGAATACATAGAACAAAATTCATTGAATAAAGAAGACTTCATAAAAAGAAGAGGAAGTTTAAATGGAATAATTTACGAGGCCACAGCAAAATTAATTAAAAAGACAGAAGAATATTGCGCAGTAGCAAGACTTGGTTATAAAACTAAAATGTCTAGTGAAGTTAAAAAATATTATAGATAATTTAATGGAGGTAATAACATAAATTTAAATTTAAACGAAATAAAAAGTAAATACGAAGAGATAATGGAACAAGAGAAAGAACTTGGTGTAAAGATTAAATTGGATATAACAAGCATTTATGAGGGAAGACAGGATGCAATTTGGTACGGTGGGTCAATAGGTACAATAGAGTATGATGGGTATATAGTAGAGATAGAATCTGTAGGCGAGATAGTAGCAGACTTATACATAGGTGGAGAATACATAGAAAACATTTCAACTGATTGGAATAATGGAGTTTTCTTTGAAAAATTCTCAGAATACTTTAATAATGATAAAGAATTATTAAAGTCAGTGATTTACGGGGATGTTACTGACGAATATACAGAAGAATTTGGTGAAAAACCTGTATTATTTGTACAAAACAATAATTGGTTAGAATTTAACATGACAAGTAAAGATGGGCACTCATTACATGCAGGATTTATAGATAATATAATTGAGGACAATGATGTATTAGGGGCATTCGAAGACATAAAATTTTACTTGGACTTGATAAAAGAATATAGGTAGAAATCATGGAGGAAATAGATAATGGACAAATATAGTTATTTAGACTATGTTAGGATTTATGATAGTGGAATTACAACAATGGCTGAAGTGACATATGCATTTGACGGAAGGATAGAGATTGTAGAATGGAATTGTGCTTCTGAAAGACAGAGAATATTAGAGCAAATAAACGGATACACATTGATAGAGGATACAAGATTATAGGAGAAGATTAAACAATTTTACGGAGGTAATTGATATGTGTAGAATAGAGGCCGAACATGGAGAAAGTATAGGAAGGCTCATAAATAAAGTGAGACAAGAGTGTAGATATAATAACATGGAATATATAGTAGGTATATTCAATGGCATTGAACTAGTAATACATGGAGATTCAAATGAACATGATATTGTTACCATATATCAATTAAAAAATAGTCTGAGTAGATATGAATAATGAAGAAATTAAAACAGATAAATTATCTAACAATTAAATATGATTTAGTAAAGGGGTTCAATGCTACATTAATAGGTGGACCAAAAGTAACATATGATGAACCAAAAGAGCAATATTATGTTTGTACACCTGATGATAGATATTGAGAAGACTTTGATAGTTTAGAAGCAGCAGAAGATTTTTGTAGAAAGAATAAAGATTTTATAAGGAGATAGAGGTATGAATAAATTACATTATGCTTATAACTGTACAAGTCCTGATAATATAAAAGAACTCTACGCAATAACGGATGATTACAGCGACATAACTTATGAAACATTCAGAAAGAACATAGATACAGATGATTTTGATAGTATTTGCTACGAATTAAGTTATGCAGTAGGAAATGAAAAAGGGTTACATATAAAAGATGATTGGAGTGTATCATTTCATAAATCTAAGTACAAAGGGAAGATAGTATATTTCTTTAGACAGAGTGCAATAGAGTATGTATTCAAATAATTTACGAAGGAAATAAAAATGGAAGAGATATATTTATTATATAGCTGTAATGAATATAAGGAACAATCAAGTATGAAACTTGTGGTAGCAACGACAGATGAGGATTTATTTGATAATAATATAAGATTTGAACTTAGAGATGTGCACATGAATTATAAGGGATAAACTAATAGAAAAGCAATTGGACTTTTTGATATATACAAAACATATGGTAAATTAGACTATGGGTACGTAGATATAGTCAAAAATGGAGAAATGCAATAAGGAGAAAGAATATGCCAATTTACGGAGATGAATGTGTATTTAACGAAGAAACAAAGGACAGAATATTCAATATATACAGAGACAGTAATTTAGAAGTATTTGAGTTTGTGAGCAAAATAATTAAAGATGACACAACAATAGATGGATTACATAATAATTATTTATGTTCTGAAACTGAAGAAGAAGTAGAAATAATTATGAATGACTTATTCTACTATCTAGGAATGGTAGAATACATACAAGAACGTGAGAAAGAAATATAAGTTTACGGAGGACGTAGAAATGATTGATATGAGTAAACACATTTGGGAAGGTTGGACAGTAGAAGACTTCATAGAAGAACTTAAACCATCATTTGATATGATAATGCAAGGTAGAAGTTGGCAAAAACCTTTTAATACTAAAGCAGAAGTTAAAGCATGGTGTATGGATAACCAGCCATATTACAAGAAACATATTCCTGAAGTAGTAGCATATTTTTGTAATAAGTACGAAATAAAATAATTAATGGAGGAACACAATGGGTGACATATATTTATTATTTAGTTGTAACGAATGGAAAGAGCATTCTAGTATGAGATTGGTAGCAGCAACAACAGATAAGGATAACTTAGACAAAATAGTACAAAACCAAATTAAAGAAAACAATATGGGATATAGAGGAGAACTGAAAAGAGAAGCACTAAGAATTTTTAATATATATGAAGATTATAATGGATTAGACTATGGGTACGTTCAAATAGTAAAGGATGGGGAAATACAGTAATCTGGAGGATAATATTGAAAAAGATATTGAATTAGTACTTGATGAATTATATAAACTGACAGAAAAAGAATTTAACGGAATAAAACTTACAAAAGACAAAAGTAAAAATTACGTGGAAATGGTAGATTACTTACGAGATAATAGTGTGGAAATACATTTTGAAATAAAATATTAAATAAGAGTGCATAGACATGAGATATTACAAGATATGCTATTTAAATGTAGATTTAACATACTATATTGGGGTAGAGGAAGAAATAAAAAATACAGAGCAATTAGTGAACTATTTAAAAGATATAGAATACATATATGATTACGTGACAGTAGAAGAAATAGATAAAACAACAGAATGGTGTGAAATAGATGAAGAAGAATTCATCGAAGGTTGTAAGATAACTATGTCAGAGTAAACTAAAAAATAACATGGAGGAAACTAATATATAGAGATGGAGAAGTTACTGAATAAAAACATTAAACAAACTATTCCAACTTATGTAGTAAAATTTATTATTGCTAACATAGTAGTAATGTTTATGGTTATAATAACAACATTACTACTTATAATAAGAGGAATATCAATAGATAATGTTTACCACATTGATTATTTAGTATTAGGACTATTTATAGTCATAGGCAATATAATGTTGGTTATAACAGGTATAGCTAGTATAAAAGATTATAGAAAAGCTATGTATAAACGTATAGAAGACATAAAAAATAATGACAATAATATTCGGAGGTAGTCATGGATTATAAGAAAGTTACACTGGAAAATGTAATAGATGGCAGAGCACAAGACATAAACAACAATTTGGTAGACATGTCAGATGAAGATAGAAAGTACTATTTTGAAATATTTAGGGAATTTTTATTAAATACATGTAGGAGAGGTTCAGAAACTTACAGAGATATAAATACAGTAGATTATTGGCAAATAGAAAACTGTGGAATATTTAGAAGATTAGTATGGACAGAAAAGCATGGAGCAGAATATGTAGTAGGACAGAATTATACAGATGAAATAAACGAAGTAAAGAGATTGATTACACAATAAAAATATAGGACATTCATAAAATAAAATTGGAGGATGAAAATTTGAAGTCTGAAAAATGTAGGGAATGTAGCTATAATAATAGGAAAGAAAACATATTTCCATGTAGTGAATGCGACGGAAAAAATAAACCTTTAACTTGTGATGATTGCAGGTCAAGAATGTATTTTTGTGTTAAAAAGGGCGTAAGAACTTGCAAAGATTTTAGGTGGTCATAAAATAATTAGGAGGAAACAAAATGCCATTTAGAGATATGGGATGTATATTCAATGAAGAAACAAAGGAGAGAATTTACGAATTATACACAGTAAGTAACTTAGAGGTATTAGAGTACGTGAATAAGATATTGACTAATGATGAAACTATAACAGAAGCATTGAAAGATTACTTAAGTAAAAATTCAGATGAGCAAGATGAAGAATTAGACATATTTTGGAAAGTAATGGATTATTTAGAAATGTCAGATTATATAGCAAAACGTGAAAAAGAAAGATATTAAACTAAAATTTGACAGTAATTAAAAGTATATACTAGTAACTATAGAGAATGTAAAATGAGTAAAATAAAAGGATATTAAAGGGATAAATAAATGAAAGATAGTGAGATAATTGAACAAGGTTTAATAAAAGAAACACTAACTCATAGAGAGAAAAATAAGAAATTATTAAAACATGTAATTATAGGACTAGGGGCAGTATTTCTATTAATTGTAGTATTACATATAATATAAGTATGATGGAAGAAAATATGGAAAAGAGAGTAAGTAAATACGTTGAAAAGTCATCAATGGATAATGGTTTAGTTGAGTACTACAATAAACCTGAAAATGTAAAATGGGAAGACTGTAAAGAAGAATTATTAAAAGAACATGATATAATGTTTACGGATGATTGCAGATATCCAATCAAGATAATTTGGAGAAGAGACCCTAAAGAGGGTGATGACACTGCATTATTAGCATTCGGACATATAGTATTCTATAATGGAGAGATGTTCTTTAAACAGAATGAAAATGGAACATACACAGAAATATTTGATACAGGACTTGCAGAGTACATGATAGAAACATTACAAGAAGTAATTGATTATACAAGGGAATAAAATAATTAAAACTATAAGGGAGACAGTATGGGCCAAAAGGGGAAAATAACATTGAAGTCGTTATTAGATGAACTAGAAGAGAATAATGAGGCAGATAGGGAAGAATAGGAAAATAATTATAAATAAAAATACCATTGTAAAATAAAAATTACAGCGGTATTTTTAAATTATTAAAAAATTATTAAAAATAGTTTGACAAATAGTTTAAAATATGTTATAATATAATAAAATATAATTAAAGATAAGAGAGGGATATTATGAAAGATATGAGTGGATACAAATTAATAAATGTATACGTATTTAATCCAGCATTTAAGGAAGTAAAAGCAAGATGTGAATTTACGTATTGTAATAATTCTGATAATTGTGAAATGTATAAAAACGGAAAGTGTGTAAATCAAAGATATATGTTATGTTCAATATTATGTCCTCATGCTAAGAGAAATATTGAAGAGGGATTTACAAAGAGAGCAAGTAAATTTTATTCTTGGCAAGATGATAAGAAAAAACAGTATGCAGAATTTTTAGACAAAATAACTATAGAGAACTCAAAGTTAAGTTTATGTGGAGATTATGTATTTTTGCCTTATCCTCATTATAAAAACTATGTAAATCCCTTAGACTTTATAGTAAATGAACATTTCTGTAAATTAGAAGATTTTACAGTAGATAATATTAAAACACTGTTAACATTTAGACCTCGAGCATTGATGGGTGGGGAGATAACAGATTATCAAAAAATTCATGCTCCTAAATTTATACAACATTTAAAAGAAGAGATGCCTGAAAAATATAGAGAACTTAAAGAAATATTTCCAGAATTAATGAAAATATACAAAGATATAGAAACAAACTATGTGGGAAGAAAAGCATATATAAAGACATTAAAAATAGGGGCTGAGATATTTAATAAAGGGAAATTTATTTGGAACGGAGAAAAATTAATAAGTGAAAACTTTAACTCAGCATTTATACCATTTGATATTAAAATAGGAAGATTAGAATTAATACCTGAAGATAATAGTACAGTTGAAATAACAGATAATGCACAAGTAGACAAAAATACAAAATTCATAGATTAGATAATATTTAATATAGGATAAGAATTTAATAATATGGGGGAATTTAACTAGTGAACAATTTATTAGACATATTAAGTAAACCAGAGATGTATGGAAGTGCAGATGTAACAACTGAATTTAGTAAAAATACATTATTTTTCTTTGGATTTAGAATATTTCAGACTTGTTTATTAATAATACCTACTTTAATAATGTTAGTAATTATACAAGATATTAAATTTTATAAAAATAAGGATACAGATTATGCATTAGGATACAAAGTAAATTTTATCAATTATATAGAATACTTGGTAATGTCATTATTTATATTTACAACAAGTTTAATAATATTACCAATATTATAAAACAAGAGGTGAAGGAATAAATGGAACAGAAAAATATGATATATACAGTAGTAAGAGATACTCCATTCAATTCAAGAGAAATAAACATACTAGAAGCATCTTATAGAAACGAATTTGATGCAATGATATTACATGAAAATGGTATGAATTTTGATAGAACAAAAGATTTGATTGACTTATATAGAGACAGAAGAGTATTAATAGTGATAAATGGAATTGATGGATTAAGCAATGAAGACGGAGAATACATTTATGAAATGTCAGTGTACACACCATTCATGATAGTAGTTCCAAATTATAAATGGGTTCCAAAGAACATAGGTGCTGTATGCAATTTCGATGTAACAGAAGAAACTTGGAAACAGATGAACAGAGATTTAAGTGAGTACTTTGAGAATGACATAGAATTAAGAGACATAAACAATAGAAAACTTAGTGATTTAATAGAAACTAAAGAAACTAGATACATTGAAAACAAAACAAATTGGGAAGACTTGTTCTAATAAAAGGGAAGGGAATTATGAAAACAGTTATTGAAAAACTAAAGAGCAAAGAATTTAAAAGGAAAATAGATAATGTGATGTACACAGGAATGTTTACGATGGTAATGTTAATGGTATTCATTTTACCAATGTATATTTTCACTGATGGTGCAATTAAACAAAATATCGAAGAAAAGAATATCATAGAAACAATTTCTAATGGTAGCATAGACATAAATAGCATTGAACAACTAGTTAAAAACCATAAGTACAAAATAAACATAGCAGGAACTGAATTGACAGTATTGGTGGACGACATAGATAATTACAAATTGATAGGTTTAGACAGTGAAAATAATATAATATTATTAGAAAAGAAGTAGGGAGATATGATGGATTTTAAACAATGCATGGATGAAAAGAAAGAATTATCAAAAGAACTAAAGGTTGGAGACGAGGCATTTATATGGATAGGATACAACGAAGGTAAAATTGTGAAAATACTTGAAGATGATAACACACACTTTATATTTGAAGATTTTTATGAAGGTAAGTGGGTTATAAACAGAGAAAGAAAAGAATACTTTAATCCAATAAAATAAAATATGTGGAAGAATAAACATGGAGAACGAATATTAATAATAAGGGAGGTAAGAAAATGAGTTTCTACGGAGACATGCTCAATAGTCCTTATTCACAAATGTTGGGGTTAGGAGATTTAATTGGAAGAAGACCTAAGTGTAAAACATGTACAAACGAAAAGATGGGTTTAGGGACAGTTTGTGAGAAATTCAAGAAGATACCTATAGACGTGCAACATGGTGGATACTGTGATTATTACAATGAAACACAAAGAGAGATAGAACGAAAGACTAATAAAGAACGTGAAGAATACGAGAAGAGAGATAGATAGAAGAGGAACTATGAAATATACAGCAAAAGCATATATAAAAGACGGAAAAGTGTTATGTGCAAGTCAAATGTGTAATGAATGTGAATATGAGAAAATTTACGAATGTAAAGAAGTAATTATAGAATGTAAGGAAGAACAAGTAGATTTAAAAATAAACATATTTAACATAGGAAAAACAGTGCATATGCAAGTATTAGAACAGAATGATAAAGACCGTGGAGATTATATACTATATATGAAACGTGAACTGACAATATTTAGTGAAGATGAACCTAGCATAGAGAAATATGGAATTTACGTAAGGGGTTTAAACAAAAAGAAAGACAGCGACATAGTGAGTTATGAATTTGAATCAGAAGATGAAGCAAAGAGATACATACACAATATTAAGATATTAGTAAAACATTATAACAATAGACCTATTGTGATAGGTAAATAAGAGTATAAACAGAGGGGGACAAAATGATATTAAACAAACTTAGGAAAGAAAGAGGAAAAAAAGTTATTATAGCTGCAATAGTAATTGTAGCATCAGTAATATTTTTATCACACGGAATAATATTAACAAATGAACAAGTAGATAATTTAGAAAAAGTAATAACTGAGACAGAAGTAAAACAAAGTAGTGGGGGAGTTTTGGTGGATAAAATACCTACAGTAGCAAGAGAAGTAATAAATCAATTAGAACTTGAGCAGAAACAAGGAATAGAAGCTAATACAGAAGAACTTATAAATAAATTAATAGCAGACGGATATGGTATAGCTCAAAAAGGGTTAGAACTAGAAGATATTTACGAGAACTATAAGATAGTAGGAATATCATTTGGGGACAAGAAGATAACTGTACAAAAGAGATTAATTGAGAAAAATAGATTGATTGTGGAGAGTATCTAAATGGACTTAAAAGAAAAGGTAAGATTTGTTAATGACTTTGATTGTTGGACACAGGAAAATAATAAATGGTTAGATAGACAATTAGGAATTATTTACAGTAAGGCTACATATAATAGTGACGGTTGGCAGGGAATAGCAGAACATGACCATGATATATTTGAGCAAGCATATGAGTTAGTAAAGAAAAACCATTATTTGATGGAAGATAACTAGTAGATTATAGATGGAGGTTGAAACATGAATAAACTAAGTCAAGCAATACAGCGGGCTGTAGATGAATGTATACAAAGTGGAAATAGCAATATAGAAGTTGATGAAAACGTGACAGTAGAAGCAAGCTGGGTAGCATACTATGAAGATACTAATTTTGATGTTGTAGCAATATACATATATGAAAATGGAGTATTAAGATTTAGTTATCCAATAAATGAAACAAAGACTAAGGCATAAGGGGTATAACCATGAAAATAAGTGAGCTGAACGAGCATCAAAAAGTAGCATACCAATTAATGGATGAAGTGACGAGCGAATACATAGGTGGATATGAAAACCAATTGTCTGATACAGAAGGTTGGGATGATGAATATAACATAAAAATGCATAATGAAGCAAAAGAATTTTTAGAACAACCACATGAAGAGTTAAAGAAGTTCGTTTATGGTTGTATAATGGATAAGGCAGATTTGGACAGAGGTGGAATAGACAAACATATCAGATTTGCAGGAAAAGAATTTATAATGGAAAGAATAGAAAAAAGACTGCAAAAGTGGGGGTACTAAAATGGCAAGACAAGTTAGAGGATTAACAAACAGTAGAGTGTTAGTAACAGGGTTTTATGCTGAATATTATGATATACAAGACACAAAACATTGTTTAATACTTGTATCATGTGATGAGCATGGAAACTTTGCCCAATTTGAAGTAGATGAATTTTCAATAGAAGATATTCAATATTAGTGGAGGAACTGTTATGAATGAATTCGAACAAAAGATATACGATTTAAGTATAGAAGGTTTGAGGGAACTAGACAGTACAGTGAAAAAATATACTAATTTTGATGAAACAATAAAAGAACTTAAGAAACGTAATTATACAGTATATGAAGATTGTAATAAAACAAATTTTAATGAAAGACAGGTATTAGCAGTATTGGGAAGCATTACTGTGTGTATTATAGACCATAAAGATGGCTACATACAGTTGGATTTTGTATCTGTTTATGATTATGATGCAAAAAGAACTTATTTAGGTGATTTTATGGCAAATGAAATATTGGACGGAATTATAAACCAAATATAAAATTAAATAATTTAATTGGAGGTATGCAATGAGAATAAAAGAAATTATAAGTCAAAACAGAAGAGATTTTCAAGCAATTTATGTATGTGAACATTGTGGACACGAAGAAAAAGGTAACGGATATGATGATAGCAATTTCCATGACAACGTAATACCTAATATGGTATGTAAGAAGTGCGGTAAAATAGCAAGTAAAAATTACAGACCATTGACAACAAAATATACAGAAGGATTTCAAATTTAAACTTAGAGGTATAAATAATGGATAGTAAAAAATATGATTGTACAGCAAAATGCCAAGTAAAGAACGAGTACATATGCTGCAAGGATTGTGAGGATTATAGTAAATGTAATTATTATTGTCCTGATACAATGAACAGTGATTGTGAAGAAAGACACCAAATAGAAGATAGCTTGGAGGAAACTTATGAATAAACTAAGTGAAGCAATACAAGAAGCTGTAGCTGAATGTTTAGAGACTGGCAATAGTTATATAGAAGTTGATAAAATTGTAGACGTTAGTGCAGAGTGGGAAAGCTGGGATTTAAATGAAATTTATGATATAGTAACAGTTTATATTTATGAAAATAGACTAATAAAGTTCAGATATCAAATAGTTGAAACAAGAACTAGTCGTTAAGGAGGAAACATTAATGGATAAAAGTGTAGACAAATTATTAAGCAAGTATGACAGCACTATAGTCAAAACATTAGAATTTATGATTTACGACATGGCAGAATATTTAGAGAGAAATATTGAACGAGATGAATTAGAAGAAAGAATTAAATATAGTATAGACTCATTTCAAAGAATTAGATGATAAAGAGAAATTTACGGAGGACAAAGTGGGGAAAGAAATAGAATCAAAATTCTTAGTGAAAGATTTTCCAGAAAATTTAGAATTACTGGGAGAATATGATGTAGAACAGGGATACACAAGTTTGAACATAGAAACTAGGATAAGAAAGAAAGTAAATAAAAATACAGGTGAGACAAGCTATAAAATCACATTTAAAAGTGATGGAGATATTTTAAGAGATGAAGTAGAAATACCAATACTGGAGAAAGATTATTACGAACTTAAGGAAATGATAGAGTATGAGTTTATAACTAAGGATTATAAGAAATACAAGTTGAACGACAATTTAGTATTAGAAGTTAGTGTGGTGGATAAAGGCACTTCAACTGAGTTTATGTATGCAGAGATAGAGTTTAAAACTTTAGAAAAACAGAAGAACTTTGAGCAAACAGAATATTTACGAATAGATGTAACAAAAGATAAAAATTATAAAATGAAGAACTACTGGAAAGCTACGAGATTGAATAAAAAATAAACGTTCGGGTTTGAGGAAAGTAAATGATAGATTATTCTAAAATTAGGTGTACTTTAAGAAGTGCACATTCTAAAAATAGCAACATAGAAAAATATGGTCAATATTCATTTAACTGTGAATTTACGGATGTAGAATGTAGAGAAATAATTAAAGAATGTTTTAACAGTAGAAAAAATACTATGATATTAAATCAATATGTTAAAGATTGTAACAAAGAAATAAAAATGATGAATTTACATATGTATGATATAAGGGACGGCAGACTTTTATTAGATATACAAATAACAGATATTGACGGAGAAGAATATTTATACTCAGTTAATGTACATGCATTCAATACAGATAAACTAATGGAAATAGCTAGAGGGGAGAACTAAGATGTTTGATAGTTCTAAAATAAGATGTAGTAGAAGATAATCAAATAAAATAGCTAATACGAAAGAATTTGTATTTAAATGTAGTTTTACAGATATAGAATGTAGAAAAATAATGAGTGAAGCAGATGAAATATATAAAGAATACAAAGATTATGTGGAAAAGAATAATAAAGAAATACTAGAAATGGTTTTACATTTACAGATAAGGCACGGTATAGACATTAATGGAAAAGAATATCATACAAATATAGTGGAAATGGAAATAAAGAATATAGAAAAAGAATGGTATCTAATACACCTAGATGATAAAAAGATAGACATAGATAAATTATTAGATATAATTAAAGAGGAGGAGGAACAAAATGAAATTAAGTGAATTAAGTGAAAAACAATTCAGAATGTTAAATGAATTAAGAATGACAGTTGAGGCAATGAGAAAAGAATTCATTGATAATACTAGTTATGAAGATTTCGTAAAAGATTTACAAATATTCAATGAAATGAATTTTGAAGATATTGAAAGCATTCTTGAAGACAATTTAAACGAAGAACAATTTTAATATGACTATAGGAGGTATTTTAACATGAGTTATCCAGCAGCATACGAACCTATGCAAGGTTACAGGTATCAAATACTAAGTAAATACAGTAATGAACCATATGAACATTGTGATTATGCAAAAGATAGAACAGAAAAAGAATATTTACTAGGTGAATATAATTTAGCATATGGAAGAGGTTATTCATTTAAGGTAATTGAACTTCCTCAAAAGTATTGGGAATAACAAATAAAATTTAAGGAGGTAAAGCTATGTATAAACCAATAGGAGATAAAATAGTATCTGGAACATCAATTAGTACAGGAGAATGGGTAACAGGAAGATATGCAGCAGCATTTGAACCTGACGGAACAAGACATTCATTTGTAAAACAATATGACAAATATAAAAATTTAGTGGGACAGCATGAAATAGAAGACGATTCTATAGTTATAGAAGAATAAAATAGAAAAGAGAGAACTTATGGAAAAAATATACATATATACAGATGGGGCTTGTAGTGGTAATCCAGGACCTGGAGGATACGGAGCAATTGTAGTTTACGAGGATAATTACGAAGAAGAGTTAAGCGGTGGGGAAGGAATGACTACCAATAACAGAATGGAAATTATGGGAATAATAGTTGGATTAGAACATTTGGGGCAACCTTCAGACGTAGTTATTACAACAGATTCAGAATATGTTTGTAATACATTTAATAAAGGTTGGATTAACAACTGGATGAAAAAGAACTGGAAGAAGTCAGATGGTAAACCTGTACTAAACAGGGATTTATGGGAAATATTACTGGATGCAATGGAAATACATAATGTTGAATTTGTACATGTTAAAGGTCACAATGGACATCATTATAATGAACGATGTGATAGATTGGCAGTTTACGAAAGAGACAGGCATTAAACAATAGGAGAGACTTTTATGAAGATACACTTAAATTTGGTGTTTTTCGAATTTAATTTAGAACTAGACTGGAAAGCAATAACACCAGTATGTGTTACAGCATTATTAATAGAATTGGTAAAAATGATGTAATAAATTAGGGGGTAAACATGATTAAATACGCAGATATAAAAGGTTACAAGAATCTAGGAGAAATACATCTGACTGCACACATATATCAGTTTGTAGAAAATGATAAATATGAACCTATAATAATACTTGTGCACTCTTATGAAGGGCCTACAGAAGTATTTAAAGGATACTTGTATAATGAAAGTAAAACTTTTAAAAGTGTAGATTTAACAGAGAACGAAATAGATGAAATAGAAAAATACACAGGAAAACTAGAACAAGTAGAATTTGATGCATTTATAAATAATACAATGTTTGCAGAATACTACAATGAATTTAGAGGATTAGAATAAGATATAGATAACAAGGGGGATAAAAATGTTCAAAATAGGAGACTCAGTAAAAGTAAAAGATAGCTACTTAAGTATATATAAAGAGTACAGAGGTAAGAAAAGAAAAGTAATAAGAAAGTCAGTAGCAAGTAATAAAACTAACGGGGAAGAAAAATATTTGTATGTATTAGATGACACTGGAATAAAAGACAGCATTCCATTTTTTGAGTATGAAATAGAGAAAGCAAATTAAAATTTAATATTTACGGAGGTAAATAATATGTTAAATGTTTCGATAACAGACGTATTTGAAAATGTAGGTATGTCATATCATTTTGAAACAAAAGAGAGTTATGATAACATTGAAAGCATGGAAATATTTATATCAAAATGTTCTGAATTAGAGGGTAGAAACATATTTATAGAAGATGGTACTTTAATTGTATTAGAGCATACTGATTATGATTATAAAGTAAGATTGGATAGTGGAGGAGACGGAGATTTCTTTCATCATAGAATAGATACAGATTATTATGTAGACTAAATATCAATAACGATGGAGAAAACCAAATGATTGCAGAAGTATTGAAGAAGATAGAAGAAGCTAAAGATTTAGTAAATACAAAATTAGAATCTGGAAATTATTCAGAGAGTGAATGCTTAGCAAGATTGGATGAACTAAATTATATTAATAATATAATTATTGAAATAAGTAAAGAATATTGTGATAGTGAAGAAATGATAAAAATAATAACTGAGGAAATAATAAAAAGATTGGGGGAAAATAAAGATATAAAAAGATTTAGATTAAACTATGGGTATTATCCAATGTATGAAACCATAGTAAGAGTAGAAGAAATAGAAAAAATAATAGACAAAGTTTTTGTAGTAGCTGATAAACTTTTTACTAATGATGAAGAAAGAAGGATAATTCGTGAATATCTTCAATTTTAAAATATAACAAAAAGGATAGTAAAATAAGCGAAAGTATTAAATATGAACAATTTGACAAAAGATATACTAGGTGATTTAGTAGGAACAATATTAGGTGAAACATATCAAAGAGAAACAGAGAAAGAAAATGTTGAAATGTTCTTAAAAGAAAGCAGAAAAGAGCAGATTGAATTTGTTAGGGCAATAATAGACGATTATAACTATTATAGCGAAAAAGATAAAATAATGTTAACAAGTCAAGAGTTATTTGATATAACTAGTGATATAGTGACAGAACTTAAGAATAGATATGGGAGGTAAAAAATGGATATAGATTTTATTTTAAAGGGACTTGGAAGTATAACTCCATATGGAGATACTAACGTAGACAATGAGAGATTCAAGAACATTAGCAATTACGGAGAATTATGTGAAGCGTTGTTAGTTGAATTAATAAACACAGAGAAAGATAAAGATAGACATGAATATTCAATGCGGAAGATGGGTAAAGAAGCAGAGAAGTGGTTAGAAGGATTTAGAGATATGTTGAACTAAGTAGAAATTTACGGAGGGTAGCAGTATGAAAAAGAAAATAAAAGTGGAAATGACCTGTATAGCAACAGTATGGGTAAATGAAGATATACAAGGTAACATGGAAATAGAAGATATAGAAGACATAGAAGAAATATTAGACTTCGAAGAAAAATAAATGCAGGTAATATCACATATTGAAAAAATAGACACACAGGAAAAAACAAATGGGGTACTCAATTAATAGAGAAGTACAGGGATTGTTTGAAATTTTCGGAGGTAAACAAAACTTAATTGATTCAATTAGTGCCACAAATTTCATATGTGACAATGATGAGAGAACACTGGAATTTGTATTTTTAGGTGGAATTTATAACAGCTTTATGGTAAAGGCTAATGACAATGGTTATTATGATATGAGATTTAAAGATAGTGTTGGTGAAGAAGTATTAAAGCAGGAATATTATGATGACATTGAAAAAAATGATGTAGTTGCATGTTTTGAGAGAGTTACAGACGAATATATAATGCTATAAAAGAATTAAGGGAGATAGCAATGACTAAAACTAAGGCAAAGCAGATAGCACTTGAAACAATGGCAATAAGTGTAGGAACAGCATATTACAGAATTAGTGACGATGACAGTATATCAGAAGAAGACTGTGATTTAATTTTAAAATACTTAACTGAGTATGGTAATAGAATAGGAAAACTTTTAAAAGTAGATTATACATCCTAATAATAAAAAGGAATTTAATACTAAAAATGAAAAAATACAATAAAATAGAATACTAAAATGTTAAGACAGAATTTTTAAAATTATTAATAATTGTCTTGACATTTTGTTTATTATTTGTTATAATAAAGTTAGTTAAAAGGTTAGTTAAAAAATTTAAAATTTAAAATTGAGGGGTATAGGCATGAACTTAGAATTTGAACTATGGAGTTTAGAGATAACACCTGAATTATGGGCAGGAAACATGGATTTTCACTGTGATAAAATATTATACAATAACTTAGTAGAAGACTTGAGAAAAGAAGATATACAAGTAAATTTAGATTCATTCTTTGATGAGAAATACTCAAGAATATATTTCAATAAAGACTTAGCAAACATAGAAACACTGAAGAAAATGATTAAAGTAATAAAAAGTTATGGTGGACACCTTTATATGAAATATGAAGATGGACTTGGGGAAGCTTGGAAAGAGATAAATAACATAGTAGAATATACTTGTGAAAAATTAGATTATAACATAGAATGGTTTATGAGTAACAAAGATGAGATATGTAAATCATATGCAAAGTTAGTAAGCAACATATGTTATGAACTAGGTGTGGAATGTAAAGTAGATGATGATTTGGACAGATACAATTTAGGGGATTATGAAATAGTAGAACTTAAAATAGAAAACGGAATAATAATGATACAATAAAAATAAAGAAAACTAAAAAATTATGAAGAAGAGAGAATGTCAAATATAATATAGGAGGTACAAGAAATTGGCAAAGTATAATAGAATAAACAATGTTATGTATACAGACGGGTTTGAATGTGAAATAATAATGGAAGAAGACTCACCTGATTACGGATATGGAAACGGGTTAGATATTGAATTAGATAGTTATTGTTTCAACTGTGATTTTGAAGTATCAGAATTAATTAGAAGTACACCAATATATACAGTAAAAGATATTTATGAATACTGTAAAAGAAATGATATAAAGCTAGATAAAAGTAGAGTAACAGAAGAAGGGTTTGTAGCAGGATATTTTAGAGACTATATAGTAAAAGATGATTTAACATCTTATTGGTTGAATGAATAAAACTGTTATACAAACAAAATTAAGTCAGTGATTAAAAGTATATACTAGTAACTATAACAAAAGTGAAATAAATTAATTTGTATAATACCAATAATTAAATAAAGAGAGGTAAATTATATGGGAGTATGTGAAAAATGTTGGGCTGATGCATATATGTTATCAAGGAAGAATGGAAAATCACAAGGTGATAATTATTTTCAACTATTAGAGGAGAGAAAAGATAATCCATGTACACCTGAACAACAAGCAGGGACAGACAGAGAACAAGATAATGAAGATGAAGACATATAATTAAGGAGGATGAAAGAATGACAAAATTACAGTTCTTAGAGGATAATAGAGAAGTAAAAGTAGGGTTTACGGAAATACATAAGTTATAGTCAACGTGGATAAACAATGAATTAAAAGTAGCAGTACATACACCTGTTACATCTAATACAGATATATCTAGTAATGACATAGCATATTTAAGTGATTTCTTAGGGTATAATTACGACCCTAAAGATATAGTATTATATATAAACGGTATAGAACTAGAATAGGAGAATAAAAATGAAAAAATTACAAGATGATTTTCCAAACTTTAAGATATTAACAATAAAAGAATGTTTAGACGAATTAAATTGGGTTTATGAGACAAACGAAAATAGATACGACAATGTACACTGTGATTGTGGAGGAGAAGTTGAGTTCAACGGTTGGTTTGGAACTGAGTACGGATATTGCAAAGAATGTGGTAAGGGTATGCAAGATTTATTAGGAGTAATGCCTGCAGGAAATAGTACAGCAGGTGTAATAAAATCAGAAGATTATGACTTATCAGACAACAGACACTGGACACCAGAGAATGTTTGGGGATTTAAATAAACAGTAGTTATACAAAAGCAAGACAGTAGTTAAAAGTGTATACTAGTAACTATGTGAAATTAAAAATAGAGACAAAATCAGATGAATAAAAAAAAGAAAGTCACGTAAAAGAAAACGTATGTGCAGTTACATATGGTACACCTCCAATTATAAGGGCAGACAAGGTTGAAGAATTCTTAAATTTGAAGCCAGACAAAGAGAAAATGGAACTTCATAAAAAGAGATTAGAAAAGTATGACCATATAGTAACAGATAAAACTAATAATACAAAATAAGAGGCAAGAAATGATATTAAGAATAGATATAGGAAATTGCGAACATTTAAAAAACATATCTTGTTACAATAATAATTATTACAAATTACCATTAGATATAGATGAGTGTAATATAGTTTACGAAAAATGTAATGAAGACTATAATTCATATATGTATTTATTAGGTAATGAAGAAGAAGGTAAATTTGGAATAGATAATGCAAAAGAATATTATTCAGCAGACAATCATAATGACGAATGTTTAGGTGTGCTAGTATTTGATAGTAAACTTAAACATGTTTGGTACACATAAAATAAAGGAGAAATTTGTGGAAGAAACTAGAAAATATTTTAAATGTATAACAAATAAGTATGGAAAATTCAAGTTAGATAAAGTTTACGAAGCAAGGGCATTATACTACAGGATATTAGATAAATCACCTACAGAATTTAAAATTACAGATGAAGACGGCGATTATTACACAATAGAGTTAGATAGAAATTTAAAACAGAGAAGAATGTTTACGGAGGTATACAGTGAGCAATAAAGAAGTAGCATTGAGAGAACTAACAAACTATAAAAATGCTGTACTTAAAAAATGTTTGACTGTTGTAAGAGTTGAAAGTTGCGGTGAAGCAATAAATGCACTTGAAAATCAGCAATATTTAATAAACTGTAATAAATGTTAAATATTAGAATTAGAAGAGTTAGAAAGCGAAAATACATATTATTGTCATAAACATTGTATAGAAAATATAGACTCTAAATTTGATGGGTGCACATTTGGTATAGTTAAAGGATAAATTAGGAGGGGACTATGAAATTAGATGAAATATATGATTTAAAACTTAAATTAGAGAAAGCAGAGAAAATTAAAAACTCAGTAAATGAAATTGATAGAACAGTAGAATTGTTGAATCAATTTGGAAGTGAGATTGTAGATATAACTATGTCATACCCAACATTGGGGGTTAAACCATTTTCACCATCTTACGAAGAAGAGTTAATAGAAGTAAATAAACCAATTAGTCCTGAAGTTATAGGCATAAACAAAGATGAATTCTCAAAGTATTTTAGAGAGTTGGTATTAGCAGGGCTAGTAAATATGAAAGAAGAACTATTAAAAGAATTAGGAAACTTATAGAAGAGTAAAATTATGAAATGCATTATTTATATAGTCTAAAGGAGTAAAAGAATGAAACTAATAATAACAAGACACGGAAGTAACTGGGGTGGGTTACTAGGTTCTGCAGTAGCAGACTTAGACACAGGAAAAATATATT
>Ga0209100_1000520_pt1 | contig 33052 bp, 24 predicted proteins | sample lystaG_FD_185480 | JGI IMG/M metagenome (GOLD analysis project Ga0209100, IMG submission 185480) | Glacier valley bacterial and archeal communities from Borup Fiord, Nunavut, Canada, to study Microbial Dark Matter (Phase II) -... | ecosystem: Environmental > Aquatic > Freshwater > Ice > Glacier ... | reverse complement strand
AACAACGGAGCGCGCACTCGGGGCGCGACTCACCCAGGACGCGGGTCCCGGCGAGCTGGCGACGCCCGCGGTTCGGCCGTCGCAGCGTTCGTCGTCAACAACGGTCCAGCGGTGTCGTAGGTGTAGGTGAAGGGGGCGGCGACTTAGGCGTAGGCGTAGGCGTACGGGTGTACCAACGGGGCGGCCGACGCCGGTGCGACACCCCGAATGGTGACCAGCATCCGGCGCCGTCTCCCAGCCGAGTGGACCAATCTGGTCCCGCCGCCGATCATCCCCGCGCCGTGGGGACCTCGGTCAGACCGAAGCGGGACGCACGCGAAGTCCCACAGCCATCAGCGGCCCTCCCTGGCAAGCACGGCGCTAGCGATGCGGTTGCCTTCGTCCGTATTGGCGAACCACACGATCGCACCAGGTGTCGGAATCTCGTCGCTCCACTCTGTTACCCACTCACGCGTGACCCGCTCGATCGCTTCGCCGGGTGAGCAAAGCCACGGATGATGACCCTGCTCGTCCACGTCACCGGCGACAACCAGCCCTTCAACCAACAACTCAGCGATGAGCCCAAGGGCGAGTTCCCGGCGCAGGACCTGGTCCGAAAGACCGCTCAGACGCGTGCTGCCGTAGACCCACGCCGCGTAGGCCCAGTCATCGAGCCCTCCAACGAGGACATCGTCCTTTGGTGATCTCTGGTTCATCTGCTCACCCAACATGGATCTTGAGGGGGTCTTGGCCCGGGATGCGAATATCGATCGTAGACCCGCCGGAACTTGAGGTCGAACGGAGCCCGATCTGAGTGCCGTCGGGCATCTCGATGACCTGTCCGCTGTAGTTCCTCCAAGTGGCAGGTGTGCCGCCACTGGTGAGGTCGGCGAACGTCGACTGCAGGGCTGCCTCGTTCGGAACGATACGTACCGAACGCTGGTTGCCCCTCGGCAGGCTGCGCAGCACATCGTCAACCGACCGTGCGGCCGTCGACGCCCCGCTGTTTGCGGCGGTGGTACGCGTTGCGACGGCAGCTGCGTCGGCGGCGCAGGCCCGTCCGAGTAGGGCCGACGCGCCCGCCCCGAGGACCATAGGGGCTGCGAAGTAAGCCCCAAAGGCCAAGGCACCGCGCTGTGCTTGGCAACTCTGATAGTCCTGCTCGGGACACGGCGCCCAACACTCACCAGGGCTGTCCTCACAGGCAATCTGATGCATCTGCCGGTTCGTGGCCTCGTTGTGGATATACGACATGTCGTCGAACGGGATCTCACTGATCTGCTCCGCGGTCAGGCTGCGGTACAAGTTGAGGTAAGCAGTGTCGTTGTTCGCTCTTTCAAGTCGACGAAACTCCGGCACCAGGTTGGCCCCATTGCAGTCACTCCCGATAGGGCCACAGGCCGTCAGACCGCTCGGATCGGAGTACGTCAGCGGGTTGTTGTACGAGTAGGAGTAACCCGCGAAGTAGGGAGTTCCCGTAGAAACGTCGACAGGGTCGGTGGCGGTGAAGCGGCCACTGGTCGGGTCGTAGTCACGGGCTCGCATGTCATACAGGCCGGTCGCGTCGTCCAAGTACTGGCCGGCGAAACCGACCGCCGCATCAGCCAGAGAACCGGTCGCCGAGGTGCGCTGAACACCGAACGCGTCCATCGTCCTGGTGCCCGACACCGTCGACCCCGTCGTCGACACCGACGCCACCGTGTTCGCGAACGGGTCATTGAGTAGCCAGGAGCTCACCCCGGACGACGTTTGCGCCAACGACGCCCCCGTCGACGAGGTGGGGTCCGCCAACCATGCCGTGGCGAGGGTCCCAGACGCCTCGTATTCGCCGATACGCATCGGCAAACTCGACACGTCATCCCACGCCCACGACGCATCCAACAGCCCGTCCACCGTGCGGGACGTGCGATTACCCTGTGCGTCTGCGGTGTAACCCACCGTGGAACCATCGGCGAGCTCCAAAGAGATCAGCTCATCCGTCAGGTCCGTGGTGAAGACTTGCGTGCCCGCAGGGGTGGTCGAGGTGGCCAACGCACCATTCAGAGACCAGGTGTTGGTCACCGTCGGGGTTCCCGCAACCGACTCCGACCGCAACTGATAGGCGGTGTCATACGTGTAGTCCGTCACCACCGTCGACGCAGTCTCACCCACCACCGTGCGCGAAGTCTCGCTCGTACGGTTACCCACCAAGTCGTAGGTGTAGGCGTTACGCGGCGACTTCGCCACACACGCCTCACCCGACACCGGATAACACTCACTGGCCAACTGACTCACCACGTCATACGTATACAAAGCCGACGTGGTGCCAGACGCCGTCGTCGTATCCACCCGCGTGGGGTTGCCACGCGTGTCACGCGTGATCGCAAACCCCTGGGCAACCCCAGCCGTCGTCGAATGCTGCAATGACGACAACTGACCGGCACCGTCATACACCGCCGACGTCGTCACCGGGGTCGACCCCTCACGCGTCACCGTCGATACCAACCCAGCCGGGTCATACCCATACGTCACCGCAGGAACACTGCCAGTGCCCGACGGTGTCACCGTCGTCACCTGACCCGCCTCGTTGTAGTCATACGCCACAGCCATCCCCGTCGACCACGCAGCCCCCGACAAACGCCCGGCCGACGTGTAGGAATAGTTCGCATTCGAGGCACCAGGGCCCGTCCGCACCACCGACGACGTACGCCCAGCATCGTCATACGTATACGCACTCGACGCCGACACACCACCGTTCTGCACACGCGCCGCAGTCAGCACCCGACCGGCAGGACTGTAGTCATACGTAAACCCAGCAGTGTCATCCGAGAATGTGGTAGCCACTGGCCGGTTCGCCGCGTCATACGTATACGACACCGTCCCATCCGTGGCGTCGCCAGCCGTCGCAGTACCCGAGGGCTTGACCACCTGCGCGACATTACCCACCGCGTCATACGACATGGCCGTCACCCGACCCAACGAGTCCATCTGTGTCAACACACGACCAAGCGCGTCATAGGTGTACCAGGTTTCGCTGCCCGAAGGGTCAGTGCGCTTGGTGAGGTTGCCTACCTCGTCATAGAGGTACCGTGTCTGTCCCTCATTCGGCACCGTGACCGACGTGGTCCACCCCACCGCGTTGTACGCCGTGGTGGTGACGTTGCCCGCCGGGTCAGTCACAGCGACGGGGCGCCCAATCGCGTCATACTCAGTGGTGACCGTGCGGCCCAACGGGTCCGTGGACGTGACTGGGCGACCGTCGTCGTCATACGTCATCGTGGTGGTGAAGTCTTCCCAGTCGACGTCAGGGTAGCTTCCACGCGGGTCGACGATAAGGATCACATGACCGTCGGCGTCATAGTCGTAGTACGTGGCGTCATCCCAAGGGAACGGCCCGGAGGAGGCCTTGGTCTGCTCAACAAGCCGGCCCGCCTCGTCGTATCCATAACCGGTGTAGACGCCATCCGAATCGATCGTCTGCTCGGGCCTCCCCATCTCGTCATAGGTCGTCCGCTGGAAGCCTCCCGCAGCGTTGGTCACCGCGGCTACGTGCCCACGCCTGTCGTAGGTGGTGGTCTGCGTCACCCCATCGGGGTCGGTCACCGACGTGACCTGACCGACCACGTCGTACGTGTACGAAGTGACGCCGCCTGTTGGGTCCGTAGTGGACGTCACCTGGCCCAACGAGTCGTACGCCATCGTGGTGGTCCGCCCCAACGCATCAGTCGTGCTTGTCAGGCGTCCCGCATCGTCATACGCATACGTGGTGATCGCCCCGAGTGCGTCAGTGCTCGTGACGACACGGCCGGCGCCGTCATATGACGTGCTCGTGATCTTGTCCGCGGCGTCTTTGGTCTGAACGATCCGGTCGGCTTCGTCGTACGTGAACGTCGTGTCTTGCCCCAGGGCATCGGTGGTCTTGGTCAACCGACCCGCAGCATCGTATTCGTTTGTCGTCACGGCCCCGGTTGGGTCGGTCACCGTCAGCATTCGGCCGGCAGCATCGTAGGTGTAGCTCGTCACTGCACCCGAGGGCGAAGTGGTCGACGTCAGCCGGTGCGCAGCGTCGTACGTCGACGTGGTGGTCTTGCCACCAGGGGTAGTCGTGGAGATCAGGTCCCCCGCGGCGTCGTACGCAAACGTGGTGGTCCGGTCCAGGGGATCGGTCGAGGTTGCAAGCAGGTTCGCAGGCGAGCCCTCCGCACCCGTGGTGTAGGTGTACGTGTTGGTCCCACCATCAGGGTTATCCACCGACGTCACCAGGCCCGCCTCGTTGTAGGTGTACGAGGTGACATTGCTATCGGCGTCGGTGTGGCTCGTGACCCGGTCAGCGTCGTCATACGTCCACGACTCGGAGTAATACAACGGCGCCGGGGCAACCCGAAGCACCAGGCGGTCGCGGTCGTCATACTCACTGCGATACAGCCTGTCCGCCGCATCCACGACCGCGGCCGCATTGTTGTCGCCGTCATAGAGCTGCTCGACAACGGCCCCGTTCCCGTCGATCTGCTTGATGAGGTTGAGGTCCTGGTAGACGTCGATGCGGACCTTGCCCGTCGGGTCGGTGATGGTCGCGGTCTGTGTGGCCTCATCCCAACCGAACGTGGTCCTCGCACCGGTCTCATCACGCTGACTCGTGATGCGGCCCGCCGCGTTATAGATGTTGCGCGCGCTCACATTGCCCAGCGGGTCAGTAATGCTCGACAAACCGCCCGTAGTCGCATATCCGTACGTCGTGGTCGCCCCATCAACGGCGGTCACGCCGGTCAGACGCTTCGCACCAGCGGTGTCGGTGTAGGCGTAGCCCACGGCTCGACCGTCGGAGGTGGTCGCCGACACAATGCGCGCGTCGGCCCCGGTGCCGTCATCCCAACCGAACGTGAGCGTCTGGTCGAGGGCGTCCGTGACCGACGTCAACGCGCCCGCCGTGTAGGCGAGTGTGAGGCCCTGGCCGCGCTCGTCCGCGGCCGCAATGAGCGCTCCGGAGGCATCGAAGGTCATGGTGTCGCCGGACAGATTGCGCATCACGCGGGTTCCATCCGGGCCGTCGGACAACGCCGCCGAGACGGCCGGGTCAATGGGCTCGTACCCGCCGTCAAGAAGGGCACCAAACCGTGTGCGCGTCCCCGTTCCATCAGTGAAAACAAGCTCACCGGAGGTGCTCTCCACAAGAGAGGCCCCATAGGCATACGACCAACCAGGACCGAACGGCCCCGATGCTGTATCCAGCGAGTTGTACGTGCGCGACAGGTTAATCGACTGCCCGATGCCAGAGACGTACACGTCACCGAAGTACTCCATCAGCGCGCCGGTCGCCGTGTTGACGGGGTCCGCTGCCATCGCCTGATTCGCAGACGAATGCCCCGCCCAGCAGGCACAACCAAACGTCTGATCCGCAGTCAGCGGACGCGGAACCGGGTACCCCGAGTAGACCAGTCTCAGATAGGGCCAATAAATGTTCCCGCCGATGTCCGAATCGAGGCCAAAGCCAACGATCGATCCCGTCAGCCCGCTTCCCTTCACGGCAGTTCGCACCGTGCCGGTGACATCGGCCGTCCAACCGAGTCCATCTTCGAGATCGTATGTCTCCAGCGTGAAGGGCGAACCACATCGAGCTCCGGCAAGATCGGCTCCCGTGCTTCCAGTCCCTATGGTCGAACACAGAGGTTTGATGATTGGTAGTGCGTAGTCGGTGTCGATGTGACTACTGCTGGCGTCGTAGCCGCCCAACACGGCAGAGGAAACCTGGCGCCCCACAAGAGTGCTGAGGTCGACGCCCATATATGCGAGAAAGTTTGCTTCAGAATAGGTATTGGTGACGGGGTCAAACTCGACGAGTTGGTTTCCGATCCTTACAGCGCCATCGACCGGGTCAGCCAACTGACAGGGCCCACCATCGCAATCAGTAGCCCCACTTGGCCCAAAGGCGACTGCTAGACCGTCGTCGTCCGTCCAAATCTCATCCGTCCACTCAATCGCCGGATCGAGCACCACCGGGTACGAAGCCGACATGGCCCACTCCGAATCGAGACTCAGATCAACCGCATACCCACCGGCCGTGACCGAGACATCCTGATGTGCAGTCCCCGGGAACCCCGATCCAACCTCAGACTGCGACCAAGCCGCCGGTGCGGGCAACTCGATACCGGTGCGAAACGCGACGGCCGCTGCAAAAGTCCACGACTCTCCCACACCCTCCGCCGGCGTCCCTAGCGTGTGCTCCGGATCCGCGACCGTGAATCGAAAGTCTGACTTGGCCTGAGCATCGGCCAACACCAAGTGCTTGCCAACCCGTCCACCAATGGTTCGGAACTCCAGATCGACACCTGGGAACACCCCGGCATACGTGACCACACCGTCGTTCAACGTGGGCGCGTTGATCGTGGCACCCTCAAGCCCAAACACCACCGGCCCGCTCACGGTATCGATGGTCACCAACGCCTCGGCACTCACACCAAAATGCACGGGGTTAGCCAGTTCAAGGGCCTCGAACGGGTAGTCGCCCGTGCCCGGAGTGATAGTCGAGTCAATGGACGACCACCCGTCAGCGTCACGTTTGAACGCGGGTTGACGGAACAGCTCAAGGGTCGTCTCGCCGTCCACCGTCACCGAGTGAGTCGTAGGCGTCCACGACTCCATCCGCGCCGTCGGAACAGGCAACGACGTGGGCGTCTCAGGTGCGGGCGCCGCCGCACCAGGAACCGTGCCTTCGGGGGCGGACGCAGCAGTTGGCGGAACGGGAACCAGAGGCTCCGCGACGGCGGGTGACGCCGTCACAACGCCCGCGCTCACCGCAACGGCTGCGAGGACAACAACAGCCCTACGAACGGCGAACCCCAAGCGCCTTGGCGGCAACTGATTTCCGGCGTGTCGAACAATTGGGTTCACGTGTATTGGGCGCATTGCGTTGAGTCCCCCCCTTGGAGAATCCACTCGTCACTGAGCAACTAATCGGAACAGTAACAGCACACCTGGTGGTTCCGCAGGCCGAGAAAGCCCATATCCACACCAATCCCCCAAAGCGTTACGAACTCGCGCCTACCAGGCGAATTCCTCGAGGTGAAGCTGCTCCTCGGGGGTGCCGCACGCACGGGCCTCCGCGAGGATCGTCTCGACCCACGGCTGCGGGCCGCATACGTACACGTCCGAGGCGACGAGGGCGGGCGCGAGTTGAGTCATGCGGGCTGCCATCCCCTGGGGAAGCCATCCGGCGCTGCGACGGCCAGTGAGCAGGTAGAGCGCTGCGCCCCGTGCCTCGGCAAGCGCGCGCACCTCGTCGAGGTGAGGAACCTGTTCCGGCGTGCTCGCCCTCAGGATCACGACAGTCGGGCCGGACCCGTCGAGCTCCTCCAGCAGCGACACCATGGGGGCAATCCCGGACCCCGCACCGATGAGGACTGTGCCATGAGCCCTGCGATGAAGCGTCGTAAAGCGTCCGAGTGGGCCCTCGGCCATCACCTTGGTGCCTGGCAGCAGGTCTGCCATCGCGGAGGTGAAGTCACCCACGGGCTTGACCGTGATGCGCATCACGTCGCCGCGGGGCGATTGTGAGAGCGAGAAGGGGTGCGCCTGGTTCCACATACCGGGAGCCAAGAAGCGGAAGAGGAAGAACTGGCCGGCACGAGCGTGCATGCGCTCCAGGCCCCTGCCGGTCATCCACACGGAGATGGTGCCGTCGGCGTTGTGGTCCACGCGGGCCACGGTGATCTGACGGCGCGCGAGGTGCCACAGGGGACGGAGCCAGCGGAAGACGAGGAATGCGCCCACGCTGACGGTCCACATGATCGCCCAATACCAGCGGGCGAAGGTGTCCGTCGCCGTCGCGGCGATGCCCGAGAAGGTGGTGCCGTATACGAACTGGTGAGGGATGCTGAAGGCGATCACCACGTATGTGAGCATGTGGACCGCGTGCCAGTTCTCATACTTCCACTTGGCGCGCACGGCCGCGAGCGACGTCACGACGATAGCGATGAGCAGCCAGAAGCCGATGACGGAAAGCGTCATCTCATCCCCGTAGTGCAGCGCAAATGACCACGCCTGATCCCACCAGCCCGAATTGGTGCGCGCGGCGTATCCGAGCACCAAGGTGGCGACGTGAACAAAGATGACGATGAAGCCGATGCGGCCTAGCCTGCCGTGGAGCAACGCCGCACGGTCGTGTCCCAGACGCTTCTCGATAAGCGGCACCCGAGCGATAACGAGCAGCTGCACCATCATCATGGTGGCCGCCACGATTCCCGTGGCCCTGCCGATCGTGGTCAGAGCATCGCCGACGCTCGAGACGGCCACGTTGGTCGCGAGCATGAGCGACAACGCACCCACGCCGGACAACCAGAACACGGTTTCGAGCATGTCCTTCCAGGCCGAGTCGGTGCGGGCCCTGTCCTCAAGGTCGATGGCCTGCCCCGTGAGGCGACGGGCGGCGGTTCGAGGCCTCATGTCGATGCTCACGCGAGACCCGCTTGCGTCATCGCGTCCTTGACGGACGCGAGGAAGCCATCGACCGTGTACGACGCTCCCGAGATGCCGTCGACGTCCCACGTCTGCGCGCTGAGCACCCTCTCCTGGAGCGTCGGAAGGGCCGACTCGTTGATCTGGATCGACTCACGCCTGCTGTCGCCGTCGACCAACACGTTTACTGCGGTGATGGTCCCGCTTTCGACCACGATCTCCGCCTGGAAGTCTCCCTCGCGGGTACTCATCAGCGCGCCATCGAAGGTGCCGCTCACCGCGGTAGTTGCGGTGGTGGTGTCCGTGGCCGTCGCGTCTGGTGTGGCGGTCGAGGTATCCGACGTCGATGTATCCGACGAGGTGGCTGAGGACCCCGTATCGGTGGTCGTCGAGGTCGTCGTGGTCGCGGCGGAATCCACAGTGGTGGCGGTGGCCTGAGCGTCCAGAGACGTGCCGATGATCCCTGCGGCCCAACCGGCCCCCAACATGACGGTCGAGACCGTCGTCACGACCGCGGCCTTGTTTCGCTTCATGATCTCTCCTCGTTCGAGGCGCCTACTCCTGGCGCGATAGACCAAGACTGTCGACACAACCTCACAAACTGCGCAGAGTGCGTTCAGAGAATGGGTTGACCTTTCGGCACTGTCTCCGTGCACGTCTGGCCGGAATCACTCGGCTGCGCGGCCAGCGCCCGTGAGGTGCTTCGCGCGGCTCACAGCGAACTCATTCCCCGGACTCAGGAAACTCTGAGCATTTCGGAGGCACCATAAACCTATGAAAACCGCGCGTTCCGTAGTTCTCGTCTCCGCCTCGATGTCAATGCTGGCTGCGGGATGGGTGGCCGGTAGCGGCTTCTTGAATCCGACCGGCTCCGCAAACTCACCCGCGGCCTTGAGCGCCAGCGACTTGTCAGCCGCGTCGGGCACGGTCACTGCCGCAGCCACCGGAACGTTTGACGGCGACTCCGTCCGCACTCGCTACGGCAGCTACCAGGCGGAGATTACTGTGGCCGACGGCGTGGTCACCGACATCTCGATGCTCCAAAGCGGCAACAGCGACGGGACGTCCCAGCAGATCAGCGCATACGCCTTGCCTCAGCTCATCAGCGCCGTGTTGCAGAAGCAGACCTTCAATGTCGGCTACGTGTCTGGCGCCAGCTACACGACCCAGGGCTTCGAGTCGACCGTTCAGTCCGCTATGCAAGCGGCGGGTCTGGCATGACCGAGTCGCTCGGAACGTATCGGCGAACGGTCGAAGCGATGGCGATGCCTTTCGAGGTGGTCTTGGACGGCGTGGGCGACAGCGGGGGCGCAGCACTTGCCGTCGAGGCCTTCCACCAGGATCTGCTGTGGGCCAACGACGTGTTCACACTGTGGAGCCCTGGCTCGGTGTTGGCACGCCACGTGCGCGGCGAACTAACGCTTGAGGAATGCCCCGTCGAGGTCCGCGAGGTGCTCGATTTCTGCGAGCTGTTCCGCGAGCGCACGGGCGGAGCTTTCGACGCGCGTGGGCCGGGTGGCTCGCTCGACCCCACGGGCATCGTGAAATCGTGGGCGGTGGCGCGCGCGACGTGGCGCCTCGACGCCGTCGCGTCGAGCTGGATGATCGGGGCTTCTGGCGACGTACTGACCCGCGGCGGCGTGCGCGACATCGGCATCGCCAACCCGCGCGTGCAGGGCAACCCGCAGGGCACGGACGTCCTCGACGTCGTCAGGCTAGGCCCCGAGCACCCCGCGCTCGCCACCTCAGGAGGCGCGCAAGTCGTCGATCACATCTGGGATCCGGTGACCGGCGAGCCCGCGCGCCACTTTACGCAGGTCAGCGTGGCGGGCACCGACTTCGTGGAGTGCGACGCGTGGGCCACGGCGATCTGCGCCGGCGGCTTGCGTACTGCGGGCCTGGCGATGGCTGCGGGCCACGAGGTGCTGCTCATCATGGGCGGGCGGTACGACGGCACCTTTGAGGCACAGTCGAGCCCAGGATGGCCCTCCGTCGCGACGGCCATTCCCGCATCGAACAGCGATCCCATCAAGGATCACCAGGAGAACTCCTCGATGTGCAGGTGTTCCTCAGGCGCGCCGCATGCGCGGGCCTCCGCAAGAATCGCGTCCGCCCAGATGCGCGGGCCGCACACGTAAACGTCCGATGCAATCAGCGCCGGGGCAAGCTGCGTCATGCGCGCCTCCATTCCCTGAGGGAGCCACCCGTGACTGCGCTTTCCCGTGAGCAGGTACAGGGTTGCGCCGCGGGCGGCGGCAAGCGTGCGCAATTCCTCGAGGTGCGGGATCTCCTCCGGCGTTCTCGCCCGGAGCATCACCACGATCGGGCCCGTGCCGTCGAGGCCCTCCAGGAGGGAAACCATGGGAGCGATTCCCGAACCCGCGCCCACCAAGACCGTTCCGTGCGCGCGTCGGTGCTGCGTGGTGAATCGGCCCAGGGGGCCCTCTGCGATCACCTTGGTGCCCGGCAGCAAATCGGCCATGGCCGAGGTGAAGTCGCCCACAGGCTTGACCGTGATGCGCAGCTTGTCTCCTCGCGGGGAACGCGAGATCGAAAACGGGTGTGCCTCGAGCCACAGCCCTCTCGTCAAGAAACGCCACAGGAAGAACTGCCCGGCCTTCGTCTTCATGCTCGAGAGGCCCCGACCGACGATCCACACGGAAATGGTGCCGTCTGGGTTGAGGTCAACCCTTTCGACCGTCAGGTTGTGCCTCGCGAGCGTCCACAGCGGCCTGAGGATGCGGTACACCAGGAAGCCGCCGACGCTCACCGTCCACAGCACCGCCCAATACCACCTGGCAAAGGTGTCGGTGGCGGCCATCGCGCCGCCAGAGAACGTGGTGCCCTGGGTGAATTGGTGAGGGATGGAGAACGCGATGACCACGTAGGTCAGGAGGTGAACCGTGTGCCAGTTCTCGTATTTCCACGTGCGCCGGACCGCGGCCAGCGAGGTCGCGACCACGACAATGAGCAACCAGAACCCGATCACCGACAGCGTCATCTGAGTTCCGTAATGCAGCAAGAAGGTCCACGCCTGATCCCACCAGCCTCGGTGAACCCTCGCTCCGTAGCCCAAGACAAGCGTGATGACGTGGACACCGATCACGAAGAACCCGATGCGCCCCAGTCGCCCATGCAGCAAGGCAGCCCTGTCATGGCCCAGTCGCCGCTCAACCACGGGGATGCGAGCGATCACGAGCAACTGGATCATCATCATCGAGCCGGCGACGATTCCCGTGGCACGGCCGATCGTGGTCAAGGAATCGCCAAGAGACGTGACGGGAGCGCCCGCAGCGAGCATGAGCGACACAGCACCCACCCCCGAAAGCCAGAATGCCGTCGACAGTGCATCCCTCCACGCGGAGTCGGTTTCTGACCTTTCCTCAAGGTCGACAGGCGGGGTAGCGATCCTTCGCTTCATGGCGAGTTCTACGCGAGGCCCGCCTGGGCCATCGCATCCTTCACCGACGTGAGGAAGCCCTGAACCGTGTACGAGGCGCCGGAGATGCCCTGAACGTTCCACGTCTGTGAGCTCAGCACCCGCTGCTGCAGGGTGGGGAGGGCCGTCCTGTTGATCTGGACCGAGTCGCCACGGCTGTCGCCGCCAACCACCACGTTCACGGCGGTGATGGTGTTGTCGCTGACCACGATCGCCGCCTGAAACGGGCCCTCTTTCGTGTTCACGAGTGCGCCGCTAAAGGTGCCGGACACGCCAGCAGGCGCGGGGGCCGGCGCCGGGTCTGCGGGCGGTGTCGACGCGGGTGCGGGGGCAGAAGCGCTCGCCGAAGGCGACGTCGTAGCGCCCGTCGGCGATGGCGCGGCAGTGGAACCCACCAGGCCGTCGCCGCTACCAAGTGCGTCGATCGAGAGGTCCCCGGAGCCCGAGTTCGCGGCGACGCCAATGACGCCAGCAGACCAACCGGCTCCCAGCATCACCGTCGACACGGTGGTGATCACCGCGACCGTATTTCGCTTCATGCGTCCCACTCCAAGGCGGCGCCCTCTCCGGCGCGATACAACAGGGTTGTGTGCCAAACCGCGCACGCTCCGCGGCCCCCGTTCAGAGAACGGGTAGGCCTCCCAACATGATCCCAGAAGGTGCTGAAAGGGTGGAGATGTCTTCTCGAGGATCCGCGGCCAACACCACGAGGTCCGCCGGATCGCCCTCGGCAAGAATCGGTGCACCCAGGAACCGGCGAGCCCTCCAGGTGGCCGCTGCGACCACGTCGGAGGCAGGCATGCATCGCGCCATCTCCGCGGCCTCCCTCGCGAGGTCCCCGTGCGCGATGGACGTGCCGGCGTCTGTGCCCACCAACAGCGTCACCCCGGCATCGTGCATATCCGTGACGTGCTCGTGCCTGCGCTCATACATGCGGCGCATGCGTATGGCAAAGAGCGGGAAGCGCTCGCTCGCCTGAGCGGCGAAGGATTCGAAGTTGGCGATCTGGAGAAGGGTCGGCACCACGGGAATCCCCGCACTCGCGGCCCTGTCAATATGCGCCGCCGTCATCCCCGTACCGTGCTCGATCGAGTCGATACCCGCCGCCAGCAGCCCGTCCAACGACTCGGTCGCGAAGGTGTGTGCCGTCACACGGGCCCCCGCGGCGTGCGCCGCCGCGATGGCGTCGGCCAATTCGTCGTTCTCCCACAGCGGGGTGAGATCCGCGGCGTCGCCCAGGTCGCGATCGATCCAGTCGGCGATGAGTTTGACCCATCCGCCCGAGGCTCGGGCCTGGATCGCGGTCTCTGCGGCAAGCTGGCCTGGCTCGACCTCGACCGCATACCCCTTGAGGTAGCGCTTGGGACGAGCGATAAAGCGACCGGAGCGAATCACACGAGGGAGGTCGTCGCGACCCGCGAGCACGTCGAGCGGCCCCGGCGCACCCGTGTCACGGATGAGCAGCACGCCGGCGTCGCGTTCGATGATCGCCTGTTTGACCATCAGGTCCTCCTCGACGGGTCCGGAAGGTCCCACCGCGAGGTGACAGTGCATGTCGACAAAACCAGGGACGACCCACCCGTCGATGCGGGTCGCGTCGGTATGGCGCGGCGCCTCGTAGGTGATGCGCCCGCCCAGTATCCACGCGCGACCGACCACCACGTCCTCGTCAGCGAGGATCGGACCCGTCAGCTCGTAGGCGGTCATCCGCGCAGGTACTTGCCCAGGCTTGGCAACTGCGAGGCATCGAATTCGGGCTCGGCCGCTTGTGGCGAAAGCCCAAACGCGCTACCCGCAGGGGCTCCGACACCCGGACCTGCGTCCGCGCGATCTCGAAGCGCCTTCTCTTGAGCGGCACGCTTCGCGGGGTTACCCGACTTGCCCTTGACCTGGCGCGGTGCAACCTGCTTGCCCTTCGACTTCTTGCCTCCCGGCATTCCGCCAAAGCCTCCAGGCCCTCCACCCATACCGGGCATGCCTGGGATTCCGGCGCCGCCCGCCATGGCCTTCATCATGCGCTGAGCATCCTCAAAACGCTTCACCAGCGAGTTGATCTGGGCGACGGTCGTGCCCGAGCCCGCTGCGATGCGCAACCGGCGCGAGCCGTTGAGGGCCTTGGGGTTGTCGCGCTCATACGGCGTCATCGACTGGATGATGGCCTCGGTGCGCGTCAGTTCGCGCTCGTCGAGGTTCTCGATCTGATCGCGTGCCTGCCCCATACCTGGGAGCATCGTGAGCATCTTCTTCATCGAGCCCATGTTCTTGAGCTGCTGCATCTGGCTCAAGAAGTCGGACAGCGTGAAGTCCTCGCCCTTGGCCATCTTGTCTGCCATGCGAGCGGCCTCGGCCTGATCGAACGTGGCCTCGGCCTTCTCGATGAGCGACAACACGTCGCCCATGTCCAGGATGCGGCCTGCCATGCGTTCGGGGTGGAAGACCTCGAACTCGTCGAGCTTCTCACCCGTGGACGCGAACATGATGGGAACGCCGGTGACCTCGCGCACCGAGAGCGCAGCACCGCCTCGCGCATCACCGTCGAGCTTGGTGAGCACCACGCCGGTCATCGCAACGCCCTGTTGGAACGCCTGCGCGGTGGCTACCGCGTCCTGGCCGATCATCGAGTCGATGACGAACAGGACCTCGTCCGGGTCGACGGCCTTGCGGATGTCCCCCGCCTGCTTCATCAGTTCCTGATCGACGCCCAGCCGGCCGGCGGTGTCAACGATCACCACGGAGTGCTGACGCTTGACGGCCTCCTTGATGGCGTTCTTAGCCACCTTGACCGGATCGCCCTTGACGCGGTCGCCCTCGCGGGTCACGCCGGGTTCGGGGGCAAACACCGGAACGCCGGCGCGCTCTCCGACCACCTGGAGCTGCGTGACAGCGTTGGGGCGTTGAAGGTCCGCGGCCACAAGGATCGGAGTGTGACCCTGAGCCTTGAGGTGGTGCGCGAGCTTGCCTGCAAATGTGGTCTTACCGGCGCCCTGAAGGCCGGCGAGCATGATCACGGTGGGACCCGACTTCGCAAAGCTCAGCTGCCTCGCGCTGCCACCGAGAATCTCGACGAGTTCTTCGTGGACGATCTTGACGACCTGCTGGCCTGGATTGAGCGCACCCGAGACCTCGGCGCCCACGGCACGCGCACGGATGCGGTCGGCGAAGGTCGTGACCACGGGAAGCGCGACATCGGCGTCCAGAAGCGCGCGTCGGATCTCGCGAACGGTCGCGTCAATGTCTTCTTCAGTGAGACGGCCCTTGCCCCTTAGCGTACGAAAGGTGGCGGTCAGGCGGTCGGACAGGCTCGCGAACACGTCTCTCCCTTGCGGCTATCGGTTCGACTAGCGTACCTGGGCCGCCGGACCGAAGGAGGCCCTCACCCGCTTCGTCAGCGTCTCGATGAGCTGTTCTCGCCATGGCGTCCAGGCCTTGGGGCTCGCGGCCCTCGCATCCGCCTCGGTGAGAACCCGCAAAACTTCGAAGAGATCGGACCTGCCGCCAAGCCGCTCCCTGATCTCCGCGGCCACCGCTGGGTCATCCGCATCGCGCGTGGTCGCAAAGCCCGCGAGCGTGAGGTGCTCACGCACGAGCGTCTGCATGTCGGCGGCCATCGACTCGGAAAGCCCCAGGTGGGCGGCGATCTCGGGGATCAGCGCCGCGCCGTCGATCGAGTGGTCCGCGAGCCCTGCCTGTTTGCCGATGTCGTGAAAGAGCGACGTGTACAACAACAGGTCGCTGTCCGCCACCTGGCGACGCATGCGGCCCGCGAGGACCACGGTCTCCACCTGGTGGCGGTCGACCGTGTACAGATGGATCGGGTTGCGCTGTGGGCGGTTGTGCACGGGTTCCCATTGCGGGATCCAGCGCACGATCTGACCCGCGACGTCGAGGGCCTCCCACACCGCGACGAGGTGCTGAGAGCCACGCAAAAGTTCGCCGAACAGGTGGCGCACCTCGTCCGGCCAGGGGCTCGGCACGTCGGGGCACCGCGCGAAGGCCTCGAGAAGGCTCGGGGTGAACGTCAGCCCCGTCGCCGCAGCGGCTGCCGCGGCCCGCATGGGTAGCGCGGCGTCGTCTTGGGGTGCGTATCCGGGCGCGAGGGCGAGCTCGCCGTCGACGTTGATCAGGCCGGTCGCGACGGGGACGTGCCTGGGCGCGGTCCCCCTGCGCTTTGCGAGGAACGCGCGGGACCCAACGCCCGACTTTTCGAGCGACCGTCGCGCGCCGCGCTCGGTGGTGTCGACGGCAAAGGCGATCACGCGCCCCGCGCCCGCGACCGACGCGAGGAGCTCGTCGACGTCCGCGTATCCCAGGTGCTCGGCAACCTCACCCACAATGTGCCTGCCGAGAATATGCGTCTCGCGATTGGTCACGATCTGTACGGCGTCGCGCACGTCAAGAAGGTGATTCGCGGCCTCGTCGACGGAGCCGTGCGGCTTGTCGGTGAGCCACGTCGCGGCCAACGCGGTGAGGCTTCCGTAGTCACGAAGTCCCCCGCGGGACTCCTTGATGTGGGGCTCGATGAGATAGGCGAGCTCGCCGAAGCGCTCGGCACGGGCGCGCGAGGCTGCGAGAAGGTCAGGCAGCCGCTTGCGGGCCGCCGAGCGCCAGTCCGCGAGGATCGCGGAGCGTGCCTGTTGCGCGAGAACCTCGTCCCCCGCGATGTGACGCAGGTCGAGAAGTCCCGCCGCCGCGGCCAGGTCTTTGGATGCGACCTGCCGGCACTCGACGAGGGATCTCGTGGAGTGATCGAGTTGTAGGCCCGCATCCCAAATGGGATACCACAGGCCCTGCGCCGCATCGGCTGCCGCGGCCTTGCCACGGGAGGTGCCGTCATGAAGGAGTACGAGGTCGAGATCGGAAAGCGGCCCTGCCTCTCCCCTGCCGACGCTCCCCACCGCGGCAAGCGTCAGGTGCTCGGTGTCCCCAACGACGGACGCGAAATGCTCGGCAAGGCGCGTGTTGATGAGCGCGGCCATGGCCTTGCGCCGCTCGCGACCGGGCCCGTCGGCGAGAGCCAGTGCTAACTCGCGCCGCTCATGCTTGAGGTCCCGCACCCCAAGGGGATGCGGGACCTCAGCGTGAGAGTCGTCGCGGACTACGTCCGAGTGACCCATCGTGTATTGCGCTCCTTAGAGGGCGTCGGCGCCGTGCTCGCCAGTGCGAACGCGAGCGACGTCGTCAACAGGGACGACCCAGACCTTGCCGTCACCGATCTTGCCGGTCTGAGCGGCGGACACGATGGCGTCCGTCACTGCAGCGGCATCGGCATCCTCGACGAGGATCTCAAGACGCGTCTTGGGAACCAGGTCGACGGTGTATTCGGCGCCACGGTAAACCTCGGTGTGGCCCTTCTGACGGCCATAACCCGCGGCCTCGGACACTGTCACACCCTTGACTCCGACCGCCTCGACGGCGGCGCGGACCTCATCAACGCGGTGCGGTTGAATGATTGCGGTAACCAGCTTCATCGTTACTTGGCCTCCTCGTAGGCGGTTTCGCCGTGCTCCGCGAGGTCAATACCCGCGACCTCAACATCTTCGCTCACTCGGAGCCCGATCGTGGACTTAATCGCGAGACCAATCAGGTAGGTCACCACGAACGAGAACACCACGACGATCAGTGCGACCACCGTCTGTGAGATGAGCTGATCGAATCCGCCGCCGTAGAACAGTCCGTCGGAAGGGAACTTCGGGTCGGCGTCGCCGGCCCACGTGGTGCCCTCGGACAGGTTGGCGAAGAAGCCGATCAGGATGGTGCCGACGAGGCCACCGACCAGGTGAACGCCCACGACGTCGAGCGAGTCGTCATAGCCGAACTTGTACTTGAGGCCTACAGCCATGGCGCAGAGCGCACCGGCGATGAGGCCGATGCTCAGGGCGCCCCAGGAGTCGACCGAAGCCGCAGCTGGGGTGATCGCGACGAGGCCGGCGACGATACCGGAAGCGGCACCGAGCGACGTGGCGTGACCGTCACGGATCTTCTCGACGAGCAGCCAGCCGAGCACCGCCATCGCGGGGGCAACAATCGTGTTGAGCAGTGCGCGACCCGCGGTGGCGTCGGCAGCGAACTCGGAACCGGCGTTGAAACCGAACCATCCGAACCACAGCAGCGCGGCGCCGAGCATGACGAACGGGAGGTTATGCGGCTTGAAGGGCTCCCTGCCGAAGCCCTTGCGAGTGCCGAGAAGGAGCGCAAGCGCGAGGCCCGCGGCACCGGCGTTGATGTGAACCACCGTTCCACCGGCAAAGTCGATCGGGGAGCTTGGCGTGAGCGCGCTATCCCAGCCGAGCATGCCGCCACCCCACACCGCGTGTGCTACGGGAATGTAGACGATGGTGACCCATACGGCGGTGAAGACGGTCCATGCGGCAAACTTCATGCGGTCCGCCACGGAGCCAGAGATCAGGGCGACCGTGATGATCGCGAACGTCGCCTGGAATGCGGCCATCACGATGAACGGAACGCCGCTTCCCGCAGCGAGGCTGCTGTCATCGCTGACGCCGTTGAGACCAAACAGCCCTGAGGGGTTACCCCACAGGCCGAGGAAGCCATCCGAGCCGAACGTGAGGCCGTAGCCGTAAACGACCCACAGAACTGCGATGGTTGCGATGCTGATAAAGCTCATCATCATCATGTTGAGCACGGACTTCGTGCGAACCATACCGCCGTAGAAGAACGCCAATCCAGGCGTCATCAGCAGCACGAGTGTGGTCGCAACGATCATCCACGCGGTGTTGCCAGAATCCAGCGCGAAATCCATTGTTTTCTCTCCCTCCGCGGGCCGGACGGCCAGCAGTAATGCCACCCTCCCCCAGAATGATTACGCCTGAACCTCTCCCGTGTTTCCGTATCGTTACGAAACGCCCAGCCAGGTAAAAGTCCTGTGTCACACCCACTTGGGGGGCGCTCAGACGCGTTTTAGGGCCCCTCTCGACTCGATCGCGGCCGAGGAACGCTCCTCGCCGCGCTAGTCGCCTAGCAGTCCGTCCACGAAGCCTTCGGCGTCAAACGGAGCGAGGTCATCGGCGCCCTCGCCCAATCCCACGAACTTCACGGGCACTCCCAACACGCGCTGGACCGCGAGCACGATCCCGCCTTTCGCGGTGCCGTCCATCTTGGTGAGAACGATGCCTGTGAGGGGAACCGCCTCCGCAAAGACCCTGGCCTGGGCCAGCCCATTCTGGCCCGTGGTGGCATCCAGGACGAGCAGGGCCTCGCTAATCGGGGCCACCTTGGTGACCACGCGGGCGATTTTGCCAAGCTGGTCCATCAGGCCGGCCTTGTTCTGCAGGCGCCCAGCCGTGTCGATGAGCACCACATCGACGCCTTCGCGCTGAGCCGTCCGCGTCGCATCGAACGCCACCGAGGCAGGATCGGCGCCCTCGACGTCTGATCTGACAGTGGTCACTCCCACGTGGGCTCCCCACGTCTCGAGCTGATCGGCCGCTGCGGCGCGAAAAGTGTCAGCCGCCCCCAGAACAACGGAGTAGCCCTGCGCGACGAGCACGCGCGAGAGTTTGCCTACCGTAGTGGTCTTGCCCACACCGTTCACGCCGACGACGAGAACAGGAGCGAGGTCACCCGCGCCAGGCGCCCCCACGTGAAGCGACCTGTCCGCATCGGGGTCAATGGCCGCCAGAATCGCGGCCCTCACGGCCTCCTTGGGGCTCTCGTCGCCGCCCTGGACCCGCGCACGCACCTCAGCGATAATCTGCTCGGTGACCGCGGCGCCCACATCGGCAAGCAGGAGCGCCTCTTCGAGCTCGTCCCATGCGTCCTGCCCCAGTTCACGGCGACCGAAGAACCCCGCGAGCCTCTCGCCCAGGGCGCCGCCCAACCGTCCGCGCCGCGCAGAAAACCGCGAGTCGAGGTCCTCGGGCACATCGACGGCAACCGTCGCGGTGCCTGGCCCCGTGGAGCCGGCCTCAGGGGGTTTTTGGGCCACCGGCGTTCGCGAGGCCTGTGCCGAAGGCGCAACCGGCCGCGAGGCGCGAGACCGCTTGAGCCACGCGGCAACCGCGCCGCCCAACGTGACGACGCCGGCCGCGGCAACCACCACGGCATCGGCCTGACCGGGAATCCAGGAAATGTCCACGGGCCTAGTGTCGCAAATCCGGCCGCCATGTCCGGCGTGACGCGCGCCGAGCGATCAACGCGCGCCCGCGAAAACTAGTGGACTGCGGTCGCTGCGGTAGCTGCGGTTACTGCGGTTCTCGCGGTTCCAGCGGGTTCGCGGGCCGCGAGGCCGCCAGCGCGACGGTCGGACTCGGCGAGTTGTGAGAGTACCTGCCAGTCGCTGTCATCGTGAGCCATGGTCTGGTAAAGGTGAAGACCACCCTCATGACGCGTCACGCCCAACAAGATGCTCATGGCGTACGCGCCGCGGCCCTCCGCGAGGAACGCAAGAAGGATGACGAAAACGGATACGGCGACGCCCCACGCGAGAACGTCAAACATGTGATCAAACAAGATGCCTCCAACAACGGACAAACCGGACATATAGTCTCGCCGTTGAGACAGAAACGCAAACGCGCCGCACAGGGCGGCCACACAACATACAACGCTTGCGCGCCGCGGATGTTCCCGAGGCTAGGCGGCGTCGCCCATGCGCTGGCTCACCACTGTGGTGACGCCGTCCCCACGCATCGTGACCCCGTACAGGGCGTCAGCGACCTCCATGGTGCGCTTCTGGTGCGTGATGACGATGAGCTGAGACTCGTCCCGCAGCTCCCTGATGATCTCGAGCAGCCTGCCGAGGTTGGTGTCGTCAAGGGCGGCCTCGACCTCGTCCATCACGTAGAACGGACTGGGCCTCGCCTTGAAGATGGAGACAAGCATCGCGACGGCTGTGAGCGATCGCTCTCCACCGGAGAGGAGCGACAACCGCTTGACCTTCTTGCCGGCGGGCCGAGCCTCGACCTCGATACCCGTCTCGAGCATGTTCTTGGGATCCGTGAGGACAAGACGCCCCTCGCCACCGGGGAAGAGCCGCGGGAAGATCAGCTCGAACTGGGCTGCGGTGTCGTTGAAGGCATCGGTGAAGATCTGTTCGACGCGCTGGTCGATTTCGGTGACGATGCTCAGGAGGTCCTCGCGAGAGGCCTTGATATCGGCCAACTGATCCTGGAGGAACTTGTGCCGCTCCTCGAGCGCGGCAAACTCCTCGAGCGCGAGCGGGTTGACCCGACCCAGTTGACCCATAGACCTCTCTGCGGACCGCAGACGCTTCTCCTGAGCCTCGCGCACGAAGGGCACCGCGGACTCGTTGCCGTCCTCGTCCACCACCGGCACGTCGTGCTGGGGGCCGAACTCCTCGACGAGTTGTTCGGGGGCCATGCCAAGTTCCTGGATCGAGCGCTCGTTGAGCTGATCGAGCCTCACCTGTTGCTGGGCGCGCATGACCTCGTCACGATGCGACTCATCCGTGAGCCTGCCGTACTCTCCCGCAAGCTGATCTACATGCGCGCGCACCTCTGCCAACGCGGACGTGCGCTCCGAGCGCCTTGATTCAACCTCGGCACGAGCGTCATCCGCTCTGGCCACGGAGCCGTCAATGAGCGGAAGCGCCGCAGCCACACCCGCGAGCACCTCGCGCGCGGCGGCCGACTGCTTTTGCCGACGCTGGGCGGCCTCCTCGGCACGGGCGCGCGCATCGCGTTCTGCGGACACGGTGCGTTCAAGGCTCTCGGTGCGGGCGGTAAGCGCACGCGAGCGCTCCTCTCCTGTGCGCAGCGCGAGCCTGGCCTCGGTCTCCTTGGCCCGCGCAATCTGTGCGGCCTCGGAGTCCTCATCCCGGCGAATTTGGGCCGACTTCGTGTCTACCTCTGTTTGTTCGGGCTCGGCCTGCGCGGCACCAAGCCTGTCCACGAGCCCCGCGAGCTCAATCTGATCAGCCCCGACCCGCTCCCCCGCGGCGGTGATCTGACCCGCGACGCGATCGGCGTCCGCCTTGGCCGAACGTGCGGTCGACGCGAGGTGGCCTAACTGCTCGGCTACGGCGGACATTCGCGCATCGGACTCGTTCAGACGCGACAGGGTGGCCTCATGTGCGAGCGCGGCACGGGCCTCCTCCTCAGCGGCGGCCCGCAGGGCGAACTGCTTCTGTTCGGCCATATGCGCGCCCGCGTCTCGCTGTGTGCACGCGTCGTCGTAGGCGGCCTGCAGATGCATGATGCTGGGGCTGTCGCCCGCACCGCCTGAGGCACTCTGGACACCCAGCAGGTCTCCTCGACGGGTGACGGCAACCACATCGCGGTGGCTCGCCACAAGCGAACGCGCCGCGGCCAGGTCCTCGACAACGGCCACGCCGGAGACGAAGGACTTGACCGTCTTCGCGAGCGCGGACGAGTCCTCGATAAGGTCCGATGCCCATTCTGCCCCCGCCGGGAGCGTCACCGCCGGATTATTGACCGACGCCGACGCATCTGCCACGACAAAGCGGGCCCTCCCCGCGTCCTCGTCGCGCAGCCACCTGATCGCGTCGACGGCATCGTCAACCGAATCCACTGCGACCGCCTCGGCGAGCGGGCCTAGCGCCGCCGCGATCGCGTCCTCGGCGTCATCCTTGACGGTGATGAGGGAGGCGACGGTGCCGCGCACGAACCGCACGCCGGCCGCGAGCAGCTCACCAGCCCCGTCCTTGCGCGTCAGTGAGAGGCTCAGCGCCTCGGCCTTCGCGGCCCACGTGTCGCGTTCCCGTTCGGCGTCTCGCAGCGCCTGCTTCAGCTGTTCGAGGCCTTCCTTGGCCTGATCCCAGGCCTCGACGGCGGACTCGTGTTCTGCGTCAAGGTCTTCCTCGCCGCGTTCGACATCCATGACGGTGGTCTCGAGCCTTTGGAACTCGGCATTAGCCTCATGTGCGCGCTTCTCGGCGGCCTCATGCGCGTCCCTGAGGCGCCCGATCTCGGCCTCCATGGCCTCGACACGTGACCGCCTCGCCGCCACCTCACCCGCAAGCCTGGCGACGCCCTCGCGGCGGTCGGCCACGGAGCGCAGCAGATTCGCAAGGTGGCGCTCGGACGCGTCGGCGGCCTGCTCGGCCGTGGCACGAGAGGACTCGGCCGCGGCGAGCACGTCGGTCGCCTCGCGCACCTCCCCGTCGAGCTCCTCGCGGGCCGCGTGGGCCCTCTCGAGCTGCTCCGCAAGATCGACCAGGTCGGTGGGCGGCGTCGAGTCGATTGCCGATCCGAGCATGCGCACCCGCTCCTCGGCGAGCGTGCCGAGGTTACGCAGACGCTCACGCTGGGAGGTGAGGCGGTAATAGATGTCGTTGGCCTTGGTGAGAGCGGGTGTTGCCTCGGCTGCCGCACGTTCGAGCTCCGCCATGCGGGCCTTCGCCTCGGCGAGCCCCTCGTCCACCTGCGCCTTGCGCGCGAGAATGGCGGATTCGTCGGCCTGATCCTTCGTGATCGCCGTGGTCAGGATCGCGATATCGTCCGCGAGAAGACGCGAGCGTGCGTCGCGCACCTCGGACTGGATCGATTGGGCCAGGCGTGCGACCTCTGCCTGCTTGCCAAGCGGCCCCAACTGGCGACGAATCTCCGCGGTGAGGTCCTGGACGCGCGTGAGGTTGCCCTGCATCGCGTCGAGCTTGCGGAGCGCCTTCTCCTTGCGCCTGCGGTGCTTGAGGATGCCCGCGGCCTCTTCGATAAAGTGGCGGCGTTCCTCTGGCGTGGCGCGCAGCACGCCGTCGAGCTGGCCCTGCCCCACGATCACGTGCATCTCGCGGCCCAGGCCAGAGTCCGACAGCAGATCCTGAATGTCGAGAAGCCTGCACGGCGAGCCGTTGAGCGCGTATTCGGAGCCCCCCGAGCGGAACAGGGTGCGACTGATCGTCACCTCGGAATAGTCGATAGGGAGCGCGCCGTCGACGTTGTCGATCGTGAGGCTTACCTCGGCGCGGCCAAGCGGCGGGCGCCCAGAGGTACCAGCGAAGATGACGTCGGCCATGTTGCCGCCACGCAAGGTCTTAGCGCCCTGCTCGCCCATGACCCACGCGAGCGCGTCGACCACGTTGGACTTGCCGGAGCCGTTGGGACCAACGACGCACGTGATGCCTGGCTCGAATTCGAGCGTGGTCGCGGACGCGAAGGACTTGAAGCCCCTAAGCGTCAGCGATTTGAGGTGCACGTGGAGAGTCTAGTGAAGGGCGCGGCGCCTACCTCACAGGGAGGGGAACCAGATGCCGATCTCGCGCGCCGCGGATTCGGGGGCATCAGAGCCGTGAACCAGGTTCTGGATGACCTTGGTGGGCCACTGGCGTCCAAGGTCGCCACGAATCGTGCCGGGTGCTGCCGTGGTGGGGTCGGTCGTCCCCGCGAGGGAGCGGAAGCCCTCGATCACCCTGTCGCCCTCTGCCACGACCGCCAGCACGGGGCCGGACATCATGAATTCGACGAGCGGCTCATAGAACGGCTTGCCCACGTGCTCCTCATAGTGCTGAGCGAGAAGCTCCGCCGTGGCGACGCGCAGTTCTACCGCGGAGAGCGTGTAGCCCTTCGCCTCGATGCGGGCGACGATCTGGCCGCTGAGGCCACGCTTGACGCCATCGGGCTTGACGAGGATGAGGGTGCGTTCAGTCATGAGGCAGAGCCTAACGTGAGGCGGACGACGTGATGGGCCCGATGGTGTGAGCCTGCGGTGCGGTCTGTCAGGATTGACTCATGATCACGCTCGATGACTTCGATACCTTCCCCGACTTTCCGGTTGCAGGTGTCCTGTTTTACGACATCGCGCCGATCCTCGCGAGCCCCGGGCGTTTCCGCGCGGCATGCGACGCGCTGACACCGCCAGGGGGCGAGGGCATCGACCTGATCGCCGGAGTCGACGCGAGGGGCTTCATCTTTGCGCCCGTGATCGCTCAGGACTTGAGTATTGGCATGACCATGGTGCGCAAGAAGGGAAAGCTCCCCGGTGAGCTCCTCGAGGCCGACGCCACGATCGAGTATGGCTCCTCGGAGCTCACACTCAACCCCCAGGGCGTTGCGGGCAAGCGCGTTCTGGTGATTGACGACGTGTTGGCCACGGGCGGCACAGCCCTCGCCGTCGCCGATCTCCTCGAGCGCGCGGGAGCCGCGTCGGTTCAGTTTGGCTTCCTGCTCGAGATCGGGGCCCTGCCTGGGCGCGAGGTTCTCGCGGGGCACCTGGTGCACTCAGCCTTCACCGTCTAGCGGTCTCGCCGCGTCGACATGCGGGGCGGCGAACCTACGCCTCGACCACCTGGGTTTTATATCCGGGCGACCAGCGCGCCGCGAGCAACACCAGGGACACGAGGATGAGCGACGCGGCGATCACTTGAAACGCGACGTAACCCCATTGCACCGTCTGCGGCACCGCCTCCTGGAGACGCAACCATGCGGCATGGGTCGCGAGCGCCCACACCATCGTCGCCCCCGCGATGCTGAAGATGGCGATGAGGAGCCACGCGGGCGCCTGGCTAGTCCGAGGATGGGCGCGCAGGTACTTGGCCCACCTGGCCATCGCATAAAACAGCGCCACGTTGAGAATCGCAAGGCCCACGAAGAGCGATGTCGTCACGGTGGCAGGCGGCTTGCCGTCGTCCTGACCCAAGGTCGTGGCGAGGTTGATGAGCGACAGCCGCTCAAGCGAATAGAACGCGATCAGAAGGCCCAAGACACCGGCCGCCAGCGCGCACGCCATGCGCGTCAGAAAGCCGTTCACTGTGACGCTCCTTGGGCTTGGGCGCGCTCAGCGCGCTCGCGATCAATGCGTGCGCCCCACCGTACCCCGATGCCGTAAACGGCCAAAAACATGACGCCGACAAAGGCGATGGTGGGGACGAGCAGTCCTCCGGCGATGAGGGGCGCGTGCAGCGCCCAGCCTAGCCACCGGCCCCATCGCGATCCGGCCCGCGAGGACGCGAGCGCGAAGGCCGCGGCCAAGGCCGATCCGGCGACCCAGACGAGGCCAGGAGACACGTCGACAACCTCGGCCCTGCCAAGCCCCCAGGTCACGAGCGTGGCGAAGAACGTGGCGAGAGCCTCCAGCAGGAGCGTCGTCTGAGTGAAGATGACAAGCACGGAACGCTGGGGCTTGGGCGCGGCGGCTTCGGATGCGGCTTCGGATGCGTCGGTCATGTGCGCGGAACCGTCCGCGGTGGCATTCCCTGCCGCCGCTCCCCGAGGCGGCGATCGGCACCAAGCATGGTGCGGACGTCGGCCACGAGCGAGATCGAGCCGATGACGAGCACTCCCCCTGTCATGTCGTCCTCCGCCTCGGCCAACGTCACGGCCTGCTCGATCGCGCTGGGAAGGTCCTCCTCGACAATGACGCGGTCCTCGCCAAAGTAGGTGACAGCGATCTTCGCGAGGATCTGCGGCTCAAGCGCCCTGGGCGAACTCGACTTGGTGATCACGACCGAGTCGAGGAACGGTTCAAGCCCCGCGAGGATGCCGTCGGCGTCCTTATCGTCGAGCACACATACGACGCCTACGAGGGTCGAGAACGCGAAGGACTCCTCGATGGCTCCCGCCACCGCGTCGATGCCGTGCGGGTTGTGGGCGGCGTCGACCACGATGGTCGGCGACCGACGCACGGTCTCAAGCCGTCCCGGAGAGGTCACCCTGGCGAAACCCTGCTCGACGATACCCGCGGGCAGCGAGCCCTCGTCGCCGCCGTCGGCCATGAGCGCCTCGACGGCCGCGAGCGCCAAAACGGCGTTACGCGCCTGATGGGCGCCGAAGAGTGGGACAAAGATGCCTTCATACGTAGCACCTGGCGTGCGAAGCGTGACCAGCTGTCCGCCGACCGCAGCGTGGCGCTCGACCACCTCGATATCGGCTCCCGCTCCCTCGATACCCTCATGCCATACGACGCGCGCCTGGGGGAAGGCCGGCTCGAGCGCACTCATGGCCGAGGCCGCCTGAATCGCGACGACGACCGCACTGCCGGGCTTGATGATTCCCGACTTCTCGGCACCGATCTCCTCGAGCGAGTGACCCAACCAGTTCTCATGGTCGAGGGCAATGGGCCCAATCACGGCGACGTCGGCATCGGCCACGTTGGTCGCATCCCAGGATCCCCCCATCCCCACCTCGAGCACACACACGTCGATGGGTGCGTCCGCGAAGGCCGCGAACGCCATCACAGTGAGGACTTCGAAGAAGCTCATGCGCGGTCCGCCGCGCTCCGCCGAGCGGTTGTCCACGAGTTCCAGAATGGGCGACACATCCGCCCACAGGTCGATGAAGCCCTCCTTGGAGATGGGCTCGCCGTCGATCTGGATTCGCTCGCGCACGCTCGTGAGGTGCGGCGACGTGAATAGGCCCGTGCGCAGGCCAAGCGAGCGCACGAGAGACTCCGCCATGCGGGCCGTCGACGTCTTGCCGTTGGTGCCCGTCAGGTGGATCACCTTGAAGGCGTGCTGCGGGTTGCCTAGGAGGTCGCAGGCCTCGCGCACGCGCTCGAGCGTCGGCTCGAAGTCGTGCTCCGGGTTGCGGGAGAGGATCTGGGCGTAAATCTCGCGCTCGGCCCTGTCGAGGGCTGCGCTGGCTTCGCGGTCAGTCACCGCCACAGTGTCCCATGACAACGCGTCTGCGTGGGTCCGTTCGCTCGGAGCGCCACGCGCGCGTGCTCCTCGTGATCACAGCCGCAGTGCCACGCCCGTCTCCACAGCGCATGACGCCTCGGCGAGCAGTGTCCATTTTGTCTGAGTAGGGTGGGACGATGCCACGCTGGATGGAAGCGCGTTCGACGGTCCTCGCCGCCGCAGTGTGCCTTGCGGTCGCCTCATGCGCGACCCCGCCGCCCGACGAGATTCCGACGGAAAGCTCCACGCCCAACCAGGCCCCTATTACCGCGGAGAGCGGAGCCATCAATCCCGTTGCCGCACCCATCGAGCTTGCGTCATCGGTCGTCTACTACTCGACGCCAGGCAACCCCGCTGGGACCGCGACCATTCCGGCTGCGGCGGCGGAGGAGGACGTGTCGCGCCCCGACCACGTGATCGGCACAGGGACTCCCGCCTCGTGCACGGTCGACGCCCTCGCGGCGGCCGTCAAGAGCGGTGGAATTATCACGTTCGACTGCGGGCCCGCCCCGCTCACGATCACCCTGGACCGCACGCTCGCGACGTGCAACACGGACACGTGCGCACACCCGTGGCAAGGCGGCACCGCGGTGTCCAAGGTGGTGATCGACGGCGGCGGACTGGTGACCCTCAGCGGAAACGACCAGCACGGAATCTTCTACGCCAACACCTGCGAGGAGTCCTTTGGGTGGCTCTCCTCCACATGCGATATTCAGAACACTCCCCTGGTCGTCTTCCAGAACATCACCCTGGAGAAGGGCAACGCCACGAATGGGCCGGCGGGATATGACGGCGTGGGCGGCGGCGGCGGAGGTGGCGCGATCGCGATGCGCGGAGGCCAGTTCAAGGCCGTCAACGTGCTGTTCAGGGACAACCGCTGCATGACCCTCGCGTCGGATGGGGGCGGGGGTGCTGTGCGACTCGTTGGCCAACAGGCGGCGTCCTATATCGTCGCGTCGACGTTTGAGAACAACCGTTGCGCAAACGGCGGGGCTATCTCGGGGCTCGGCGCGTCCATCCAGGTGCTCAACTCGCTCATCCAGGTCAACGCCGCCACGGGAACGGGCGCCTCGTCCGGACAGGGTGGCAACGGCGGCGGCATCTATGGGGATGGGAACACATTCCACTTTCTCGTGGCGGGCACCATCATCGAAGGCAATGACGCCGACGAGGGCGGCCCCGGAATCTTCTTCGTCTCGAATGACCGCACGGGCACCCTCACGATTCGCGACTCAGAGCTCAGCGACAACTCGGGCGAGAACTTCTCGACGTCGCCCTACCGAGACGTGTTCTACCTGGGCGGCGGCCTCGTCGTGACCGGATCTACCGTCGAGTAGGACAACGAGCCTGCAGGTCAGGTCGCCACGGGCCGTTCGGCGTCATTCGACCATTGTGACCACGAGCCCGGATACAGGGCGGCGTCGATGCCGGCCTCCGCGAGCGCTGCGATCTCGTGAGTTGCGGTGACCCCCGAGCCGCAATACGCGGCCACGGGACGCGATCCGTCGACACCCAGCGCCGCGAACCGTTCGCGCAAGGCGTCGGCCGGCAGGAACAGTCCGCCGTCGATGAGGTTGTCCTGGGTGGGCGCGCTCACCGCACCGGGGATATGTCCTGCCCGCGGATCGATCGGCTCGCTTTCGCCGCGGTAGCGCTCGCCGGCGCGCGCGTCGAGGAGTAGCCCTGTCGCGGAGAACTCGGCTGCACCATCGGCGTCGATCACCGGCATGCGTCCCCACGAAAGCTCAATGTCGGACGGCACCGGTTGGACCCCACCGCTCTCGATTGGCGCATCGGCGGCACGCCACGCGGAGAGCCCTCCGTCGAGAATGCGCACGTCCTCGACCCCGGCGTGGCGCAGCAGCCACCACGCGCGCGCAGCCGACAGGCCCGACGCATCGTCGTAGACCACGACGGCCTCGCCGGTCTCGAGGCCCCACGAACGGGCCGCGCGCTCGAGGCTGCCCTGCGTGGGAAGCGGGTGCCTCCCCTCCTGGGCGCTCGGAGGCGCGGCGAGTTCCGTGTTCATGTCGACGTAGATGGCGCCGGGCAGATGCTCTGCCGCGTAAAGGGGCCTACCATCGGGCACCGCAAGCGACCAGCGCACGTCGAGCACACGGGGTGCTTCTTCGCTCGCGAGCGCCTCGACAAGCTCGGACACCGAGATAAGAGCCGACATGACGTATCCCTATGCCTTCGCCAGGGAGATCGCCTGCGCGTCCCCCGCCTCTACAGTGAGCGACGTCGCGAGGACCTCGTGTGCGATGAGTTCGAGGTGAGTGTCGACGGCCGCGACGCGTTCCGTGGGAACCGTGAGGGTGAGCGCGATACGGTCACCCACGTTGAGTCCCTCGGCCTTGCGCTTGTCCTGAATCAGCCGAATCAAATCGCGGGCATAGCCCTCGGCCTCAAGTTCGGGCGTGAGCTCCGTGTCGAGCACGATGAACGCTCCGTTGCCGAACACGTCGACCGCGAGCGCGCTATTGGACATGGCGTCGTTGTTCGACGTCAGCCTCAACTCGTACTCGCCCTCCTCAAGAGCGATACCTCCCGCAGTGACGACGCCGGCCGTCTCGCTCCAGTCTCCGTTCTTGGATGCCTTGATGACGGTCTGCACTTCCTTGCCGATGCGGGGGCCCAATGCCCGCGCATTGACGATGAGTTGGAGCGAGATGCCGTACTGCACGGCCTCCTCGTCGTCGACGGAGAAGACCTCGGCCTTCTTGACGTTGAGCTCGCTCATGATGAGGTCGCCGTAGCCATACGAGAGTTCGGGGCGGAGAACGAAGGCCCGTAACAGCGACAGCGGCTGGCGCACTCGAATCTGGACCTTCTTGCGCAGCGCGTGGGCGGCCGAGACCACCTCGCGCACCTGGTCCATGCCGCCGCCGAGTGTTTCGTCGGCCCACGCGTCAGGCGCGACGGGGTAATCGGTGAGGTGCACCGAGCGCCCGCCCGTGAGACCACGCCAGATCTCTTCGGTCTCGAGCGGAAGCAACGGGGCCGCCAGTCGCGTGAACGTCTCGAGCACCGTGAAAAGCGTGTTGAACGCCGCAGCGTCCTCATCCCAGAACCGGTCGCGCTGAGTACGTACGTACCAATTGGTGAGGAGATCCATATACACAGCCAGGCTCTCGGAAGCCCCTGGGACGTCGAATGCCTCCATCTGCGCGGTCACGGAGTTCACGAGCTCCGCCGTCTTGGCCAGCATGTAGCGGTCCATCTCGGGCAGCCCTGCGACCTCGTCGTCGGCGACAGCGCGGCCCAGCATGCCCGCCCCACCCTTAGCGGCCCCCGCGTAGAGGGTGAAGAAGTAGTACGTGCTCCACAGCGGCAGCATCACCTGACGGACGCCCTCGCGGATGCCCTCCTCGGTCACCGTGAGGTTGCCTCCACGGAGGATGGGCGACGACATCAGGAACCAACGCATCGCGTCGGAGCCGTCGCGATTGAAGACCTCGTTGACGTCGGGGTAGTTGCGCAGCGACTTGGACATCTTGCGTCCGTCGCTTCCCAGCACGATGCCGTGGCTCACGCAGGTGCGGAAGCTGGGCTTGTCAAAGATCGCAGTGGCGAGCACGTGCAGCGTGTAGAACCAGCCGCGCGTCTGGCCGATGTACTCGACGATGAAGTCGCCCGGATAGTGGCTTTCGAACCAGTCCTGGTTCTCGAACGGGTAGTGCACCTGCGCGAACGGCATCGAACCAGAGTCGAACCACACGTCGAGCACGTCAGTGATGCGGACCATCTTCGACTGACCCGTGGGGTCGTCAGGGTTGGCGCGCACGAGGTCGTCGATGTACGGGCGGTGCAGGTTGGGGTTGCCCTCCTCGTCGAGAGGGAGGCGGCCGAAGTCGCGCTTGATCTCCTCGAGTGAGCCGTACACGTCCATGCGCGGGTACTCGGGGTTGTCGCTCATCCACACGGGGATCGGCGTACCGAAGTAGCGGTTGCGGCTGATCGACCAGTCGCGCGCTCCCTCGAGCCACTTGCCAAACTGCCCGTCCTTGATGTGCTCGGGAACCCAGGTGATGTCCTGATTGAGCGCGACCATGCGGTCCCGAAACTCGGTCACGCGCACAAACCACGATCCGATGCCCCGGTAGATCAGGGGCGTGCGGCAGCGCCAGCAGTGCGGGTAACTGTGGTTATACGTCTCGTGGCGCAGCACGATGCCGCGCTCCTTGAGGGTGTCGATGATCGGCTTATTCGCGTCGAAGACCTGGATCCCCTCGTATTCGGGCACCTCGAGCGTGAAACGGCCCTTCGAATCGATCGGGATCACGGGCTCGATGCCCACCTCGGCACACACAGCCATGTCGTCCTCACCAAAGCCGGGGGCCAGGTGAACGATTCCGGTGCCGTCCTCGGTCGACACAAAGTCCGCCGCGATGATCTGGTGGACGTTGTCGCGGTCCACGAAGTGCGTGAACGGAGGCGTGTATCGCAGACCCGCGAGGTCGGCACCTGCCACGGTCGTGACGGTCTCGACCTCCTCGCCGATTTCGCGCGCGTAGGCGCCGACGCGTCCCGTCGCGATCACGAGCTTTCGGCCTGCGAATGGCGTGCCCTCACCGGGCACGACCACGGAGTATTCGATCTCGGGACCCACGGCCGCGGCAAGGTTAGAAGGAAGCGTCCAGGGCGTCGTCGTCCACACCACGACCGACGCGTCGGCCAGGTCGCCCGGCGCGTCGATGAGCGGGAGCAGGACCGTCAGCGCGGGGTCCTGGCGGTCGGCGTAGACCTCGTCATCCATGCGAAGTTCGTGGTTGGACAGCGGGGTCTCGTCGCGCCAGCAATACGGCAGCACGCGGTAGCCCTCGTAGGCGAGGCCCTTGTCGTACAACTGCTTGAAGCCCCAGATGACGGACTCCATGAAGTTCACGTCCAGCGTCTTGTAGTCGTTCTCGAAGTCGACCCAGCGGGCCTGACGGGTCACGTAGGTTTCCCACTCATCGGTGTACTTGAGGACGGAGTCGCGGCACGCCTTGTTGAACGCGGCAATGCCCATCTCATCGATCTGCGACTTGTCGGTGATGCCCAGGATGCGCTCGGCCTCAAGCTCGGCGGGCAGCCCGTGGGTGTCCCAGCCAAAGCGACGCTCGACCTTCTTACCGCGCATCGTCTCAAAACGGGGGACGACGTCCTTGGCGTAACCCGTCAGCAGGTGGCCGTAGTGCGGGAGCCCATTCGCGAACGGTGGGCCGTCGTAGAACACGAACTCCTCGGCGTGGTCGCGATTGTCAATCGACGCCTGGAACGTGCCGTCGGCCTTCCAGTACGCAAGCACGTCCTCCTCGATCGCCGGGAAGTTCGGCGAGGGGACCACCTCGGCGGAGGCGTCATCGGCGGTGCGGTGCAAGGGATAGCGGGCGTCGCTCACGGCGGTTCCTTTGGTCAAGCGGTGCAGTATCAAAACCTGTGGTGGTCACTCACTCCTGCGAGGACGCCCCGCCCTTGAGGGACGATGTCCCTTGTCGAACGTTGCGCGGTACCACCCCGCTTGCCCACCGCCCCGTCAAGGACAATCAGCCACTCATGCCCCCGCTTCCACGGAGGCGCCGCTATGACGGGCTGCCCGTGCGGTTCTAGTAGGTCGCCGCGAGGCTCCCGTTCTTCCGCAAGCTCTCCGGTGATGGCCGGGTCGACGCTGT
>Ga0209100_1000517_pt1 | contig 33072 bp, 30 predicted proteins | sample lystaG_FD_185480 | JGI IMG/M metagenome (GOLD analysis project Ga0209100, IMG submission 185480) | Glacier valley bacterial and archeal communities from Borup Fiord, Nunavut, Canada, to study Microbial Dark Matter (Phase II) -... | ecosystem: Environmental > Aquatic > Freshwater > Ice > Glacier ... | reverse complement strand
ATCACGCTGATGCGTTCGCCGGGCGCGATCTCAAGGCTCACTTCTCGGATGGCCTTGACCCCCCCGAAGCTCTTCGACACGTTGATGACGCGTAGCGCTCCTCCCGTGTCAACCATGGTGATTCCTCTCGGAGAGATTCGATACGCCGGGCCGATGCACGCGCGTGATACGCACACCGGCCCGGGGTTCAATTGCCTAGGACTTCGGGCAGCCTTCGAATCGGTCGTAGACCGTCGTACCTTGCTTGACTGCGGTGGCCTCGCTCACCGTTTTCTGCTCCAGAGAGCCGTCAGCGGCCGCCTGGACTTCGATGAGGAAGTTGTCGACGATAGCTTGGCGGTTACTGTCCATCGAAATCCGACCCGTCGGGCTGTCCCACGAAAGGCCACCCAGCGCGTCACGCAGGGCGGACTGCTTGTTGCTCAGGTCCCCCTTAGCCTGCTGAAGACCCAGGATCAGCGACTCAAAAGAGTTGTAGTACAGGATCGAGAAGATGCTTGGGCTCGGAAACGCCTTGGGCTGCTTCACGTAGGCGTCAACGAACGGCTGCCACATGGGGTTTTTGTAACCGACGCCGGGGACAGGCCCACCGGTGATCGTTCCGACGGCAACGGCCTTGATGTTGGCGTCACCCGATAGGGCTGTCGTGTCGACGGCGATGGAGCCACCGACGAGCGGGAGCTTTATGCCGGCGGTAACGGCTTGCGAGAGGAAGCTCGCGGCGTCAGCTCCACCAAGGCCCACGTACACAGCGTCCGTGCCAGCGGGGATCTGGGAGATGATCGTGCCGTAGTCGGTGGTTCCGACCGGCACCCACGAGTTGCCCGTGACTTGGCCACCCGCCGCGCAGTAGCCGGAGAAGAACCCGCCCGCGTTGTCGTAGGGGAACGAGTAGTCCTCGGCAATGGAGTAGATCTTCTTGTACCCCTTGGTCTTGTACGCGTATTCGCCCAGGCCACCCATCCACATGGCTGAGTCACCGTGGAAGCGGAAGAAGTTCGTCGCGCCCTGGAGCGTCATCGCGACCGGGCTAGCCGATCCGTTCACGAAAGTGACCTCCGGCACCGTCAGCGCATACTGCACGACGGCTTCGCCTTCGTCACCGGAGACGGGGCCGAAGACGATGTCAACGCCGTCATTCTCGACGAGCTTCTTCACCTGGGTCTGCGCGGTCCCACTGGTTCCATCGGTTCCGGCGTACACCAACTCAATTTTCTTTCCGTTGATTTCACCACCATCGATCGTTCCGCCGATCGCCTGCATGGCAACGCCGATCGCAGCCTTCGCCTCGTCCATACCGAAAGCCAAGTTACCCTCGCTCGTGGCAAGCACTCCGATCTTGATAGTGTCCTTGCCGCCGCCTGAGGTGCCGCCTGAGGTGCCGGCGCTACAGCCGGACAGAGCAAGGATGAGGGTCGTCCCGACGGCAACCGCCGGCACCCACCCCTTTTTGTTTCTTAGCTTCATTGCTGCTTTCCTTTCGTGATTGCCTCTTCCGCCGACTGGGCCGCTGGCGGTTCCTGCTGCGGGTCACCCACGGAGAAGAAAGACAATTCCTTTCGTCTGCGATCGATTACCCGTTTCACCTGCTTCCCGATGCCGGCGATGCCCGCCGGCGCGAAGAGCAGGACGATGATGAAGACGACACCGGTGAGGCTCTGGTACCTGTCGGTGAAGTCCTGTGCGAAATTGTCGAGAAATGTGAGCACGAGCGCGCCCAAGAACACACCCCCGAGAGATCCGATGCCGCCAATTACTGCGACCACCAGAATGTCGAGGGTTGAGCCGAGACTGACAACATCCGGGTCGACCTGCGCCCTGTCTAAAACCAACACGACTCCACCAATTGAGGCGATGAAGGCCGCGAAAGTGATGGCGCCGATCCGGTAGCGGTTCACCCGGTAGCCGAGAGCCGCCATGCGCTCAGGACTGTCCCGGATGCCTTGCAGTGCTAACCCGAAGGAGGTGGCGGCCACGTAGCGGCAGAGCAGGTAACAGAGCACGGCAAGGGCCAGCACGAAGAAATAGAAGGTGGTGATGTCGTTGAGGTTGACGAAGCCGAGGTCGGGTTTTTTTATCGGAGCCAGGCCGCGACGGGCGTTCGTCACCTCAATCGCTTGTGAAGCGTAGGAGTAGAACACCTGTCCCAGCGCTAGCGTGATCATCAGAAAGTAGATCGCCTTGGTGCGGGCAGCGATCAGGGCCACCAGAAATCCGGCGACAGTTCCGGCCACGATGCCGGTGGCTACCGCCACGAAAAATCCAAGCCCCATCGTGACCATCGCGTAGCCAACGCCATAGGCCGAGATGCCAGCGATCGTCGCCTGAGCCAGCGAAAGCAGCCCCACGTAACGGTTGAGGAACACCAGGCTCATGGCGATGATGCCGAGCCAGAGGCTTCGGACGCCAATGTTGGGCAGCCAGAAACGGGGGCGGTCGACGACGAAGGGAAAGGCGACGGCGATTCCGACCACGATGACCCAGCCGATCCAGCTGTATCGTGCCCACAGCGACTTGCTGGTGCTGACCCGGTCGACCTGTTGGGTCATAGTGCCGAGACCTTCCCGAGAATGCCCTGCGGACGGATCGCGAGCACGATGACCATGAGGGCGAAAGTGAGCACCAGCGCGTAGGTCGGGGCGAGCACGAGGGCGAATTGGGAGACCAGCCCGACGAGCACGGCGCCCATGGCCGCCCCGGGCACGCTGCCCATCCCACCCACGATGACGACAACGAGGGAGAACAGCAGGAAGGTGCCGTCTTGACCGGGAAGCAATGGAAAGAGCGAGCCGCCCACCACCCCGGCGAAAGCTGCGAGGGCCGAGCCGAGCAAAAAAATCAGACCGAATACGATTCGCACATTGACCCCGGTGGCCGCGGTCATCTGGCTGTCGTCCACACCAGCCCGGACGATCGATCCGAAGCGTGTGCGGTTGATGAATAGTGTGAGGGCAACCCCGACGACTACCGCCACGGCAAGAATCAGCAGCCGGATTAGTGGGTACTGGCCGACCAGCGGCAGGTCCACGCCAACCTGGACGCTCTTCGGGATAGGCACCTGTGTCGCGGTGCCACCGAAGGTTGCGAGCATGACGTCAGTTCCGATCAGCGAGACGCCGAGAGTGATGAGCGCGACACGCATGTCGTCGTCTTGGAAGCGGCGGATCAGTACCTGGTGGATGAGAAGCCCGAGCAAACCGACCACCACTGCCGCCCCGAGCGCTCCGAGGAGCCAGTTGCCCGTCCCTTTGGCGATCACGTAACCGATATAGCCGCCGAGCAAATAGCTGGTGCCGTGTGCCATGGTGATTACGCGCATGAGACCGAAGATCAGGGTGAGCCCGCTGGCCACGAGGAAGTAGACGGCGGCGAGTGTGAGCCCATTCAGTGCCACGAGCAAGAACTGGTCCATGTCACCTGTCTCACGACTCTGTGAAGTGCATCGTTTGAAAACGGAACACCTAACTGTATCCCTACTTGTATACAAGTGCTTGTACACTAGAGCGCAGTTCCCGCCGGTGTCAATCGCGTCGGGATGGAACCGAAGATTTCGCAACGGAGCGGTGGGAGTGTCACATGTCCAAACAGACGGACAAACCACTACGGGTGGCTGCCATCGGCTACGCGTTCATGGGGAGAGCCCACTCGCAAGCCTGGCGCAACGCCGCGGCTTACTTCGATATCCCTCCGCTCGAACAGGCGGTTCTGGTGGGTCGGGATGCCCGACGGGTCGCCGTCGCAGCCGCGAAGTTGGGTTGGTCCGAATCGGCCACCGAGTGGCGTGAGGTGATCGAACGTGACGACATCGACATCATCGACGTCTGCCTCCCCGGCCACCTGCACGAGGAGGTCGTGATAGCGGCTCTCGAGGCCGGTAAACACGTGTTGGTCGAAAAGCCCATGGCTAACACAGTCGAAGCTGCAGAGCGCATGGCCGCCGCCTTCGCGAAGGCCCAGAAGAACGGTCAGCACGCGATAGTCAACTTCAATTACCGCCGAGTTCCGGCGATCGCCCTTGCCAAAGAGTTCATCGACCAGGGGCGGCTTGGCGAGATCCGACACATCCGCACGTCTTACCTGCAGGACTGGTTGAGCGATCCGTCCACCCCGATGAGCTGGCGCCTTCGAAAAGAAGACGCCGGTAGCGGGGCCCTCGGCGACCTCGGCTCCCACGTGGTGGACCTCGTCCTGCACCTCACCGGCCAGGACATCGTGTCATTGACCGGCGGTGCGCACACCTTCGTCACCGAACGCCCCGACGGCAGCAGCGGCAGCGGCGGTATCAAAGGCTCGGGCGGCGGAGCGCTCCGGCAGGTGACGGTAGATGACGCAGCCTGGGCTACCGCGCGGCTCTCTCGTGGTGCGATCATGCAGCTGGAGGTCACACGTGTCGCCCTTGGCAGAAAGAACCAGTTGACCCTGGAGATTTACGGCGACAAGGGCTCTCTCCGGTTCGACCTCGAGAACTTGAACGAACTATGGTTTTTTGACGGGGCGGAGGAAGCGAGAGAGCAAGGTTTTCGACGCATTCTGGTGACGGCAGCCGAGCATCCTTACATCGGGCACTGGTGGCCGGACGGGCACATCATCGGCTGGGAGCACACCTTCGTGCATCAGATTGCGGAGTTCCTTGCGAGCATTCGCGACGACACAGTCTCCACCCCCAGCTTTGACGACGGCCTGCGTGTGCAACGGGTGCTTGCTGCGATCGCCGAGAGCGCGACCGCCGACGGTACCCGCGTCATTATCGATTGACTCCACCACCCAAGAAGGAGAAAGCAATGTCGCATCCCGTAACCCTGTTCACCGGCCAGTGGGCCGACCTTCCCCTCGAGGAGGTGGCCAAACTCGCGAGCGGATGGGGTTACGACGGCCTCGAGCTTGCCTGCTGGGGCGACCACCTCGATGTCAACCGCGCTGCGGAGGACGATGCTTACGTGCAGTCGCGCCTTGACATCTTGAAGAAATACGACCTCGAGCTTTTTGCAATCTCGAACCACCTCGTGGGCCAGGCCGTGTGCGACAACCCCGTTGACTTCCGCCACCAGGCCATCGTCGGGCCGAGTGTCTGGGGCGACGGCGACCAGGAGGGTGTGCGCGGTCGCGCAGCCGAAACCATGAAGAATACCGGGATCGCCGCTCGCAAGCTGGGCGTCGACACGGTCGTCGGATTCACAGGCTCCAGCATCTGGCAGTACGTGGCAATGTTCCCGCCGGTGGGCCAGGACGTCATCGATGCCGGCTACGAAGACTTCGCCAAACGGTGGAACCCCATCCTCGACGTTTACGACGGCGAGGGTGTGCGGTTCGCGCACGAGGTGCACCCAAGCGAGATCGCGTACGACTACTGGACGACAGTACGCACGCTCGAAGCGATCGACCACCGTCCCGCATTCGGTCTGAACTGGGACCCGTCGCACATGATTTGGCAGGGCATCGACCCCGTTGGCTTCATCATCGATTTCAAGGACCGGATCTATCACGTGGACTGCAAAGACACCCGCATGAAGATGGGCGCAGGTCACGCTGGCATTCTGGGGTCGCACCTGCCCTGGTCGGACCCGCGTCGGGGCTGGGACTTCGTCTCGACCGGCCGGGGCGACGTCCCGTGGGAGGACGCGATCCGTGCCCTGAACTGGATCGGTTATACCGGGCCGATCTCCGTCGAGTGGGAGGACGCAGGAATGGACCGCCTCCACGGAGCACCGCAGGGCCTCGAGTTTGTCCGGTCGCTTCTTTGGGAAGTTCCGACCGGCTCGTTCGACGATGCATTTGCCGCAAAAGATTAGACAGCAGCAGTCTGGTCCGCGGTGCTGCGGATGCGCGTGCCGAGCGGGCGAGCGCATCCGCAGTTAGCTTCCCGCGTCAATTTCGAGCGATCGCGCTTCGTCCACGCAGATCGCTTCGCGGCGGCAGGAACGCCTCAGTCGCCCAGGATCGCCGCGGCGCTCTCCAGCATGTCAATCATGTGGCGGCGCATGTGGCCGATGTGCTCCCTGACAGCTGGCTCGATCGCGTCATAATCTTGGTCGACCATCGCATTCGCGAGCACGAGGTGCTCCTGCGAGCACGCCTCCAAGCGTGACTGCAGCGACGATGCGCGCAGCCAGAAGCGCTGGATGCGACGCCGTGTCTCCTTCACCGTCCCGGCCACGAGTTGGTTGCCGGCGATTCCATTGACAAGGCGGTGGAACGCGAGGTCCGCCGCCGACCAAGACAGACGGTCATTGGCGGCAGCGGTCCGGGTCATCTCGGCGATGCTCTGTTTGAGGGCGGCGACATCCTGCTCGGTTAGCATGCTCGACGCTTTGCGGCAGACGTAGGTGTCGAGCACCTCGAGAAGATCGCATGCATCATTGACCTCGGCGATGGTGGGCTGGGAGACGGCAAAACGCGCATTGTCGGTGCGCTTGACCAGTCCCTCCTTCTCAAGACGCTGGAGTGCTTCGCGCACCGGGGTGCGGCTAATGCCGAGCTGGGCAGCGACGCGGTTCTCGAAGAGCGGCGCGCCGGAGCGGATCCGGAAGCCGGTGATCTCTGCGAGCAGCCATTCGTAGGCACCGTCGACTCGGGAGCCCTCGACTTCCTGCCCGGTCATGCGCGCATCCGTTCCCAATCGTCAAAAGTAGGCCATGCGACCTACATGGTCCGTTCTATGAATTCACGCATGTGTACCTTGACGGGTACCTTTTGTAACTCAATTATGCCGCGAGCCACGTGTTCGCTGAGACGACGGAACGCCTCCTCGCCTTTCTCGGCCGTTGCGCGCATCGGGTTGCCGATGATCCCGTTCTCGACAAACTCGTGATGGTCCATCGGAAAGCTGAAGTACTGGTATCCCTCAAACTCCGTGTCGGGCATTCCATCGTTCTTGCTGAACGCCTCGGGGAGAAAGGCGGGGATGTGTGCGCGGGTGTCGACAGCGCGTTCCATGCGGACAAGGTCAGGGTTCCAGGCCAAGTCCTGCGACGTCTCGAGTTCGCTCGAGTGCCAGCCGGGCGTCTCCTCGGGCGGGTTTTCGAGGATGCCCGTGAGAATCCCCTCGTAGCGTTCCATGTAAGGCTTCACGAACGAGATGAGTGCACCCGTCTCATAACGCAGTTTGCGGAGCACCGGATCGACGACCTTACTGTTCGAGCCATGGCCATTGATGAAGATGATGCGGTTGAAGCCGTGGTGGATGAGGCTACGAGCAACGTCGTTCATGAGGTTGAGAAGCGTGCTGGCGCGAAGTGTCACCGTGCCGCGACCCTGACCGACGCCGTACATGTGCTGCGGCGAGTACCCAGCCCACAGCGGCGGAGTGTGCAGCACACCGATGGCCTCGGAGATGCGCTCCGAGATCTCCACGGCCGTGATGGTATCGGTGTAGAGCGGCAGATGCGGGCCGTGCTGCTCGGTGCTCGCCATTGGCACGAGGATTGTGTCCTTGGTCTTGAGGTACTCCTCGATATCGACATAAGAGAGGTAGGCGTGGTTCCACGAACGGAACTTTGCTCGGAATTCCTCATCGCCCTCAGTGAGGTGGGCGATCATGCGTTGCGGGCGGGCGCTCACACTGTCTCCTTGATTGTGATGTTCACGAATAGCTCGGCAGCGAGACGGCCGAGGGCGGGGTCGTTGATGTGCAGCTGCACTTCCTGCACCGGGATGTCGGGCCGTAGGTTCGCGCGGAGTTCGCGCACGAACAGGGCGTCGCCCTCTGGATCCCAGAACGGACCACCGGGCACGGCGGGGATGGACAGCCCAAGCATGGGAACGACGATTCGCACTTCCGCAGTCGACTCGTTCACTCGCTCCGCGAAAATCCGACCCATTAACGCCTTCTCCTCGTGAGTGGCGAGCACGAGGGTGTATTCGGGGTTGTGGTCGTACACCGGTCGCTCGCGCATGTGCTGGGGTATGGAGCCGGCGGCCCAGACCGAGAAGTCGATGCATCCAGGAAGCAGCACCTGCGGCAAACCCAGTCGACCCACGCGGCGCAGCCGATCGGGCCCGCCGTTGTGGATACCCCCGACCAGGGGGTCGTTTATCTCGTTCGTGGTGAAGTCGATGACTCCGACGAACTGCCCCTCCGCTGCCAGTTCCTCCATCGCCGGACCACCCACCCCGTTGGAGTGGAATACAACCGTCTCGTACCCGAGCTCCGCAAGCCGTTCCTTCAGCGCCCAAACCGCCGTTGTCGTGTTGCCGAGCATGGTCGTCGCCACGTATTTCTTACCCTCGGCGGGCGCGGTGAGGCGATGCCCTTTCGCGAGCATCCCGAACATGGCGGCTGCCACGTTGTCGAACACCGTGGTTGCGATGGGATTTAAGCCGAGGATATCGACGACCGAGTGCACCACCATGACGTCTTTAGTGCCGACGTATGGGCCGAATTCGTGATGCCCGGAAGCTGTCGGCGCGATGACGATTTTGGGGACACCGACCGGAAGCTCCCGGATTGCCGCGGCCCCCATCACCGACCCCACCCCCCCTACGCTGATGCCGCCGACGAGATCCCCTGCGGCGTAGCGCTCACGCACGAGTGTCGTCACGAGTCCGCGCATGGTCTCCACCGCGCGACCACGGGTGCCAGATGAACGCAGCTGAGCGAGTGTGATACCACCTCGCATCACCAGCTCGTCGTGCGTTACATCGGGGGTGATCCCAACCGGGTCCCCGAGTATTCCGGAGTCAACGACGAGCGTCTCTACGCCGAGGCCGTTGAGGCGGTCCCTCAGGTAAGCCACCTCCGGCCCCTTGGTGTCGAGAGTTGCCACGATGACTACCTTGCCCATGACGATCCGCGTATTGCCTAAAACCTGTTGTCGATGAGGGGAAGAAGCTCCTCCGAGTTCACCTTGACCAGCCAGTCGTAGAACTCCTCGGTGAGGATCGACGAGCCATGATCGATGATGAACTTCAACTGCTCCGGCGGGATCTCCAGCCCCTCGAAGTTGGTCTCCAGCGCGTTCGGGTACCGGTTGGCTGGGGTGCGGTCCACCGGCGCCACGAACTCCGCGGTGAGAGCCCCGTCGTACCCGATCTCCGTGAGGGTTGCGACGACCTTAGCCCAGTCGTAATCGCCATACCCGGCGGGCATCCTGTTGTTATCGGCGACGTGGAAGTCGACGAGCTTGTCTCCCACGAGGCGGATCGCATCGAAGAGGTCCTTCTCCTCGATGTTGATGTGGAACGCATCGAGGACCACACCAAGGTTCGGCCCGACCGCTGCGCAGAGCGCGAGAGCCTGCTCGGCACGGGTGATGAGGTAAGACTCAAAGCGGTTGAGCGGCTCGATGCCGACACGCACGCCCTTGGCCTCGGCGACCTCGTAGATCTCCTTGGTCCCCTCGACGAGCCAGTTCCATTCATTTTCGGGCGTGGAGTCGGGCGTGATCTTGCCCACCTCCCCGGGCACCAGCGTGAGGATCTGGCCGTCTAGATCGGCGACGAACTGTATGCAATCTTTGACGTACTGCACGCTCGAGGCACGCACCGCCTCGTCACCCGACTGCATGTTGCGACCGCCGACCATGAGGGTCACCGAGCCCCAGCAGTTGAGACCGTAGTGGTCGAGTAGCCCACGGACGTGCTTGGCATCGTACTTCTCTGCTTCACCCGAGATTTCGATCGACTTGTATCCGTATTTCGCAAGCCGAGCGATCGTTGTTTCGATCGGTTCCGCTCGCATCCAGTTGTGCATTGACAGGTGCACACGCTCTCCTTTGAGTTCGGCACAGATGTGCCATTTTGCTTGCTTCGGTCGGTGGGCAGTTGAGTTGATCGTTACCAGGAGCTGTTGCGCGGGGGGCCGAACCCGAGTTTTCCCGGGTTCATTATGCCGTCGGGATCCCAAGCTTCCTTGAGCTTGCGCATCAGGTCGAAGCCTGCGCCGTACTGGGTGCGCATGAAGCGGCCGAGCTTGAGCCCGACGCCGTGGTGGTCGTTGAGCACACCGCCGTTGTCGAGACCTGTCAGGATGCCAGCATCCCAGAGCCGGTCGTGCAGCTCCATAGCCTCCGCGGGGTCTGCCGGGGGCTCGTCCACGTAAAAACGGTCGTACAGCATCGCGCCCCAGTCGTACCAATGCGAGAGGTGTGCCGTATACCGCGCGCCGTACTCAGCGAACTGCTCCTCGATGATCTTCTTCTTCGCCCGGTAGATCTTCGGTAGGTCGCCAAAGCGCGCAACTTGGTCGAAGGTGCCATACATGAGGGGAGGCTGAGGGAGCTTGCCCTTCGCGTAGGGCTCGTACTTTCCGTCCCACCAAATCTGGCCGACGTCCGGTCCGAGCGACACGCCTCCAGCCTTCTCGACAAGACGAGTAATCGCCTTCGTCTCGTAATCAACGAGCTCCTGGGTGCCGTCGCACATGATCACCATGAGGGTTCCGGTGAATGGCGTGCCCACCCAGTCTTGAAGTTTCCGACTGTCGGCTTCGTCGTACAGCCGGATGACCGCGGGGCGCAGCCGGTTCGTCATGATCAGACGGCCGGCTTCGATGCCGGCGAAAATATCCGGGAAGCTAAAGGAAAGGAAGCCGCGCGCCGCGGGTAAGGGATCGATGCGCAGGCTCGCGGTTGTGATCACGCCGAGTGTGCCCTCCGAGCCGACGAAGGTCTGCAGCAGGTCGGAGCCGGCGGCGTGGCTCGGGACCGGCAGAGTAGTAATCGTGCGGCCGGGGGCGACGACCACCTCGAGCTGGAGCACCTGATCCTCCGCCTTACCGTACTTAGTTGAGACGACACCCGAACCACGAGCAGCGATAAAGCCGCCGATCGTCGCACCCAGGTGGTACGACCCCGGGTAGTGCGCGAGCGTGAGGCCCTTCTCATTGAGCTGCGCCTCCAGGGTGGGGCCGTCTATGCCGACTTGGGTCGCGACGATGAGGCTCTCCTCATCGATCTCGATGACCTTATTCATGCGGGACACGTCGAGCGCGATCCCGCCGTAGGGCGCGAAGGTTCCGCCCTGAGTGCCGGAGCCGCCCCCGCGGGGCACGATGGGAATTCGGTAATCTGATGCGATCTGCACGACGCGCTCCACCTCGGCCGTCGATGCCGGGCGGACGGCGAAGTCGGCAGCCGGCTGGTCAAGACCCTTGTACTGCAAAAACTTCGAATACCACGACCAGTCCGACGCCTGCTCTTGGAGCAAGGTCGGATCGGTGGTGACATTCTGCGCACCGATCGCAGTGGAAAGCTCACGAACGATCTGCCCACGCAAGTAACGGGACCCGCTCACCTCGCCGGTCGACGATGCTTGGCTCACAGGGCTCCTTCGCTCAGATGTCCGCGACCTGTGTTTCATAAATTGCGGCCGGTAGTCGCGGTCCTTGTATCCGTATCTGTATACAGGTCAGAACACTAGTTGGTGCGTCGGGGGAGTGTCAAACGGCGGGCGCCGCGCCACGGGTGAAGTTGCTCACTCGCTACTCGGTGAAATCTCTGTCGCAAGGTCCCCGCATGCGCTCGTTTGTGGAATATTCGAAAGTGCCTGACAAATACCGACTGTCTTTCATCGTTGGCAAAATAGTTCGCAACGACGTTTGGGCTGAGAACGAAACAAAGGTGTTATTCAACCGGCTGCGTGCTGGCGGCCTGCCGAGCGACCCAATGCTGAGAGACTTTGGCAAAGTGATTCCCCAGGTGCGTCGAATGCTAATGCCGCCGCAGGTACCGGAAGAGTTCCAAAAAATCGCCATTCAGGTGATCGAATTGACCTCGCGGGAACGTGCGGTTCGGCGTGAGACGGTTCACGACATCCTGATTCAGATGCCGTTTGAGTCTGAACAGATACTGTCGGGATTTGGAAACGGCAAATCGCGTGCATTGGCCGATCTTGAGAAGTGTGCCGACGACCTCAAAGAGGCCATGTGGCGTGTGCGTGCTGTCGCATCTATCGCCCCTCAGTGGATAACCGGAGCGCTTGCAGGATGGGAGACCGTAGAGAGGCTGCGGTCGTGGACGCGGGTTGCTATGGGCGAAATTGCGGACAACGAGAACGCCATGATGGGCACCCCCGGGAAATCGCCCGAGCCGCCGGGTGGTTTTCGAATTTCGGCTGAGGCCCATTGACCACAGTCCCCCCAATGGCGGGCGGCCCACGCATTAAATCGGGGCCCATTGGCCTCGCCGACGAGATCGACATCGCCGTTTCTGTGGGGAACCACTACCGGACTACCAGGGTGGCGGTGGTGCCGGAAATCCGGTCATAGGGTGTTCGACCGGTGCCAAAGAACAGCGATGCAATGTAAACGAGTGGCAGTACGTAGGCGAACGCCGTGATCACCCAGATCGATGGCGGTATCGAACCCGCCGCACTCGCCGCGACGATACTGTAAACGGCCGCATGCCCAACCGTCCAAGGCACGGCTAACTTCATCGTGTTGCGGGCGAGCGCCCGTCGAAATGAGACACGCTGCCCCGTGCGCGAATTCACGACGAGGAGGTGTCGAACGCGTTTACCGATCGACGCTTCGCGCGCGGACGATTCAAGCCCGGCGAGCATGAGGGTCACCGGAATCACAAGAATGACCGTCGCGAGGATGTTCTGAGCGACAACCGTTAGCCCGCTGGTAATCCCAGCCAAATAGAGTGAAATGCCGACGGCAGCAACAACGGCTACCCAGACGAGTATGCAGAGCCAGTCGATCACCCAGGCGAGCAGGCGGTTCCATGGGTGCCGGTTCATGCTCTCGACCCTATCGGCGAGTTCATCTCGGGCGAGCCTGCAAGCCGGACGGCCACCGGACGCGATTTCGTGCTCTCGCGAAAGCACTCCCAAGCGCACTTTTCGACCCGATTTGAGAACCCGCCGTTCCCCGAACGGCCGTTAACTGCATCAACAACTCCGCGGTGATCACGCGGCGCTCAGAGTCAGGCGCCGCCCTTCACCGAGCGTCGCACCGTGTCATACGGTTGCCTCCGGGAAGCAGGTCACGGCGTTTGCGTTTTCGCAATCTCAAACGATTCCACTGGGTGCCTTGCGACACTTGCGTGCTCGGCGCGGCGCGGCGCGGCGCGGCGCGGGAAACTCTCGCCCTCGTGGAAAACAGCTCGTCTCCGCGCACCCGGTCAATCAACTCGCCGCAGCATCCAAGTAATGTGGAAACGGCGTGGTTGCCACGGGGAAGCAGCCTGCTAAAAATGCCCCAGCGATATAGGTTGAGCGCGATTGTTGGCGCACTGGACAAAGGATGCCGGGGCGCCGAACCCCTTAGGGCTCCACCGACCCCCGGCCCGACCCCGACCCCGACCCCGACCCCGTATACGGTCCGATGTCAACGGTCGGCGGCCCGCCACCTCTTGACGAGCGTCACGCCCACGGCGATCACCGCGAGGATGCCCGGGATCACCAGGTTCGCGCCGGCCAGCACCAGAAGGCCCGCAACGAGCACGACCGAGACCACCGCCATCCACCAGCCTGCCGAATAGCGGGCCAGGAGTCGAACCGCTGCGACCATCCCGAGCGCGTACACCGCCACCATCGAAGACGTGTGGATGAGGATGAACGGAACGAGATTGAAACCACCCGAGGCCAACAACGCGAAGTAGCTGAGCTCCAGCACGGCGACGAGCAGGAGCGCGCGCCGGGGAACACTGCCGGCCTCAGCGCCTTTGGCGAACCACCGAGGCAAGTGGCCGTCGCGCCCGAGGGATGCCGCAAGGTTGCCGAACGCGGGGACGTACGCGTTCAAAACACCCACCGACACCACCGCCGCGATCACCGCCACGATGATCGGGCCGATACCCGGCGCGGTCACGGCCACGAGATCCATCAGGGGTGTCGGCGAATGCGTCGCACCCACCCCCACCGTCACGAATTGCAGCGCGAAGTAGGCCAGCCCCACCACGACGATGGCCACGGCGGTGGCGATCGGAATGGTACGACGGGGGTTGCGGAACTCGCCGGCGATGTGGGTCACGGCCTCCCACCCGGCGAACGCCCACACGAACAGGCTGACCGCGACTCCGACCCCGGCCCAGCCGTGCGGCAGGAAGGGAATGAAGTTCGCCGGTTCGACCGCTTTTACGCTCGAGGTGACAACCCCGATGACAACCGCGACGAGCAGTCCCGTGAGGGCGAGCTGCACCGATCCACTCACCCGCAACCCGAAAAAGCTGATGCCGAGCGGAAGCGCGAGGAACGCGAGCGCCACGAGCGGTATGAACCCTCGGTCGAGCCCGGCCGCCGCCACCAGATATTCGGCTCCGAGGCTCGCCACGACCGCTGAACCGAACTGCACACCGAAGAAGAACCAATAACCCGCCATGCGGGCCGCGGTCGGACCGAGAGCCAGGCGCACGAACGTGGCGACGCCGCCGGCATCCGGATACCTGGCCGCGAGTGCAGCGAAAGTGCCCGCGAGCGGGATCGAGAGCGCGAGCACGATCACGACCGCGACGAGGGAGGCCGGGCCCGCGGCATCCGCGGCCAAGCCCGGGAGCACGAGGATGCCCGTGCCGAGCACCGCCGCGATGTACATGGCGGAGGCCGGGGCAAGGCCCAGTCGGCCGTGCCCGGGGTGCGTCTCGGTCTGCTCGGTCGTCGTCACGGTCACAGTCTTGCGCCTACCCTCGACCCTCGTGCGCGGGAATCGGTCATGGCGTCGGGCTCGATCGTCGGCCGGGGTCGGCTGGTCACGTCCGATCGAGGGCCTGCAGGATGTCGGCGAGGAGGTCCGTGCAGTCCTCGATGCCCACGGAAAGTCGCACGAGATTATCGGGCACCTCGAGCGCGGTCCCCTGCACCGACGCGTGGGTCATCTCAGTGGGGTATCCGATGAGCGATTCGACACCCCCGAGCGATTCGGCCAGCTGGAAGAGCGTCGTGGACTCAGCCACCCGTTTGGCGGCTGCCGCTCCCCCGGCGACCGCGAATGACAGCATCCCGCCGAACCCCGACATCTGGCGGGTGGCGATGTCGTGGCCGGGGTGATCGGCGAGTCCCGGGTAATGGACGGCCTCGAGGCGGGGATGCCCGACGAGCGCCTCGGCGATCACCTGGGCGTTGGCGCAGTGCCGATCCATCCGCACGGCGAGTGTCTTGATGCCCCTCGTCGTCAGCCAAGCATCCATCGGGCCCGAGACCGCGCCCGCCGCGAACTGGTGAAAGCCCACGGCCTCCGCGAGTGCATCGTCGTCGAGCACGAGCGCCCCACCGAGCACGTCGGAGTGGCCGCCCAGGTACTTCGTCGTGGAGTGGGTAACGACGTCGGCCCCGAGCGCGAGCGGCTGTTGCAGATACGGGGACGCGAACGTGTTGTCGACGACCGCGATGGCACCGAACTCATGCGCGAGCGTCGAGAGCGCGCGGATGTCGCTGATCTTCATGAGCGGGTTGCTCGGGGTCTCGATCCACAGCATCTTCGTCACGCCCGGCCGCATGGCCGCCCGCACCGCGGCCAGGTCGGTGATGTCGACCGTCGACAGCGCGATGCCCCATGGCACGAAGAGGCGGTTGACCAGCCGGTGCGTTCCGCCGTAGACATCGTTGCCCATCAATATGTGGTCGCCCGGCTTGAGCACCGACCGCAGAAGAGCATCCTCGGCCGCGAGTCCCGACGCGAAGCTGAAAGCGTGGGCGCCGCCCTCGAGGGATGCGAGCTGCACCTGTAGCGACGTGCGGGTCGGGTTGGCGGCCCGGGCGTACTCGTATCCCCCGCGCAGCCCGCCGATCGACTCCTGCACGAACGTCGAGGTGAAATACACCGGCGGGATGATGGCCCCGGTGCCCGGATCGAATTCCTGCCCGACATGGATGGCGCGGGTGGCGAAGGCGTGCTCGTCGGTCATGAGTGCTTCTGATCGGGCATAGTGGCTTTCGTTTGGGGGCGGGCGGAGCGCGAGGGGGGCCGCCTCAGGTGCCGAGGAAGGTGAGCAGGTCGCGACGGGTGAGCACCGCGACGGGTTTGCCGTCGCTCGTCACCAGCAGGGCGTCGGCAACGGCGAGCGCGAGCTTCGCCGCACTCACCGGCTCGTGCACCCCGATCAGACCGAGCGGCGGACCCACGAAGCCACGGACGGCATCCGACATCGTCGCCCCCCCGGAGAAGACCGCCTCGAGCAATGACTGCTCGTTGATCGAGCCGACCACCTCCCCGATCACGACGGGCGGTTCGGCGGTCAGCACGGGCATTTGCGAGACGTCGAACGTTGACATGATCTCGATCGCATCCCGAACCGTATCGGCCGGGTGAACGTGCACGAGGTCGGGCAGCGAACCGGTCTTCGCACTCAACACATTCTCGACGGTGCGCTCGGCGGTATCGGCGCTGAAACCGTAGGAGCGCATCCACTTCTCGTTGAAGATCTTGCCGAGATAGCCGCGCCCGCCGTCGGGCAGCAAGACGACCATGACCGCATCGGACGCCAGGTTGCGCGCCACTTTCAGCGCGGATGCCACGGCCATGCCACTGGACCCGCCGACGAGCAAGCCCTCCTCGCGAGCCAGGCGCCGCGTCAGCTCGAACGATTCCGCATCGGATGATGCGATCACCTCATCGACGACGCTCGGATCGTAGGCGGTCGGCCAGAAATCCTCACCGACCCCCTCCACCAGGTAGGGCCGGCCCGTTCCGCCGGAGTAGACGGATCCCTCGGGGTCCGCGCCGATGATGCGCACCCGGCCGCCCGACACCTCTTTGAGATACCGCCCCACCCCACTGATCGTGCCACCGGTGCCGACGCCGGCGACGAAGTGAGTGATTTCGCCCTCGGTGTCGCGCCAGATCTCCGGGCCGGTGGTCTCGTAGTGGCTGAGCGGGCCGTTCGGGTTCGAATACTGGTCGGGTTTGAACGCCCCCGGGATCTCGCGGGCCAGCCGGTCCGAGACTCCGTAATAGGACTCGGGGCTGTCGGGGGCCACCGCGGTCGGAGTGATGACGATCTCCGCCCCGTAGGCGGTGAGAACGTTGCGCTTGTCCTCCCCCACTTTGTCGGGGAGGACGAACACGCAGCGGTAGCCGCGCTGCTGGGCTACGAGGGCGAGGCCGATGCCGGTGTTACCGCTCGTGGGCTCCACGATCGTGCCTCCCGGCTTGAGCAGGCCCCTCGCCTCGGCATCGTCGATGATGCGCGTGGCGATGCGGTCTTTCGATGATCCACCCGGGTTCAAATACTCGACCTTCGCGAGAACGGTGGCCGCGATGCCGTCGGTGACTCGATTCAGACGAACGAGTGGCGTGTTGCCCACGAGATCGAGCACCGTATTGGCGTACTTCACCTCACAAGGTTACCCGCCATGCTGGCGAGGGCCGTGGCTAGGACTCGTCGACCGATTCGATCGAGCCAGCGACATGGATGCATCGTGAAGGGCACTCCGGAACGTGTGAGCGAAGCCCGGCCACAGCAGCGTCAAGCGCCCGTTGCGGGGGTCGACGTACCAACTCTCGCAGCCGCCCGTCGTCCACACCGTGTCCTCGGCTTGGGCGTCCACCCAATCGGTCCACTGCTGTTCGGCCTCAGCGCACACCTCGAGCGGGCCGTCTTCCTCGAGCGCTCGCATCACGAAATCGATCTGCGACTCGATCATGTGCACCGCCGAGTTGTGCCCCAGTCCGGCGTTGGGGCCATCGAGCACGAACATCTGCGGGAACCCCGCGACGGCCGTCGATGCGTAAGCGCGCATCCCGCCCGACCAGTGCTCGGCGAGCGTCTCATCACGACCCAGCACCTGCGTCGCGTACGGCTGCCGGGATGCCGCAAAGCCCGTCGCGAAGATCAGCACGTCGACCTCATGCTCGCTTGCGTCCCCACCGACCACCCTGGTGCTGCCATCCGCCGCATTCCCGCGCACCGCTACGACCGGCGACGGCACCAAGTGCACCCCCGGCCGCTCGAACGCCGGGTAGTAGTCGTTGGAAATCAGCACCCGCTTGCAGCCGATCTCGTAATCGGGTGTGAGTAGCCGCCGCAGCCGCGGCTCCGAGATGCTCGTCCGCAGATGCTCGAGGGCCCGGAGGCGTGCCGCGGCGGTTCGGGTCTGGTCGCCCGCCCGTTCCGCGAATCCCTCCTCGGCAGCCCAGAACAGCTGCGAACGCAGCCGCTCGATCTCTTCGGGATCCTTGGCGAAGAGCCCGCGCTCAGCATCCGTGTACGCCCGGTCGACGCGCGGCATCACGTACGGAGCGCTTCGCTGGAAGACGGTGACCTCAGACGCAACCTCCGCGACGCGGGGGACCAGCTGCACCGCGGAGGCGCCGGAACCGACCACGGCCACCCGAGCCCCCCGGAGGTCGACCCGATGGTCCCAGCGTGCCGAGTGGAACATCTCACCGGCGAAGGAGGCTAGACCGTCGATGTCCGGGATGTACGGATCGGCGAGCCGCCCGCAGGCGAGCACGAGCACGCGCGCCGTGTGCATCCCGTCTGAGGTGTCAACACTCCAGAGGCCGCGCGATTCATCCCACGTCATGTCCAACACGGGCGTGCACAACCGGATTCGAGGCCGGACCTCATCGGCGACCCGCTCGAGGTAGTCGCGAATCTCGTCGCCCGTCGCGAACACCCGCGCCCAGTCGGGGTTGGTCTGAAACGACAGTGAATAGAGGTGGGCTGGGATGTCGCAGGCAACACCGGGATAGGTGTTGTCGCGCCACGTGCCGCCGACGGAGGTCGCTCGTTCGAAGACCGCGAAGTCCGTGCGGCCAGCACGCTGGAGGCGAACAGCGAGTCCGATTCCCGCGAAGCCAGCGCCGACGATCGCGATGTCGGTGTGGGGCGCGATGTGCTCGGTCGGCTTCTCGTGACTCGGCCGCTCGGTCATGGGCGGCTCGCTCGCGGGCGCGCCGCCGGCATCCCCGGGGGGACTGCCGCAGACTGGCGCAGGAACGCCGAGATCAGGCTCAGGATCTCGGCCGGGCGCTCGAGAAGCGCTGCGTGCCCCGTCGGCACTTCCGCGTAACGCGATCCGGGGATTCCGCCGTGCAGCAGCCGTGACTGATGAACCGTGGCAACGAGGTCGAAGGCCGCTCCGACCACGAGGGTCGGGCACGCGATGTCGCCGGGGTTAACGTTCGGGCTCGTATCGAGCGCCGCCAGTAGCCCCGACTGCACCAGAGGCTCCCGATCGGACTCCGGCCCGACCATGGTGTGCCGCGCGAAGGTCTCGTCTTCGGCGTGAAGCGCCCATTCGCGCAATCGGGGAGTTGGCGCGACCCAGCCGCAGATGAGAACGAGGCCGCCAACCGGGTCGAGGGCCGCGTGGGCCGCGGCCGCGGCCGCGCCGATGCTGTAGCCGATGACGACAGTGTCGCGGTGGGTGCTGAGCGGAGTCAAGAGATCGACGACCTCGACACTGTGCTCCCGCGCCAACATGGGCGCGAGGAACTCGAAATCGGCCTCTCCGCCGAAGCCGGGGATCAAAACGATCTCGCTCACGGCACCCTCACCCCTGCCCAGGTGTCGCCGACATGGCAACGGGCTCGGCTTTGCGCGATGGCTCGCCGTAGAGAGTGGTGCGCTGACGCAGCGTGCGGCTCAGCCTGCGGGTGAGGGCGACAGCACTTGCCAGCGTGAATTCGCCGCGCTGCGCACCGGTGGTATCCGGTCGCACCAGGCCCGAGAGCAGGGTGCCCCCGAGATCATCGGCCCCGGACTGCAAGAGAACGGAGGCGGTCGCCAGCCCCACCCGCGGCCACGGCGCCTGCAGGTGCGGGATTGACGCGTGGAGCATCAGGCGGGAGGTGGCGAACACTGCTCGGTGGGTGTCGATGTCAACATCGGCGAACGGCATCGGCACGAACTCCGTGAATCCACCGGTGCGACGCTGGATGTCTCGCAGGGTTCGGATGTGCGCCACCCGGTCCGCCGACGACTCCCCGGCGCCGTAGTACATGATCGACGTCGTTCTCAGGCCCGCCTCGTGCGCGGCGACGATCGTGTCGATCCAGGCGATGATCGGGATGTCACGAGGGGCGATCCGGCGTCGGATGTCATCGTCGAGCAGCTTGAGACCCGTACCCGGGAGCGAGTCGACGCCCGCCTGCAATGCGAGTCGGAGGTACTCCGGGAGGGTCAGGTGATGACGGGCCGCTCCCGCGATCAGGTCGGCCGGCCGGAAGGCGTGCAGGTGGATGCCGGGAGCGGCCGCTTTGATCGCCCTCGCGATGTCGAGCGGATCGAGGGAACCGGTCCCCTGAACGCAGAACTCGGTGGCGCCGTTCTGGGCTGCCTCAGCGGACATTTCGGCGATCTCATCGAGCGATAGTCGGGGGTGTTGCCGGCCGATCCCGTCGAGCGAGATCGCGCGGTTGACGACGATGCTCACCGCTTCGCCGATCGTGTAGCGACGGAGGTCGTCAGCGACCTGGGTCAACTCGTCGAGGTCGTCTCCGCGCGAATCGAACAGGGCGGCGTACTCCTCGTTCGTGAATTCGCTGTGATCGGCCTGCTGCGCGGTGATCCGTTGCAGGAGTGCCCTGACGCGGGAAACACCGCCCGTGCCGCCGACCCGGCGACCCGGCGACCCGGCCACCGAACGTCCGCGCGCGACCGCCTCTTCGAGCACTGGCACCGACCGGAGTGCGGTCACCGACGGGCGCAGTTCGTGGTCAACCCATTCCGGGATGTACCGATCGTGCACCGTGAGGCGCTCCCGCAGGGTGAAACCCGACTCCTCCGTCAGTCGCGTCAGGGCGTCGATCTGCGGCCACGGCCGTTCCGGGTTGACGTGATCGGCGGTCAGCGGGCTGACTCCTCCCCAATCACTCACCCCGGCCCTAACCAGGATCGCCAGCTCGCCCGGGTCCGCGAGGTTCGGCGGAGCCTGGATGACGGCATCCGGCCCCATCACGAGACGGGCTACGGCGATCGCCGCGGCGTACTCGTCGGTGCCCAGGTCTGCAGCGTCCTGCATCGCGGTCGCATCCTTCGCGCGGAAGTTCTGAACGATGACCTCTTGAATGTGCCCGTATCGCTCGTGCGAGGCGCGGATGGCGAACAGGGACTCCGCTCGATCCCGCAGCGTCTCGCCGATGCCGACCAGGATGCCGGTCGTCAACGGCACGCGAGCACGGCCTGCGTTCTCGAGAACCTCGAGCCGCACCGCGGGTTGCTTATCCGGGGAGCCGAAGTGCACCTGCCCGGGCTCGGACCAGAGGCGCGCGGATGTCGTCTCCAGCATCATCCCCATGCTCGGCGAAACGGGGCGCAGGGTCATGATCTCGTCGAAGCTCAGCACCCCGGGGTTCATGTGCGGCAGCAGACCGGTCTCGTCGAGAACGAGTGCCGCCATGTCCCTCAGGTAGTGCACAGTCGAGTCGTAGCCGTGCGCTTCGAGCCACTCTCGGGCGGCGGGCCACCGGGCTTCCGGGCGATCTCCCAGCGTGAAGAGCGCCTCCTTACAGCCCATCCGAGCCCCCTCGCGCGCGACGCCGAGAATCTGCTCCGGCGACATGTAGGCGGCCTTGTGTTTCTTGGCCAGCTTGCCTGGGGTATCGACGAACACGCAATAGTGACAGCGGTCCTGGCACAGGGTCGTGATCGGCAGGAACACCTTCTTCGAATACGTGATCACCCGGTCGGGATTGCCGCTGTCACGTACTGCCGCGGCGGCATCGAGAAGGTCCTCAAGCTCAGTGCCGCGCGCTTGGAGAAGCCGCACAGCGTGGACCACGGTGACAGGTGGGGCCGCCACGCTACTGCAACTGCTGGGCATAGAGGGAGGAGTAGAGCCCACCCGAGGCGAGCAATTCATCGTGGGTGCCGCGCTCCACGATCTGGCCACCGTCGACCACGAAGAGGATGTCGGCAGCGATCACGGTCGAGAGGCGGTGGGCCACCGCTATGGTCGTGCGACCGCGGGATGCCGCATCGAGGGCATCCTGCACCAAGCGCTCCGAGATCGAGTCCAGGGCGCTCGTCGCCTCGTCGAGGATGAGCACCGACGGGTCTTTGAGGAGCACTCGAGCGATCGCGATGCGCTGCTTCTCCCCGCCCGAGAGGCGGTACCCACGCTCCCCGACGACCGTGTCGTAGCGCTCAGGAAACGACTCGATCGTGTCATGGATGTTCGCGGCCGCCGCCGCTGTCTCGAGTTCGGCTTGGGTCGCATCCGGCTTGGCGTAGCGCAGGTTCTCGGCGATCGTTGCATGGAACAGATAGGTCTCCTGGCTGACGATTCCGATGTTGCGCACCAGGGAATCGCTCTCTAGCCCCCGCACGTCATCGCCGGCGAAGAGCACTCGACCGGCAGACACGTCGTGCAGCCGGGGAATGAGATAGGAGACGGTGGTCTTGCCAGCTCCCGAGGGCCCGACGAACGCCGCGAACTGTCCCGGCTCGATAGTGAACGACACGTTCTTGAGCGTCGCCGGAGAGTCGTCCGGGGCATCCGGGTAGCGGAAGACGACGTCATCGAATTCGACCCGGCCCAGCTTTGCCGCCTCGACCGGGTGAGCGTCGGGTCGATCCACGATGGCTGGCACCAGGTCGAGGTATTCGAAGATCCGGGCGAAGAGGGCGGATGAGGTCTGCAGATCGAGGGCCACTCGCAGCAGACCCAGCAGCGGGAACATCAGCCGAGCCTGCACGGTGGTGAACGCGACGATCGTTCCGGCCGTCACATCCACCCCACCGCTGATCAACATGCCCGCCACCACGTAGATGACGGCCGGGATGATGGAAAGGAAGATACTGACCATCGCGAAGAACCACTGGCCGCTCATCTGCTGGCTCACTTGCAGCCGCACCTGGTTGTCGTTCTCCGCCTCGTACCGAGCCGTCTCCGCGCGCTGCTGGCCGAAGCTCTTCGCGAGCAGGATGCCAGACACGCTCAAGGCTTCCTGCGTGATCGCGGTCATGTCGCTGAGCGACTCCTGAGTCTTAGTCGCGATCCGCGCCCGCACCTGGCCCACGCGGCGTTGGGCGATCACGAGCACGGGCAGCAGGATGACCGACACGATCGTGAGCTGCCAACTCAACAGGAGCATGCTCACGAGTGCCGCGATCACGGTGACGGTATTACCGATGACACTCGAGATGGTGTTGCTCAGTACCCCGGCGACCCCGCCGACGTCATTCTGCAATCGCGACTGGATGACGCCGGTCTTCGTGCGAGTGAAGAACGCGAGTTCCATTGCTTGCAGGTGGCCGAACAGCCGGATGCGAAGCGACCCCATCACCTGGTTGCCCACGGTGGCGGTCAGGTAGGTCTGCCACACGCCCAGAGCCGCGGATGCCACCCACAGCGCGACCATGATCGTGACCAGTTCGACCAGCACGGGCACGTTCGGAGTGCCGCTCGGCGGGAAGAGGCCCACATCGAACGCCTGCCGGGTCAACAGCGGCGGGGCGACGCTGATGGCCGCGCTGATCAGCACGAGCCCGATGGTCAACGCGAGGGTGCGGCGGTGTTCGTCGAAGAGTCCAGCGATCCGTCCGAGGAGGTCCGGGATCTTCGGTGCCGTCGCGTTCGCTGCGCGCTGGGCCGTGGCGTCGCCACCGCGGTAGCCGCCACCCCCCCGCATCCCGCTCATCGCATCCCGTCCATCGCATCAGCCTACGTCGCGCGTCGGGGGCCTCCGCCGACTCTTCGCGTGACACCTACCGAAGAATACGACCTCATGGTCACCGTTGCGGGTGCGCAGATGGCTGAGGAAGTGCTCCCCCGCTCGTGGCGTAACTGAAGCCGTCGCGCGACGGCAATCCCAGGAGACAACCACGTCTGAAAACATCCCGGGCGGGCCGCCGAACCGACTCCCGTTTTAGCGCTCTAGCCCTTGACCGATCCCGCAAGCAGACCTCGCACGAAATATCTCTGCAGTGCGAAGAACACCGCGACCGGCACGATGATCGAGACGAACGCGCCCGCCGTGAGCACTTGCCAGTCCCCGCCCCGTGTTCCGGTGAGCTCCGCCAGGCGCACCGTGAGCGGCGCGATCCCCTGCTTACCGCCGCCGAAGGTGAGCCCGACGAGGAGGTCGTTCCAGACCCACAGGAACTGGAAGATCGCGAACGAGGCGATGGCGGGCACGCTCAGCGGCAGCACGACCATCCGGAAAGTCTTGAATGCATCCGCCCCATCGACACGGGCGGCCTCCATCAACTCACGCGGTATCTGGGTGAGGAAGTTGTGGAGCAGGAAGATCGCGATCGGCATCGCGAACATCGTGTGGGCCAGCCAGATCGGGATGTAGGTGCCGGTGATACCCAGTGGCGGGATCAGCGTGAACGAGCCGAACCTCACGCCCTGCGCGAACAACTGCAGGAGGGGGATCAGCGCCAACTGCAGGGGAATGACCTGCATGGCGAAGATCGTGTAGAAGAGAAAATCACGCCCCTTGAAATCGAACCATGCCAACGCGTACGCGGCGAACGTTGCGAGCACGACCGGGAAGACCGTGGCCGGGATGGTGATGGCGAACGAGTTCAAGAAGTAAAGGCTCAGCGGCGGTGTGGAGCCGCTGCCCTCGAAGAGCACGGAATTGTAGTTCTGGAGAGTGAAGCTCGGGTTGGACAGGAAGGTCCACCACCCGGTGGTGTTGATGTCGACCGGATTGCGGAAGCTGGTGATGAAAAGGCCGAGTGTCGGAATCGTCCAGACCAGCGCGATCAAGACTGCGAAGAACGACGCGATCGGCGAGCTGAAGATGTTGCCCTGCTTGCGGGTGCTCAGCTTCATCGCCCTTCGCTGGGTTCTGACCGTGGCGGGTGCTCCCGTGGCGATTGTGACCATCAGTTGATCGCTCTCTCTTTGCGTACCTGGCGCAGGTTGTAGACGATGAGCGGCAGCACCCCCACGAAGAGGATGATGGCGAGTGCTCCACCCCGTCCGTAATCGAGGGCGGTGAAGCTCTGTTGATACATCTCGTTCGCGATAACGCTCGTCTGGAAATTACCGCCGGTCATCGTTCGGATGATGTCGAACACTTTCAATGAGCTCACGGTGATGGTCGTCAGTACGACGACCACGCTGCTCCAGATCATCGGGACGGTGATGCGGCGGAAGCGGGACCAGCCCTTGGCCCCATCGAGCATCGAGGCCTCGACGACATCATCGGGAATGGCTTTCATGGCCGCCGAGAGCACGATCATCGCGAAACCGGTCTGAATCCACACCATGACCGCGATCAGAAGGAACGTGTTGATGGGCGCCGTGAGGAGCCAGTTCGGTGGCGTCCCTCCGAGCGCCTTGACGATTGCGCTCAGCACTCCGATGTCCGGCTTGGAGAGGTCTGGTTCGTAGTTGTAAACGAACTTCCAGATGATCGATGCCCCGACGAAGGAGATCGCCATCGGCATGAAGATCAGGGACTTCACCAGGCCGGCGTACCTCATCCGGTCGGTCAGATAGGCGATTGCGAGCCCGATAGCGGTCGATGCGATGGGCACCACGATGGTCCAGATGAGGGTGTTTCGCAGTACGAGAAGGATCTCGGGCTGCGTGAAGGCCCAGATGTAGTTGTTGAGGCCGATGAAGTTTGCGCTACTCGCGTCGAAAAGCGATAGGAAAAGAGTGCGGATCGCCGGATAGATGAGGCCGATGACCAGGAGGAGCAACGCCGGACCGAGGAAGACGAAGTACTTGAGTCGGTTCTGCGTTTTGTCTTTGGTTCTCTCCGCGAGCCAGAAGATCAGCACGACCAGCACACCGAATACCGCGATGCCGATCAATAGGAGAAGGATGTTGGGCAGCACCGTCGCGAAAGGTGACTTGGCCAGGTGAATCCACATTGATTCGCTCATCTCACATCATCGTTGAGTTGCAGTTTTCAGGACGAACAGTTGTTCAGAAAGCAGTGCGGGGCCCGCTTTCGCGAGCCCCGCACCCATTCGTGCTAGCGCGTAGTAGAAGAATCTACTACTTCGGCCACGACGCTTCGATAGCGTCGAGTACCGCTGCGTCAGACTTGTTCTCGGCGATCCACGCGGTCATTTCCTTCCAGAACGAACCCGCACCGACCGCAGCCGGCATCAGGTCCGATCCGTCGAAGCGGAAGGTCGTTGCGGACTGCAGGATCTCGACGGCGCTCTTGTTGACCGGGTCGGCAACGTTCGCCGGGTCCAGCCCCTTGTTGGCCGAGAACCATCCACCGAGCTTCGCTTTGGCGTTGTTCCATTCCGGCGTGGTCAGGTACTGCTGCACCAGAGCCACCTCGGGGCGGTCTGCGAAGGCAGCGACGAACTCGCCACCACCCTCAACCGGCTTGTCAGTCGCATCCTTGCCGGGCTCGTAGAAGGTCGAGATCCCCTTCGGGTTCGACGTGTCATCCGGAGCCACGATCTTTGCGCCCTGGTCGGACACGAGGATGCCACCGATGAAGGACGCCTGAGCGTGCATCGCACAGGTTCCATCAACGACGCCCGCTCCACCCTTCTGGAAGCTCGTGGTCGCGATCGACGGTACGTCACCGACGTAGGCCGGGTTCTTGATGACCTTGCCGACCCGGGCTAGCACGTCAGCCACCTTCGGGTCGTTGAATGGGATCTTGTGAGAAACCCACTTGTCGTAGGTTTCTGCACCCTGGAAGCGCAGCATGACCTCTTCCATCCAGTCAGTGGCAACCCATCCGGTCGCCCCGCCCGACTCGATACCGACGCACCACGGCTTGATCTTGCCGTCAGCGGCGATCTTGTCCGACAGGGTGATCATCTCGTCCCAGGTGGTCGGGATGGTCCAACCGTTGGCCTTCCACACGCTCGGGTTGTACCAGATGAACGACTTGACATTGGCGCCCAGAGCGGATGCGTAGAACTTGCCGTCGACGCTGCCGTAGCTCTTCCAGTCCGCACCGTAGTTGGTGTCGATGCTCTTGGCCGTGGCGTCAGAGGGTGCGATCACCTTGCCGGTATCGACCATGGCCTTGAGGAGACCCGGTTGCGGGATGACGGCGAGGTCCGGAGCGGTTCCGCCGGCGACCCGAACGGGTAGCTGCGTCTCGAAGTCCTTCGTGCCGTTCCAGGTGATGCTGATTCCGGTGCAGTCCTCGAACTCCTTGAAGGACTGGGTGAACAGTTCCGCTTCGGGGCTGACGACCGAGGCGTTGATCTCGACCTCAGTACCGCTATGGCCCTGGTAGTCGGCGTAAGCCTCGCATCCAGCCTTCGCGGCGGTGTTGGAACCGCTGCTCGCGGCACAGCCGGAAAGAATGAGCGCGAAGGCGGCTGCGGAACTCGCAGCCAGAACGAGTGAGCGGCGTTGGGAAGCCCTCATAGTGAATCTCCTTTGATTGGTAAGGGGCGGTAATCGCGGCTTGGCATGCCAAGCGGTTGCGATTCCGCTTTCAGACTAAACGCGTAGCGCCCGGTAGCTGCCGGTATCCGGTCTCGTTTGCATAACAAGTAAGCGCTTGCATAGCCCCTTTCCGATCCAAACCCGGCTCATTTAGGCTGGTGCTCCCACGGTTGACGGCGACAATTCGACTCGTGAAACGAAAACGAGCGCCGCCCCTTGCGGAGCGACGCTCGTACGTTCCGGTCGCGTGCGACCGATCAATCAGCGGTCCAAACGTCAGCGAAGGGTAACCGTCGCGCCGGCCGCTTCGAGCTGAGCCTTAGCCTTCTCGGCGGTCTCCTTGTTCGCGCCCTCAAGCACGACACCCGGGGCGTTGTCGACGACAGCCTTGGCCTCACCCAAACCGAGGCTCGTGAGGGTGCGCACCTCTTTGATGACCTGGATCTTCTTCTCGCCGGCCGCCTCGAGTACGACGTCGAAGGAATCCTTCTCCTCGACCTCTTCAACGGGCGCGGCCGCGCCGCCACCCGCTGCTGCGACTGCCACGGGAGCCGCAGCGGTGACCTCGAACGTCTCCTCGAATTTCTTGACGAACTCGCTGAGCTCGATGAGGGTCAGTTCCTTGAACGCATCGATCAGCTGATCGCTACTGAGTTTTGCCATGGTGTTTCTCCTTTTGATGATTCACGGCCGCACGAAAGGCGCACCCGGGGTTGTGTGTCCGCTCGATTGGCGGACGAGATGGTCGGGACGGGCCTACTGAGCGGACTGCTTCTCGCGAAGCGCCTCGACGGTACGCACCGCCTTGGAGAGGGGTGCGTTGAACAGGTACGCGGCGCCGAACAGCGACGCCTTGGCGGCACCCGCAAACTTCGCGAGCAGCACCTCCCGGCTCTCGAGGTCGGCGAGCTTGTTGACCTCCTCGGCCGTGAGCGGGTTACCGTCGAGGTAACCGTTCTTGACCAGCAAGAGGGGGTTCTCCTTGGCGAAATCACGTAGCGACTTGGCGACGGCGACGGCGTCGCCGTGAACGAATGCCATCGCCGACGGGCCCACGAGGGCTTCATCGAACGATGAGATGCCAGCGGCGTTCGCCGCGATCTTCGTCAGCGTGTTCTTCACCACGGCGTACGTTGCGTGATCACTGATGGATGCGCGCAAGCTTTTCAGCTGGGCGACCGTGAGTCCGCGATACTCGGTCAGCAGAACGGCGTTCGAGCTGCGGAACTTCTCCGTCAGCTCGGCTACCGAGGCTTCCTTGTTCGCCATTGTGCTCCTTGGGTTGTGGGTTTGAGCCGACCACCGGAGCAACAAAAAAGCTCCGGCGCAAGAGCACGGAGCGTGGACTGGAGTGAACCAGCAGCAACTTCACACACCTGCGTGGGATGCTGGATATTCAGCACTTCGCTCGTCGAGATGTTTCCCACGACGAGAACCCACGGTCTTTGGCCTCCTCAACACTAGGTGAAAGCACAGCGAGTGGCAAACCTGCGGCTGCCGCGGCCGCCCCACTGCGCCGCGACGCCGGCATCCATTCAATGCTGGTGGTCTCGCCAGCTGTGTTGCTGCTGGAATCCCAGAAGACGGTGGGCCTTCTCGCTGGTGATCAACGACTCGGTGCCCTCCAACGGGCGCCGTAGCTCCACCCCCGCTAGGTGTTCGGCCGCGAGTTCGGCGCTTGCGCGACTCATCACCGTGTCGGCGGCGAAGATGTTGAAGACATCGAAACCGGGATGCGCCGCCTCGATCGCCAGCCGGATCGCCTGGGCTGCGTCCCGCGCATCGATGTAGCTCCAGAGGTTCCAGCTGCGTCGCGTTGGGTCCGCATCGAAAGTGGGGAACTCCGCGTAGTCGGTGGGAACCATCACGTTGGAGAACCGCAGCGCGGTGATGCTCAGGGCGTCGTCCCACCTCACCAGCTTCTTCGCAAGCTCCTCTTCGAGGTGTTTGACGACCGAGTACATCGATTCGGGACGGGTCTCGGCCGCTTCGTCCAGGGGCAGGTACGGCGGGGGCGCCTCGAAGGGGATGCCCAACAGCGTCTCGCTAGACGCGTAGGCGATGGTTCGGATGCCTAGGCGCCGCGCCGCTTGAAACACGTTGAACGTCGCGCTCATGTTGTTGTGGAAAGTAGCCGAATCGGCCCATAGCCCGGGCGCGGGTACCGCACCGAGGTGGGCGATCGCATCCAGACCCTGGTGCCGGTCATCGACGCCCGCGAGCGCATCGATGACCTGCCCGTAATCGGTGAGATCGACGCGGGTGAAGGTCCACCGATCGGCCCCAGCGATATCGAATGCGAGCACGTCGTGGCCGGCTTCCCGCAGGCTCGCGACGGTAACGGCGCCGAGCTTGCCGTTGGCACCGGTGACGGCGATTCTCATAGTCGGCCTCTCGCGGTGTTCATTTTTCCAGTCTGTCAGTGGTACGGCCATCAGGTCACCGCAGCCTCGATCAAAGCCGAAACGGTTCTCCACCGCCCGAAGCTGATCATGGGCGGGCCTCGGATTGCTCGACCCGACAACCACGTAGGGCTGTGGCATGGTCCGGCCTCCCCGCGACGCGCGCGGCGGTACGCCCTTGTCGCGCGCTGCGGGGAGAATGGGCGCGTGTCAATGCAGCCGGAACTCGACCTGTGGGAGACGGCGCCCGCGTCGCACCATGATCGGGTGGTTGCCCGCTCCGAGGATCGGGCCGTCTGGATGCGAGCCCGCAGTAGGGGAGTCACGGCAACCGACGTCGCGCGATTGTCGAGTGAGCGGGCGCTGCAGTCCGTGCTGCAGGACAAGCTGCTCGGTACCGGCTTCGGCGGCAATGTCTACACGGACCATGGACGGGCCCGTGAGCCCGAGATCGCGCGTTGGGTGAAGGCACGCCACCGCATCGAGCCGAGCACGATTCTTTACCATGCCGACGGGCAGCCACAGCATCTGGCGACGCCGGACGGTGTGGGTCAGCACGGCTCGGATGTCGTGCTCTGCGAGATCAAGACCACCGGGCACTCGTGGAGCAGCATCCCGCGCTCGTATCTACGGCAGGTGTGGTGGCAGCAGTACGTGCTCGGTGCCGAGCGCACGCTCCTCGTCTGGGAGCAGCACGACAACTTCGTCCCCCATCGAAACGGCCCCGCCTCGCAATGGGTTCAGCGCGACGAGGACCAGATCCACGTACTCGTTTCGCTAGCCGACCGACTGTTGGATCTCATGTCCCGCTGAGCGTTCCGGGTTGCGACGACGCGCGAGAATTGCCCCGAAGGCGGCGAGCCATACAACCGCAACGGTAGTGGCGAGCAGTTCGAGACGGCTGCCGAGCACCTGCTCGAAGCCGACGAGCGACATGAGCCCGCCGCTGCCCGCGATCGTCGCCACCAGGATGCCGGAAGCGAGCGAGATCCGCGAAAGCACGAGGTGCTCGCGGGCGAGTGCGGCCTGGATCATCGCCAGGCACGCCGCTGTGAAGGCGAGCACGGCCGCGGCGGTGTGCGTGAGGTCCTGCAGGGTGAAGGTCGCGCCGACCGGCAATGGGCATCCCGTCGTGCAGGTCACCTGGGAGGCGACGAAGAAGAATCCGCAACCGATCCACAATGAGACAGCGGGAGTCCAGGCCGCGAGGATACCGCTGCTCGCCCGCACGCGGCGCCCCGCCCACGCGATGAGGCTGCCGCCGCCCACGATCAAGAGCAGCGCAGCCTCGAACCAGTGCGCCGTGGGCTCCCCCACCGCACCCAGTTCGCTCACATACATCTCGCGACCGACGCCCAAACGCGACACCCAGATGATAGCCAGCGCGGCGGCGACCGCAAAGCATCCGACCGTTGCGGCGATGGGCTCGGGATGCAGGCGGGCCGACATTTCCCCACCCTAGTGGTGTGGCCTGAACAGTCGTCATCGCGGGCGGCAAGTGTTTGCCGACTAGTGACCTGGCCGAAACAGTGTCGAATCATTGCGCCGGTTCAATAAAATCGAAGGGGGTATTCCGGTGAGCATTATGCGAGCGGTCGTCATCGACGGCACGGGCGGGCCTGACGTGCTGCGGCTCGCCGAGGTGGCTCGACCCTCTCGGGTCAACGCGGAGTGCCTGGTGCGCGTCGTTGCGGCAGGAGTCAATCCGATCGACGCGAAATCGCGGGCCGGGGGCGGGGCCGCCGCCGCCTTCGCCGAGTTTCCGGTGATCCTCGGCAACGACTTCAGCGGGGTGGTCGTCGAGACGTCGCACGAGGCCAGCCCCATCCAGCCCGGCGACGACGTGTACGGCATGACCATGGTGCCGCGATTCGGCGGAACCTACGCGGAGTACATCGCCGTGCCCGCCATGTTCTTGGCGAAGAAACCGAGATCTCTGACGCATGTCGAAGCGGCGGCGGTCCCGCTGGCCGCGCTCACGGCGTGGGGTTTGGTGGTGGATGTCGCCAAGGTGCACGACAGACAGCGCATTCTCATCCACGCTGGCGCTGGCGGCGTTGGTCACTTCGCCATCCAATTCGCCCGATTCTTCGGCGCCGTGGTCGTCACCACCGGTTCAGCTCGCAATGCCGACTGGTTGCGCTCGCTCGGAGCAGCCCAGGTGATCGACTACACGTCGACCAGATTCGAGCACGAGGTGCATGGCCTCGATGTCGTCATCGACCTCGTCGGCAATTCACACGATGAGACTGGCGTGCGATCTCTCGGCGTGCTCCGCCCGGGCGGTTTGCTGATCACCGTTCCGAGTGCTGCGCTCTGGCCGACCATGGTGGCGGATGCCGCGTCTTTGGGAGTGCGGGCTACCGGGTACCGCGTCCCGGCCGACGGGGGCACCCTTTCCGTCATCTCGCGGCTGCTGGAATCCGGGGAGGTACGGGTCTTCGTCGACCACGTGTTCGATCTAGCCGAGGTGTCTCAGGCCCATGCTGCGATCGAATCCGGACACACGCGTGGCAAACTCGTGCTGCGCGTCGCCGGCGAGTAGTCCGCACCCCCGGGTGCCGCCCGCGGGGGTCGGGTTCCGAAATGATTGAGTTTCTCGTCTGGCGGGCCTCGATCAGGGGCAACGTTGCGCCGCCGAGCCCGAGACTCCGTCATTTCGGACGCTATCGCCCGCGGGCTGCGGGGTCGAGCCGGCGCTCGCGCACAAAATCATCCTCGTAGCGGTCTCCCACCAGGAAGGTCTTGGTGCCGACCTTCGCAAACCCGTTCTTTTCGTAGAAGCGGTTCGCGCGCTGGTTCTCCTGGTTGACACCGAGCCAGAGGCTGGATGCTCCGCGACGAGTCGCAACATCGATGACCGAGTTGAGTAGGGCCGCGGCGGTACCGCCCCCGTGTTCGATCTCGAGAACGTAGATCTTGTTCAGCTCGGCAGTCGGCCGGACCGTGACGGCCGTCCCCGCATCAGGATCCCTCGGCTCGCCGAACACGAGCATGGCGTACCCGATTCCTTCCCTGCCGCGTTCCGCGACGAACAGCACACGGTCGGGATCGGCGAGGTAGTCCCCGAACCGCTCCTCCGAGAGCGCGGTGATGATGAACTGCTTGATTGCCGCGGCGGTGGTGTGCGGGGGGCACGCGAGGGCGAAGGTGGCCGCGGCTACTCCGTGCAGGAGCGCCGCGTCATCCACCCCCGCCTGCCGCACGACGCCCGCACCCGCACCCGCACCCGCACCCGCACCCGCACCAAACGAAGGAGTCTGCGGAGAAACTGCCCGAACTGGCCCGGAAAGGTGTGACGACATCACGCCAACTCCTTCATTTGGCCCCGCAGAGAGAGGAGCGTCGCGGAGAGAGGGGGCCGCGCAGAGGCAGGCGGCGACGCAGCGCGTGGGGCGGGATGCCTGGGCCGAACGTCGGCGGCCGATCCCGCCCCCCGCGCGCTTAGAGCGCGTTGACGTCGAGCGGAATACCCGGGCCGAACGTCGTCGACACCGTGCCCTTTGTG
>Ga0209100_1000513_pt1 | contig 33262 bp, 35 predicted proteins | sample lystaG_FD_185480 | JGI IMG/M metagenome (GOLD analysis project Ga0209100, IMG submission 185480) | Glacier valley bacterial and archeal communities from Borup Fiord, Nunavut, Canada, to study Microbial Dark Matter (Phase II) -... | ecosystem: Environmental > Aquatic > Freshwater > Ice > Glacier ... | reverse complement strand
GACCTGGTCATCGGCGGGAAACGCCGACGGACTCACGGCAACGACCGCGATCCCGGCGAGCACCATTCGGGCGGTCGAGATCAGGCTCACGGGCGAGCCATCCGCTGTGCTGCACGAACAATTCTGACCCGCGGATACTCGCGCGAGCTATTTCCGGAACGCGGTCAGGAATCGATCACGGAATTCGTCCATGCGCCACAGCGGAGCGCTCGGTGACGGCAGCATCCCGGGTTCCCAGCCCCACGACGAGATTCGATCTATGACGGCGGGATCAGCCGAGATGACGCTGATCGGCACGTTGTGGTTGGCGCCGGCGCCGCTCACCTCGGTCGCGGGCTGGTGATCGCCGAGCACGACGAGCACGAGGTTGGGATCGGGGTAGGTCGTGAGGAACGAGAATAGCGTGCCCATCGAGTATTCGATCGACTGGCCGTAGAGCTTCTGAACGTGCTCCGGATTCTGCCAGACCACGCTCGGCGGGAGGCCCTGCGCGGGCTGCGGGTTGAAGATCGAGCCGTCGCCGATGGCATCCCACGGCACCGCGTGCGGGAGCGGCGTCCACGGAGTGTGGGATGACACAAAGTCGATCTCGGCCATGAGCGGCGGATGCGGCTGCGCCAGTTCGTGCTCGTGGAAGTAGGCCCACGTGTATTGGTCGGGGATGCGCGCGTAGCTGAAACTCGGGCCTTGGTATCCCACGTTCTGAGAATTGAGGTCTGTGTCGAAGTGATAGAACGACGTACCGATCGACCAGGGCTGGTCGTTGGACGGGACGTCGCTCACGGTGTGCCAGCCCGCCTTCGCGAACGCGGCGCTCAGGCTGAGTCGGTTGCCCGCCGTGACCTGGTCGTACTTGGGTTGCGAGTCGATCCACAGGCCGGTTTCGAGCGAGGAGTGCGCGAGCCAACTCACCCCGCCGAACGTGGATGAGGTGAGAAACGCGCTGCGCTCCGAATACCCCTGCGCGGCGAGCTCGTCGCTGCCGCGGAGCAGGACCTCATCGACGCGCTTCGAGAAGGGTGTGTCTTGCACGGCGACCTGACCGTAGCTCTCGATAAACGCGATGATGACGTCTTTTCCTTTGAGCGCTCCGAGCAGGTCGGATGCCGGCACCCCGGCGAACGCGTCGGTCGCGACCGCGTGGTCGAACGCCGCTTGCTCCGCCGCCGCGCTCGTGAGTTCCTCGGCCTTCGTCACTCCCATGCGGACGGTGTCTGCGGCGGCGACCGGCTCGCCCGGGACGATCTGCACTCCCACGAGTGCGAGCGCGATCCACCCGGCTGCGACCGCTGACGCCCCGATCTGGCTTGCGCGGGCGTGGAGGCGGGCGAGCGCGGCTAGGCGAAGGAGCGACCGAGCGAGCACGACCACGAGGGTTCCGATGGCGACGACGAGCAGCACGACGATCGCGGTGGCTGCGATGGCACCCGTGGAATCTCTCAGGACGCCGTATGCGCTGGCCAGCTGCGGCCATCCGGTCACGACGTTGAATGGCTGGCCTATTGTGGCCGAGAAACCGCGATCGAGGCCGGCCACGACGGAAGCCGTGACGAAGACGAGTGCACTGAGGCCCGCGACCACACGGCGCACGACGGGCCACGGCAGCACCGCGAGCACGACGAGTACGAGCACCGCTTCGAGCGGCACACGCAGGAGCGCGAGCGGGGACCCGGAACTGATGAGTCCGGGAGCGATCGCCGCGACAAAGACCAGGAGTCCCGAACCGACCGACCGGATCGTCGACCGGACCGACCGCGAGCGGCCGGCTTCCGGTTCATGGTCGGCCGCGGGCGTGCTCGATTCCCGCGTCACGGCATCCCCACCGCGAGCGGCCGAGCCACCCGTCGATCGATCTCGGCCACGTGACTCGCGAATCGATCGGACAGCGCGTAGCGCAGGAGCACGACGTCGTCGATCTGCCGCACGTCAGCGAGGGTGGCGCGCCGCGTGCTCGTCCACGGAAAGTCGGCGTCCCCCACAAAGCGCGGGGCGCGGGAGTCGCCCACGAACAGGGGCGCGACAGCCAAGTGAAGTTCGTCGACGAGATCGGCCGCGAGGAATTGGGTGTGTACGGTTGCGCCGCCCTCGACCATGAGGTCACGGATGCCGCGGCCGCCGAGGTCAGCGACGAGATCGGCCATGGCAACACCCTTACCGAGCCCGACCACGAGCGCGCTCCCGCCGAGTCGCCGTCGGATGCGCGACGCCTCCGACGTCGGGCAGTACACGAGCTTCAGGGTGTCACCCGTCGTGAAGAACGCCGCGCGCGGGTCGAGGTCGCCCGACTCGGTCACGGTGACCTTCCAGGGCGAGTGCGTGAGACCGGCCGCCTCTCGTTGCGACTGACGATCGCTACTGCGCACGAGCAGCCGCGGGTTGTCCCGTCGCACGGTACGCGCGCCGACCAGGATCGCGTCGCTCTGCGCCCGCACCTCGTCGACTCGGTCGAAGTCTGCCTCGTTGGAGAGCGTCAGCCGCGGTGGTTCGGCGGTGTCGAGGTAGCCATCGAGCGACGTGGCACTGCTCAGCGTGACGTATGGCAGCTCTCTCACGGTGTCGTCTCCAATTCTCGTGGGGATAACGAGGCAGTGGGCTCGGTGCGCTCGGTGCGCTCGGCGGGCTCGGTGTGCTCGGCTCGGCGGCGTCGCGCAGCGAACGCCACCATCGCGACCGCGCCCGGGAGCACGGAGACCACGGTGAGGACGCCGAACAGGGTGGATGCCGCGACTCCGGCGGCGGCGCCCAGACCGGCCACCGCGAATGCCCAGCCGGCGACGCCCTCGCGCGGCCCCCATCCGCCGACGTTGAGGGGGATCGAGGCGCCGAGCAGTACGACGAGGGCGAGCACGAGCATCCCCGCTGGCGTGACAGTTACTCCGACGGTCGCGGTCGCGACCGCGAAGGTGCCCATGTGACACGCGATCACGACGAGCGACGCGAGCACGACTTGCACCGACGCTCGAGCGGACCCGAGCGCCTCACGAATCTGGCGTGCTTCGCGAAGCATCACGCCGCGCGCGCGAGCGCTCGACGCCGCGACCACGGCCAGCCCGATTGCGACGAGGCCGAGGCCGATAACGACTGCCGAGGCAAGATACCCCTGGAATTGAGTCCCGACCACGGCGAACACGGCGAGGGACAAGCACACCTGAACCGCTTGACCCACCGTGCGATCAAGCACGACCGCTCGCGCACTGCAAGCGATGTCTGCGGCGGTCAGCCCGTCTCCGACGGCGCGGTGCACGTCGCCAACGACCCCGCCGGGGATCACCGTGTTGAGGAACTGGGATTGGTAGTACTTGCCGAACGCGATGCGCCACGTAAGGTCGACTCCCACACGGTTGGCGATGACACACCAGCGCCACGCCGCCGCGGCCGTCGCGATGGCCGTGAGCGCGAGCGCCGCCGCGATGCTGCGAGCATCGACGCTCAGGATGCCGTGGACGAGTGGTCCGGTTCCCACGGTGGCGATCACGGCGACGAGCACGCCGAGACCGATCGCGAGGCGCGCGGTCACGGCGAGCCGACGCGATCGCAGAGCGGCGCGCATCCGGGCCGGTGCCGCTGTCATCGTGTGCCTGGCCACGCGAGGAGATCCACGTGATCGACCTCGGCGGAGAGCTCGCGGCGCTCGAGCTGGGCAAGGCGTCGGGCACGGTAGCGCTCGGCTTCCGTGCTCAACTCGGGCTGTTGTTCCACGGCGGCGTCGAGCCAGCCGTCGAACCACTCGCGCAAGAGCGTGCCCTGACTGTGGTTGAGCCGCCACGCCGTAGTGGACTGGCGCACGTTCCAGCCCGCCTCGGCGAACAGTCCGCGCGCGATCGGCGCGGCGTACCGGCCGAGCTGGCGGCGTCCATTCGCGTCGCGCAATTGGTGCGCGTTGAATGCGTCATTGACCGTCGTGTCGAGCTCGTCGCGGGGAGTGAGTCGCACGGTTCCGGTCACGCTGAGCGAGAGAAGGGCGGGGCAGCCGGCCGCGACACACGCGCCGACCACCGCATGGACTTCGGACGACGTCAGCACATCGAGCAGGGCCGACGCCGTGACGAGGGATGCCCCGGCCAGGTCGGACTCGCTCAACTCGGTGAGACTCCCGACGCGACCGATCGCCGAGACCTCGGCGCCGTCGCGGGAGCGCGCGCGAGGCAAAGCGATCGCCTGCTCGGTGAGGTCGGCGTTCCAGTCGTGCAGCAACCAGGTCTGTGGCGCCGGAAGATGCGGGGCGAGCCAGCGCATCATCGAGCCGGTACCGCTGCCCAGATCGTGGACGACGGCGGGGCCTTTCGGGAGAAGCTCGGCGGCGGCGATGGCCAAGTCGAGCGATCGGGCCTCGGCATCTTCCGGCTCACGCAGCGCGAGCCAGTCGCTGCTCACCTCGAGAATCTCGCTCATACCGCAACCGCCGCGGTAGCGTGCGCAACTTCGTGAAGCACCGACTCAATGGCCTGAAGTGTCGCGCTCCACGGCCGCGCGTCATCGCGCGCCTCGAGGGCTCCCGCCGCCAGTTCGGTGCGCAGGAGTGCATTCGTGCACCACTCGCGCAGCGTGGCCGCGAGGGCCGCTGGATCGTCGAGGGAGACCAGCAGCCCCGCGGCGCGGTTCGATAGGGCTTCCTCCACGCCGCCCACGCGCGCCGCGACGACCGGGATGCCGCGCGCCAACGCCTCCGCCACGACCATCCCGTAACTTTCCGCGCGTGACGGCACGACCACGAGGTCGGCGTTGCCGTAGGCCGCGTCGAGAGCCCGGCCCGCGAGTGGCCCAGTGAAACTCACTCGCGCAATCAGGGACGCGCGGGCGATGGCGTCGGTGAGCTCGTCGACATAGGCGGGGGCAGTCGAAACGGATCCGACGAAGGTTACTGTCCAGCCCTCGAGATCGGAGAGCCCGGCGAGTGCATTGACGAGGACGTCCTGACCCTTGTGCGGCGCTACGACACCGACGCACAGCAGTCGACCGCCGGATCCAGACGGGATCGTGGCCGCGGCCGGACGCGTCCCCGGGTGCACGACCACGACGTCACCCGAATCTGCCAGACCGCGCCCAACGAGCTCAGCCCGCGTCCACTCGCTCGTCGCGATCACGCGGTGCGCCGATCGCAGCGCGGCTCGCTCGCGGTCGAGCTCGTCCGCACGCTCGCTCGGGTCCTCGGGTTGCGCCGAAACCAGGCTTATGACCATGTGCGCAAGCACGATTACCCTGAGCCTGGGCGCGTTGGCGGCCATGGCGCGCGATTCTCGGACCGCGATGAGGCCGTCGACGAGCACGAGGGCGCCGTCCGGCAAATTCGACAATGGCCCCGCGGGCAGGGGGAGCTCGGGTACGAGGACCATTCGAACCTGCCACCCGGCGCTGCGCAGACCGTCGCGCACGTACCGGTCGTACACGTTGCCGCCGCTCACCTTCGCCGGGTCATCGATCGAATCGGGGACGACGAAATAGATTGACCGTTCGTGGGGTGCCGTCACAACGACCTCGTGTAGCTCGCCCACGCGATGTGGGACTCGTGCAGTGTCACCGAAATCGACGTCAGTTGTCCGCCCGCGAGGGCGCCCGCGTGTACCCGTTCGGCGAGGCGATCGGCGATCGCTTGGCACAGGAACTCGGTCGTGGTGTTCTTTCCCCGGAAGTCCGGGTCGTCGTCAAGGTTGCGGTAGGTGAGCGACCCGGTGATCTCGCCGAGAATCTCCGCGGCCCGACCGATGTCGACGACGACGCCAGAGTCGTCGAGTTCGTTGGCGGTGAAGGTCGCATCGACGATGAAGGTCGCTCCGTGGAGTCGCTGCGCGGGGCCAAAAGCCTCGCCCGCAAAGCTGTGGGCGATCATCATGTGGTCGCGTACGGTCACGGTGAAGGTCATGGCGCATCCCGCCAATCGATCGTGTGGCACAAGTCGGTTCGTGATCCGTCGGCGAGGCTCGCCATGAGCTCGGGGAGCGACCGCCACGACGAGTCGCCCGTGAGCAGCACGTCGAATGCGGGGTCGCGGAGCAATTCGAGGGCGAGAGCGAGTCGATCGCGAGTCGTGCGATTGCCTCGCCGCGCGGCCGCAACCGCGCCCACCTGGCTTGACCGGATCGTCAATCTCCGCGAGTGGAAATCGGCACCGAGCGTGAGGGCCACCGGGCGGTCCCCGTACCAGCTCGCCTCGATCACCTCGCCGTCGGTCACGACCGACTCGAGCGCGACGTGCAGGCCTGCGGGCGAACCGCTCGTGTTGATCACGATGTCTTGGTTCGACGGCGCGTGCGACGCATCCGCGAAGTCCACGCCGAGGTGCTCAGCGACCGCTCCGCGAGTCGGGTCGATGTCAACGAGCGTGACGGTCGCGCCAGGGATGCCGCGGGCCAGGCGTGCGACGCTTGAGCCGATCATCCCTGCGCCCACGATGCAGATCCGATCGCCGAGCGCCGGTGCGGCATCCCACAGGACATTGATGGCTGTCTCGACGGCGCCCGCGAGCACGGCACGCCGGAGCGGCACGTCGGCGGGGACGAGGGAGACGGCATCCGCGGGGACCACGAACGCGGACTGGTGGGGGAAGAGGGTGAAGACGGTCCGCCCGGTCAGGGCGTCGGGCCCGTCCTCGACTGTGCCGACGTTGAGGTAGCCGTACTTCACCGGGCCCGGGAAGTCGCCGGATTGAAACGGGGCACGCATTCGTTCGTACTCGCTCACCGGCACGTGTCCGCCGAAGATCGAGGTCTCGGTGCCCCGGCTGATCCCGGAGTAGTGAGTGCGGACGTGCACATCCTCGGAACCGCGCCGAGGGAGAGTTTCGGGGCGCAACCGACCGACGCCGGGCCTCTCAACCCAGAAAGCGGTGGCTTCGAGCACAATCCCTCGTTTTCGTGAACGCACGTGGCATTACTGACGTATTAATGAGTGGTTCACCAATTGAACGAGACAGGTATGACGAGAGTTCAATCCGCACCGATCTCCATCGCCGCGGCGGGCGCCGTCGTGGGCGGCGCGCTCCTGGTGATCGCGACGTCCTCGCACGCGGTGTGGGCCGTGAGCGTTGGGTGTGTCGTGCTGCTCGGGTATCTCGCGATCGCGAACATCCTGATCGTGCGCGGCCTTCGTGCCGGGCGGGTCACTCGATTCGGGCCCGCAAATGTCGTCACGGCGGTGCGGTCGAGCCTCGTCGCTGTGATCACCGCGATCGTCGTCGCGTCGCTGTTCGTGCGCGTGGCTGTGCCGGTGCTCGCCGGCCTCGTGGTGATCGCGCTGCTCCTCGACGGAGTGGACGGCTGGGTTGCGCGACGCACGAACTCCGCGAGCGACTTGGGCGCGCGCTTCGACATGGAGGTGGATGCCTTCTTGCTACTCGTGCTCAGCGCATACGTCTCGCACGACCTGGGACCGTGGGTGCTCGCGATCGGCCTCATGCGCTACGCCTTCGTTGGGGCCGGGTGGGCGCTCCCCTGGTTCAACCGACGCTTGCCGTTCCGTTATTGGCGCAAGGTCGTTACGGCAGTGCAAGGCATCGCGTTGACGATCGCGGTGACGGGGTTGCTTCCGGGAGTCGATGCGATTCTCGTCGCGTTCGCGCTCGTGCTGCTCGTTGAATCTTTCGGTCGTGACGTGATCTGGTTGGCGGTACGGCGGGGGTCGGACTCAGCCCGCCCGGCGAGCGCGCACCACGAGAACCGAGGTGGCGGCGAGCACGACGATTCCGATGGCTTCGACAACGAAGGTCTGCGGAACGAGGGTGAAGCTCCACGTCTCCGTAATCCCGAATAGTCCGACGGTCAGGGCGAGCACGAGCGAGAGAAAACTCGCGATGATGAAGAGCAGGCTCAGCACCGAGGCGAGTTGCAGCAGCCGACCGTGCAGCGCGAGTATCCCGATGCCGAGCACGACGCCCGTGATCGCATTGAGCAGTCCAGGGCCTGCGATCGCTTCACCGCCGCAACGAACCAGCCAGTGACGCTGTGCAGGCCCTTGAGATGAGACACCCCGTCACTAAAGATCAGCCCGTCTCGCCCTTTGCCTTCGCATGCGCGTGCGAGCGGTTCCGACAAGAACTTGGGGTAGGGCACGCTTCGTGCTTCATGAGTTTTCGGGGTGCCGACGTTAATGCGGCCTCCGACATTCACGGCGTTCTCTTGAACGAGCATTCGACGGCGGAGAGTGTCTAGTGATGAAACCTGTAAGCCTGTCACTTCACCCCAACGGAGGCGGGCGTAGGTAAGCAGGTAGACGAGCGACGCAAACCGACCAGACTCCGACGCAAGCAACTCCACTTGCGACGCTGTGAGATAGGCCCGCTTCTTTTTGACTTCCGAGGAAGCTTCACGCCCCGAGCGGGATTCGAGAGGATCCTTAGGTCGCGAACGGCGACGTCCAGGATCGCAGCGAGGACGCCGTAGGCCCGCAGGACGGTGGTGGCAGACCGACCGGCGGTGAAAGTTGCTAGCCAATTATGAACATCAGAGTGTCGCACTTCTCCCACCCGCCTGGCTCCCCACACCGGCTCGACATGCACCCTCCACGCGATCTCCACGGGCCTGAAGGCAGAAGGCTCAGGTGAGTCTGATTGGCTAGCCATTCTGTTCCGAGGTCTCGAGCTGTGGACTTCGCAGTCTTTGGATCGACGTACCCTCCCCTCAGTGATGAGACGGTTTGGTTGGTAAGAAACTCGTCGGCGTCACGCTTTCGGGTAAAGCCCGCCTTTTCCTGGGAACGGCGGTCGGGATCGCGGCGTCGAACTTTCTAGCGCCAGCAATCCACGGGATCATGCGGGTGACTTCAGGCGAACTGCGGATCGGCCCCCGCTTGCAATTCGAAAATGGGCAGGTAAACTGCTAATTGAGCACTCGGCCCCACGATATTCGCTCCTCTCGGATTTCTATTCGGGATGTGGAGGGCCGAGGATTCCCGACCGAAAGATCCCGCTGATGAGATCCATGCCTCGCCTCAATAGTCGGGAAGCGACGGGGGCCTTCGGGATGGCGGCCACCATCCTCGGATTGTGCGTCCTCGGCTGGGGAACCTTGCTCATTGCAGTCGTGCCGGCACACCTCCAGATCGGGACGACGACGTTTGGCATCGGGGTCGGAATCACCGCCTTTACTCTCGGCATGCGGCACGCATTCGATGCTGACCACATCGCGGCCATCGATGGGGTCACCAGAAAGCTCGCCGCCGACCAAAAGAAACCTCTATCAGTGGGTTTCTGGTTCTCGCTCGGACACTCGAGCATCGTTCTCGTGCTCACCATCTTGCTGTCGCTGGGCGTAAGAGGGCTTGTTGCATCCGTCCACGACAGCGGATCTGTGCTTCAACAGGTTACGAGCATCGTGGGGCCGAGCGTCTCGGGACTATTCCTTTACCTACTCTCGGCGATGAACATCGTCGTGCTGGTGCGCATAATCAAGGTGTTTCTGAGGATGCGAACCGGCGGCTACGATTCCCAGGCGCTCGAGAGACAACTGGATAAACGCGGGATAGCAAATCGGCTTTTGGGCCGATTGATGCGTTCGATCAAGAATCCGCGCCAGATGTACGGAATCGGTCTTCTTTTCGGGCTCGGCTTCGATACCGCAACCGAGGTCGGCCTGCTCGTGCTCGCGGGCGATGGTGCAACGAGCGAATTGCCGTGGTACGCGGCGCTCTGCCTGCCCATCCTCTTCGCTGCAGGAATGTCGCTGTTCGATGCGGTCGACGGCTCGTTAATGTACTTCGTCTACGGCTGGGCGCAGGCTCGACCAGTGCGAAAGGTCTACTACAACATCACAGTCACCGGCTTGTCGGTGATTGTCGCGCTCGGTATCGGAACGGTGGAGCTGCTCAGTTTGCTCGGTGACCAGCTCAATCTGGTCGGACCGCTTTGGCGCTGGGTCGACGACGTAAGCCTCGGCGACCTGGGTGCGGCAGTGGTCGTCCTATTCCTGGTGACTTGGATTGTTGCCATCACCGTGTGGAAATTTGGTCGCGTCGAGAACCGTTGGGCCGAATCGCACAGTTTACAAATTGACAGGTAAACTGTATGTTTGAAACGCATGCCGCTGAAAACGTGGCCATCACAAAGCCGTGGAGAGAACCGTGCCCAACGTCACCGAGACCATAAACGGACCCGAGGGGGCGCAGGCTCTCATCCTGCTCGCAACGGCCGGAGCCACAGCAGCATCTTGGGACTCGGTGGTCAGCCCGCTTGCCGAGCAGTTCCGTGTCGTCGCACTCGCGCCGACGGGTGCCACGCTTGCTGAACTGGGCGCTCAGGTCATTGCGGCGCTCGATGAGCTCTCAATCGATCGTGCCCACATTGTGGGCGCCGGTATCGGCGGTCTCACGGCCGTCTGGCTCGCTATCCACGAGCCGCGGCGCGTGAGCCGCATCGCGCTCGTTGGTTCGGCCCTGGGCGTTTCCGGGGGGGCGGCTGTTGATGCGTGGATCACGCCCGCTCTCGCTGGTAGGGACGCGCCTCTCGTGGCCAGCTTGCAGGCGCAGATCGATGCCGCGGGCGAGATCGCTGAAGTCGATTCCAACGCTCTTGCCGAAGACCTCGGTCGGGTCGCCGCGCTCACCGTCGTGGTTGCGGGCGCCGCGGATCCCCTCGCGCCGGCCGATGCCGTGCGCGCCTTCGCCGCTCAAATCCCGGATGCCAGGGTCGTCCTCGTACCAGGAGCCGCCCACCTCGTCGCGGTGGAGCAGCCGGCCATCCTGTCCCGCCTATTGCTTGAACATTTTGGATCTGCGGCGACATTGGAGCTGGGGTACGCGAGCCGGAGAGTCGCGCTCGGCGATGCCCACGTCGACCGGACAATCGCGGGCATCACCGAATTCACTGAACCGTTCCAAAACTTCCTTACGCGTTACTGCTGGGGCGAGGTATGGACGCGGCCCGGGCTAAGCCGCCGTGACCGCTCGTTCGCGACCATCGCGGCCCTCGTCACTCTCGGCGCTGAGCACGAAATCGGCATCCACGTGCGAGCCGGTCTCCGACACGGTCTCGAGATTCAGGAAATCCAGGAAATGCTTCAGCATCTCGCACTCTATGCAGGTCTCCCACGAGCATTCGGTGCGCTGCAGTACGTGCAGAGAATCCTCATCGAGGACGGCCTGCTCCCCGCATCGCCCGCCTGACAACAACCGCACCCCCAGACTCCAAAGGAGGAGCCATGACCCTGTCGTACTTGAAGCCCCCGGTTGAGATCGATGACAACGATCCCGTGTCCACCACGCATTCCGGAGGAACGCCTGAGGGACTCGCGCCCGGTTACGTGTTGCCAGCGGGTGCCGGACCGGCCACTTGGTTCATGCAGGCACTGTTCACCATGAAGGCCCGCGCCCTCGATACGAACGGGCAGTTCTCAGTGGTTGAGCAACTCGCTCCACGCGGTTTCGCCGCTCCAGCGCACACCCACTCAAACACCACGGAAGCGTTCTACGTGCTCGACGGTGAGATGGACTTCGCCGTCGGCGACACGGTGTACCAAGGCATCGTCGCAGGCGGATTCGCTTACGTTCCTCACTCGACACGGCATGAGTTTCGCGTGATTTCAGAGACCGCGAAGTTTTTGCTCATCACCACCCCCGGCGGTTTTGAGAAGTACTTCGAAGCCCTCAGCAGCCCGGCGACCGCCTACGAGCTGCCATCGACCGAACATCGTCAGCTCACACCGGACGAGGTGATCGCGGCGAAACGCCTGTTCGGCGCCATGCCGACCAACGATGGGACGTTGTTCGAGCCGCACGAGCACGCGCACGGTGACGACAGTCACAACCACCCTCACGGTGATCACGATCACGATCACGATCACTAGGCGGATGGGGCACATCGCATGAGTAACGACAAAGCCGAGCGCAGCGGGCGCGGGCGCATCGATGTTCACGCGCACTTTCTGCCGGACTTCTACTCCGCGGCCGCCGCCGCCGCCGGCCACAGCCAGCCGGATGGCATGCCACGCCTGCCCGCCTGGAGCGCGGAAGACAACCTACGTTTCATGGATGCGGTCGGTGTCGAAACTGCGATCCTCTCGATCTCGAGCCCGGGCGTGCACTTTGGGAATGACCTAGCCGCGATCGAACTCGCACGCCGTGTGAATGAAGCCGGCGCCGAGATCTCAGCCGCCCATCCGGGCCGCTTCGGTTTCTTCGCATCGGTGCCACTTCCTGACGTCGATCATTCCGTCGCTGAGGTGAGATACGCCGTCGACGAACTTGGCGCAGAGGGCGTTGTGCTGTTCACCAATACCGATGGCATGTACCTCGGCGACCCACGCATGGACCCTCTCATCGCAGCCGTCGCGAAGCGCAACTCGACAATTTTCATTCACCCAACGACGCCGGTGTGTGGGGAAGCGCTTACGCTCGGTCGTCCCGCACCCATCCTCGAATTCCCCCTCGACACGACGCGTGCGGTGACGAATCTGGTGCTCTCCGGAGTTCTCGATCGTCACCCGGGTGCCGCCGTCATCCTGCCCCATGCCGGCGGCGCTATCAGTTCAATCGCTGACCGCGTTGCCGAGATCAGCTCCCGCCTCCTGCCGCCACCGGCGAGCGAGGTCGACTTTCTCGGCACACTGCAATCCTTCTACTACGACATCGCCGGATTCCCTTTTCCGAGGCAGATCCTGGCCGTCCTTGGCCTGGTTGGACCGGACAAACTGCTGTTCGGAACCGACTGGCCATACACCGTTGAAGCCACAGTGCTGCGTCAGGTCGCGGCTTACGAGCAGTCGGAAATCCTGGATGCGGAGGCGCACCGCCTCCTCGACCGGGACACGGCTGAGGTCCTGTTCCCGCGATTCGCTCATCAGCACTAGATAAAGAGGTACGCGTCATGCCAGAAGTTGCACTCGCCCGCCCTGTTCTGAAGCCCGGCCAGCTGTACATCGACGGGGGGTGGCGAGAGGCAGCGGGTTCGGCAACGATGGAGGTCATCGACCCGTCGACCGGCGCTGTGGTCGGCACCGTGGCGGATGCCGCTGATAGCGATCTCGATTCCGCGGTGGCTGCGGCTCGCACAGCGTTCGAGCGAGGCTCGTGGTCACGCCTTCCCGCGCGGGAGAGGGCACGGACGTTGCATCGAGTAGCGGACATCATGCGCGAGCGTGTCGATGAGCTCGTGAGTATTGAAAGCCTGGATGTTGGCAAGCCGGTGACCTTCAGTCGCCCGGTCGACGTGCTGAACTCCGCAGACCAGTTCGAGTACTGCTCGGCCCTCGCGCAGACGATGGACGGTTCGGTTCGCGACACCCCGATGAACGCATTCGCCTATACCCGCCGCGAGCCACACGGCGTCGTCGGAGCCATCACCCCGTTCAACTTCCCCCTCGTCCTCAGTTCGAACAAGCTTGCCCCTGCCCTCGCTGCGGGTAATTCGATCGTGCACAAGCCAGCACCGGACACTCCGCTTTCAGCACTCGCAATGGCCGCTATCTTCGAGGAGGCCGGCATACCTGCGGGCGTCGTCAACGTGGTCACCGGCGGTCGACCTGCGCTCGGTGAAGCCATGCTCCGTCACCCCGATATCAACAAGGTTGCGTTTACCGGATCCACCGCCGTCGGTCGCATCATTGCCTCGAGCGCCGGGCAGAACCTCAAGCCGATCAGCCTCGAGCTCGGCGGAAACGGCGCACAAATCGTTTTCGCCGATGCAGACCTGGCCACAGTAATCCCCTCGATCGTCAAGGGTATGGTCTTCAACGCCGGGCAGTTCTGTATGGGTTCCCCAAGGCTTCTGGTTGAGGCGAGCATTGAGAAGGATGTGGTAGACGCCTTGCTCGCGGCACTCACGCACGTCCCGGTCGGCGACCCTTTTGACCCGAACACCGCGATGGGGCCGATGGCCGCAGAGCGACACCTGCGCAACGTCGAGAAGTATGTAGCGCTCGGAATCGAGTCAGGGGGACTAGTCCTGACCGGCGGTGAGCGACTGGAACTCAACGGCGGTTTTTACTACCTGCCGACCGTGGTTACAGGGGTTTCAAACAACTCTCGCATCGTTCAAGAGGAGGTCTTCGGTCCGGTCCTCACGGTGCAGACCTTCCGCGGCGAGGCCGAGGCAATCGTGTTGTCCAACAGCACCCCGTACGGCCTGGCTGCGGGTCTGCACACCACGAATATCGCGCGCGCTCATCGGGTCGCCGCCCAGCTGGAGGCCGGTATCGTCTGGGTCAACGACTGGGCCATGCTCGATCCTGTTGTTCCGTTTGGTGGAGTGAAGAGTTCGGGATACGGCCGCGAGAATGGACACGAGGCCCTCGACGAGTACACGCGAACGAAGTCCGTCGTCATCTCGCTCGGCTGATCGCTGCGCTTGCCGGCGTCATTGCCGTGCCCGAGAGAGATGCCCCGGGTGTCGCGACCCGGGGCATCTCCGTCTTTGGCTCCTAGGCGTAGAAGCGGTAGAGACCGCGCGCGACGACCGCAGGTTTCGGTCCGTCCTCGATCTCGATGACCTGGTCGACCTCGAGCTGCACGCCGCCCGGCAGCACGATGACATCCGAGATGGTAGCGCTCATTCGGATGCGCGCGCCGACGCGCACCGGGGCCGGGAACCGTACTTTGTCGAGACCGTAGTTGATCTTCGTCGCCACCCCACTCACCTCGAGCAGTTCCGTCCAAAACGGGATCGCGAGCGACAGCGTCAGGAATCCGTGAGCGATGGGACCGCCAAACGGGCCATCCTTAGCGCGCTCCGGGTCGGTGTGAATCCACTGGTGGTCGTCGGCGGCATCGGCGAATGTGTCGACCTGTTCCTGCGTGACCGTGCGGTACTCGGTGAAGCCGAGGTCTTTGCCCTTCAGGTCTTCGATGACAGCGAAGTCGATTTTAGTCGTACTCATTGGTGCTCCTTGACTAGCGGTGGATGCGGCTCAGCCGGAAGTTGACGAAAGGCCGAGCAGCCTGAGGGCGTTGGCTTTGAGAATCTTGGGGCGCACTTCGTCTTTGAGGGGAAGGGCGGCGAAATCGCCGAGCCAGCGATCGGGATGAATGAGGGGATAGTCCGATCCGAACAGCACCTTGTCCTGCAGCAGCGAGTTCGCTTGTCGCACGAGGCTCTCGGGAAAGTACTTGGGCGACCACCCGGAAAGATCGATCCAAACGTTCGCCTTGTGGGTCGCAATAGAGATCGCCTCGTCCTGCCAGGGAACGGATGGATGGGCCATGATGATCTGCAGTTCCGGGAACTCCGCCGCGATCGAGTCAAGATGCATCGGATTCGAGAGCCCGAGCTTGAGCCCGAAACCGCCGGGGAGCCCGGCACCGATTCCGGTCTGGCCGGTATGGAAAAGCGCGGGGACACGCAGGCGCTGGATTTCACTGTAAAGCGGATATAGCCACTCGCTTGAGGGGTTGAAGTTCTGCACGGTGGGATGGAACTTGAAGCCCTTGACTCCATACTCCTCGACGAGCATTGTCGCGCGGGAAATTGCGGCGGCGCCCGTGTTGGGGTCGACTGACCCGAACGGGATCAGCACGTCGTTGTTGCGCGCGGCACCAAGCGCAATCTCTTCACTGCTATTCGCGGCGTGCTGCAGCCGGGTGCCAGCATCCACCGTGAACACGACGGCCGCGATCTTGCGGTCGCGGTAAAGCTCTGCGATCGAGTCGAGACCCATGCGATCAGCATTCGCTTTGAAGTATTTGCTGGACGCGTCGACCAGGACCTGAGGCAGCGCGTTGTGCCCCGACTCGTCGACCTCGATGTGCACATGCGTGTCGATGGCGACGAGCTCGTCGACGGCTAGGCCGAATTCGTAAGCCATGTTAGGACGCGGGCGCCGGTGCGAAGTCGGCGGGAAGGTCGGGAAAGCTTTCCCCGACCGTCACACGCTTGCCCCCGAAAAAGTCGTCGAACTGAGCTGTCAGCTCGACATAGCTCCAGCCACCGGTGCTGTACTCGCTCGCGATGGCATCGGGATGCGACCACAGCTGGATCCTGTCACCGCCGACGCCGATTACCTGGCCGGTGACCGTGTTGGCGTCTGATGCCAGGAAGGCGACTGTTCCCGCGACATCCGTGACCGTTCCGAAGCCCAGCTCGTGACGGAAGAAGTCGGGAATCGGCGCTCCGGCGGCCTGAGCCTCGATGGCTTTCTGAAAGTAAGGAATGGTGGCGGTCATGGCCGTGGCGGCCACCGGGATGACCGCGTTCACGAGAATGCCGGCGCGCTTCAACTCGAGCGCCCAGGTTCGCACCATTCCGACGATGCCGCTTTTTGCTGCCGCGTAGTTCGTCTGGCCGAAATTGCCGCGCTGGCCGGTTGGCGAACCTATGCAGATGATGCGCCCGCCTTCACCCTGTTCACGGAACTGGATGACAGCCTCCCGAACGCAGACGAAGGTTCCGCGGAGATGGACGTTGATGACGGTATCGAAGTCCTCGTCCGACATCTTCCAGACCACTGCATCGCGTAAGGCGCCGGCGTTCGTGACAAGAATGTCCAGGCGTCCGAAGTTCTCCACCGCCGCTGCGACCAGGGCCTTCGCGGTCTCGGTGGTACCTACCGGCGCGACGAGCGCAACGGCGTTCCCTCCGGCATCCCGAATGGACTGGACTGCCTCCGCGGCGATCGTGGCCTCGATGTCGTTGACAACGACGGATGCTCCCTGAGCCGCAAGCTCGAGGGCGTAAGCAAGACCGAGCCCCCTGCCGCTTCCGGTCACAATTGCGACTTTGCCTGCCAAGCTCATGATTCTCCTCGACGTCGATAAGAAAGGGGTCGCGCCATAGGCTTCGCGCGAGCAAAATTGATTAGAGCATCTTTAGTTGAAAAAATCAACAATAGACAAACTCCTATGAATTGGACGCGGTCTCGGAATCGTTGAATTTTTCGACGATATGATTTCGGCATGAAGGACGGGACCCCTCGGCCCGCTGCATCCGCTCATAGCGGGGATCCGGCGGCGCCCGACATCCGCCTCCGTGCGACCGACCTCGTCAACGAGATAGAGTTCCTCGCTGCGCGTGCCAGGTCGCTAGGAAGCGCGAGAGCTAACGAAATGCTCGCCACCCTCGACCTCAAAGTTCGCTCGTACTCGATCCTTGCGCTCGCTTGCAGCGGCAAGGGACCGTCCCAGCGCGAGCTCGCGGAGTTTCTCAGTCTCGATCCGAGCCAGATCGTGGCGTTAGTGGATGGCCTTGAAACTCGCAGACTACTAAAACGCGCCCCGGATCCCCGGGACCGACGATCCAAGACAATTAGCGCGACAGCCGAGGGCCAGCGCCTCTATGTTCGAGCAAGTGCGGCAGTCCAGCAGGCTGATGACATTTCCCTGCGCGCGTTGAGCGCCGAAGACCGCAAGCAACTGCGGACCCTGCTCGGTCGCATCGCCTTCGACGAGGACAACGAGCTGTAGCTTGCGCATCGAGCTTTTCGCGGCGGCCGATCCCCCGTAATCCGCATCTCTTGACAATCAGGCTACCTGCGTTCATACTCGACCAACAGGCAGCCTGGCTATCAGGTGGCCTTAGTAAAAAATGTTTTCCATGACGCTTGTGTCCGATGTCGTTCGGCCGGGCAAGATCCACCCAACTTTTCAATGAGGCAAAAATGGGAGTTGCAATGAAGCACAAAAAAATTCTGGGAATCGTCGCCGTGGCGGCCACCCTCGCCCTCGCTGGCTGCGCGACCAGTTCCACCCCCAGCGGGGGTTCCACCACCAGTTCTGGCCCGATCCAGATCGGTATGCTCAGCCCGCTGACCGGCAACCTGGCCAGCCTGGGAGTCCCCGCGCAGGAGGCTGCGCAACTCATGATCGACACGATCAACTCGGATGGTGGCGTGAACGGGGGCAAGCTCACGCTCACCGTCAACGACGACAAGTCCGATGTCACCCAGTCGGTCACGCTGTTCAACCAGCTGGCCGCCGACAAGACGACTTCGATCATCCTCTCGTCCGTCAGCGCCGCAAACTCAGCGGCTGTCGGACCGAGCGCCCAGACGGCCGCCATTCCCGTGTTGGCCATAGGCCCAGTCGACTCCTACGCGAATGGCAGCAACAAGTACGCCTTCAGCGTGTCAGCGCCGACGGCCACGGTGAGCGATGTCCTGGCGAAGTACTTCGCGTCGGTGCACGTGAAGAAGCTGGCCCTTGCCTTCCTCACTCAAAGCTCCGCGATGCAGCCGGCCGCAAATGCGACTGCGGCTGCCGCGAAGAAACTGGGAATTGAGGTCGTGCTGAGCGAAGGCTTCGACGTCACGGCAACCGACTTCACGCCGCTCATCACCCACGTCAAGGAGGCCGGGGCCGACGCGCTCATGGTCTGGGGCCCGGGCGCCGGACCGGCCATTCTTACCAAGCAGATCGCAGGATCCGGCATCAAGCTGTTCATGAGTGGCGCGCAAGCGTCTTCGCTCTACACGAAGCCGACCGGTACTGCGTCCAACGGCGTCGTGCTCTCGAGCGGTATCGCGATGGCGTACGAGGCAATGCCAGCCGGTGACTACAAGACCGAGGTCGGCAAGTTCGTCACCGCGTGGGAAGCGGCGCACAGCGGAGCATTCCCTCCGCAGTTCGCCTTCGACGCCGCGACGGCTGTGCAGCTTGCGGCGGCGGCCATCAAGTCCGCAGGCTCATCGGACCGCAGCGCCATCCGTGACGCACTCGAAAAGCTGAACACGCTGACGGTTGGCGGCCGCTTTACGTTCTCTCCAACAGATCACTCAGGCCTCAACGCCTCGAATGTTGCGATTGTTGAGATCCAGGACGGCAAATTTACGGCTACGCCGTACACGCAAAACCAGTTCGTATCTGACCCGCCCAAGTAACACCCATCTCCACGACTCGGCGACGAGACTGACATGCTTTCGATCACCGCACTATCGCGCTCCTACGGCGGGGTATTTGCCGTACGAGATGTCAGCCTCGTCGTCGGGCAGGGGGAGCTCAGGGGAATCATTGGCCCCAACGGCGCCGGGAAATCCACGCTCATGAATCTCATCAGCGGGCAAACCCAGCCCCTCCGCGGTTCGATAGCCTTCGACGGTTCACGGGTCGAACGAGTCCCCACACATCGTCGAGCGCGGCTCGGAATCGCCGTCGTCTTTCAAGGAGCGCGACTTTTCCCCGGAATGACGGTGCTCGAGAACGTCATGGTGGGAGCGACCTCGATGACGCGCTCCGGAGCATTTGCGGCCGCACTGCGGCTTCCAGCCCAGCGTCGCGAGGAACGTGACATCCGAGAGAGGGCGGTCGCCGCTCTCGCGCGGGTCGGTCTCTCCGACTGGGCAAATCGTCCTGCTAACTCCCTGCCACTCGGCCAGCAGCGCCAGGTGCAGGTCGCCCGCGCGCTTGCGGGAGCACCCAGGCTTCTCCTGCTCGATGAGCCGGCTTCCGGGCTTCGCGCCGCCGAACGCCGCGACCTCTCGGACCTCATCGCACAACTGCACCACGAGGGAATGACTATCGTTCTCATCGAGCACGATGTCGCGATGGTCATGAGGCTCGCGACCCGCATCGCCGTTCTCGACCTCGGTCAGATCATCGCCGAGGGCACACCCGATGAGGTGCGCAGCAACCAGCGCGTCATCGACGCCTATCTCGGAACGGAAGTATCCCGTGCTCAATCTTGAGGACGTCGTCATCCGCTACGGATTCGCGACCGCAGTTGACGGAGTCAGCATCTCGGTTGAGAAAGGCGAGATGGTCGCCCTTGTCGGCCCCAACGGCGCGGGCAAGTCGTCGATTGTCAACGCAATCAGCGGCGTTATTCCTGTCGCATCCGGGACGATCACTGTCGACGGCGCGAGCGCCCAGGTCCCCGAAGGCCGACAGATGTTCGCGAACATGTCGGTCGACGACAACCTGCGACTCGGTGCCTGGCGGGTGAAGGACCGCAACCCAGCGGCCATTTACGAACTCCTGCCCGATCTGGCTCGAATGAAGGACCAAAAGGCCGGCACTCTCTCGGGCGGCCAGCAGCAAATGGTCGCCGTCGGTCGGGCACTCATGGCCGGCCCGGACCTTCTGCTCGTCGACGAGCTCTCTCTTGGCTTGGCGCCACTCATTGTCGCCGACCTCGCCAACTACCTGACCGAACTCAACGCCTCACGCGGAATGACCATCCTGCTGATCGAGCAGGAAGTGGACCTGGCGTTCAGAATGTGCGCGCGAGCTTACGTCCTTGAGGCTGGCAGGATCGTCGCGTCCGGAGCCTCTGCAACCCTCGCGGCCGATCCACAACTCAGCGCGGCCTATCTCGGCGGCATCGAGGCCTCGGCAGATCGAAAGAGACTCAAGTGAACGCCCTGCTCATCTACGTCGTTTCCGGGATCACGATCGGTGCGACCTACGCACTGATCGGCAGCGGGTTCGTCGTAGTCCACCGGGTAACCCATGTCGTGAACTTCACGCAGGGAACTCTCGCAGTGTTCGGGGGTCTCATTTCCTACTCGCTCCTGAGTTTCTCGATCCCCCACGGGCTCGCCGAGGCCCTCGCCGTGGTCCTGACTGGCCTTATCGGCCTCGTCTTCGCTTTCGTCACGATCGGAAAAAAGGGAACGCCACCCCTCACCGCACTACTCATTACCCTTGGCTTATCAATCCTGTCTGAGGGAATCTTCGTGACAATCTGGGGTCAGTCGCCGATAGCGCCCGAGGGACTCGACGGTGCGACGATCATCCTTGGTGCGTCGATCGAGAACCAGCGCCTGCTCACGGCAGGGATCTCGGCGGTCGCCTTCATCCTGCTCGGCATCTTCTTCGGGCGTACCTATCTCGGCAAGGGGATGACGGCCGCCGCATCCAACCCCCGCGCAGCGGCGCTCGTCGGAATCGACTCGCGCCGGATGGGCTTTATCGCCTTCGCGATCGCGGGGATGCTCGGCGGCCTGGCCGGTGTGGTGACCGCCCCGTTCAGTCCGATCTCGTTCTCGTCTGACCTGCCGCTCGCGCTCGGGGGATTCGCGGCCGCCGTATTTGGTGGCCTTTCCAGTCCGTGGCTCACCGTGGTCGGTGGCCTCGTGCTCGGGATCGGCGGCCAACTCGTGGCCGGCTACTTCGGCGGCTCCTACCAAACGGTCGCGGCCTTAGTGATGCTGCTCGTTGTAATGATAGCGAGGCACAAGAGCCTCTCCGCCGAGGAGGCAAAGTGAACCCGCCCGTGAAGCGAGCGATCCCAACGGCGGTGGTTGCTCTCATCGCGATTCTCATCCCGCTGTTCCTGAATGACAAAACCTTCTATGTGCAGACCGTGCTCTCCGCGGTCGTCGTGGTCGGTCTGTCGCTCTTTATGGGATACGCGGGCCAAGCGTCGCTCGGCCAGGGTGCGTTCGTCGCAATTGGTGCGCTTACGGTCGCCGTCTCGACGGTCAGCTTCAACGTGCCACCCCTCATTGCTCTCATAGCTGCCCCGCTCATTTCGGCCGGGCTCGCCTATGTCCTGGGGCTGCCGCTGCTGCGGCTTCGGGGCCACTACCTTGCCTTCGGAACGCTCGCCGTATTGTTGCTCGTCGGCGCCTTGATGGGCGGGGTTCCAATCCTGGGCGGCGGTGCGGGTATCGTCGGCATCCCAAGTCTCGGCATCGGGAGCCTCGTAGTGACTGGTCAGCTGTTCTTCGCTTACCTTGCCCTCGCAGTGCTTGCCGTCACCATGGTGGTTTCGCGCAACGTCATCTCGAGCAGGTTCGGGCGGGGGGTGCGGGCAGTCGCGGGCAGCGAGTCAGCAGCAGCCTCATCCGGTGTTCCGGTCCTTCGGACCAAGCTCGCAGTCTTCGCCCTGGCCGGGGGATGCGCGGGCCTCGTTGGCGGCATCACCGCGTTCTTCATACCGTACGTCAGCGCAGAATCGTTCCCGCCGTCCATGTCGTTCACTTACGTGATTATGGCGGTCATCGGAGGCCTCGGGACGCTGTGGGGCGGCGTGGTCGGAGCTGTCCTCGTGTCCGTTCTCGTTCAGGCGCTCAACACCATTAGCAACGTTCCCGGGACACCGCCCATCGTCGGGACGATTCTGCAGTACGCGGCCTACGCCATCATTCTCATCCTATTTCTGCTTTACATGCCTCGCGGCCTCTGGCCGACGGTGGGTGATGCCGTGAAACGGCGACTGGCGAAGCGAGTAAAAGGCAGTCAAACTGACTATTCTGATCAGCATGCCTGAAGATCGCGCCGAAGCGGCAGCGTCCGCCGTAACGCTCGTTTACCTGATCAAACAGGTCGAGTCGGCGGTCCGCTCCCAAATGGATGGCGTCGTGAATGAGGCGGGGCTGACCCTTCCGCAATACACCGCCCTGACAGTGCTTGAGCGACGCCCGGGGATTACGGCGGCCGAACTGGCACGGAACTCCTTTGTTCGTGCGCAGTCCATGGCCCAACTAGTCACCGGGCTCGAAGAGCAGGGCCTCATCCATCGCGATCGTGACCTCAACAATCGACGCCAGGTTCTGATCTCACTCCTGCCGGAGGGGCAGCAAGTCTTGGACGGGGTGCGTGAACCGGTCGCGGGAGTCGAAGACAAGATGATCTCCGTGCTCTCGCAGCAGGACATTGAGGGACTTCGGCACAGCTTGCACGCCTGCCGCGTTGCGCTGACCGGAACCGGCCCGCGCTGACTGCTTTCTGTCAGTTGGTGGGCGCGTTGAGGGAACCGTACTGGGCGCGCAGGTCGGCTTTGCGGATCTTACCGGTCGCCGTTCGCGGAAGCTCCTCGACGATGATGATCGACTTCGGTGTCTTATAGCGTGCGATCCTTCCCGCCAGGTGATGTTGAACATCTTCCGCCGTCACGACCGCGCCCTCTCGCGCAATGACGATCGCGACGGGCACCTCGCCCCATTTGTCATCAGGAATACCGATGACGGCAACGGATCCCACCTGGGGCAACTCGATGATGAGCTTCTCGACTTCCGCTGGATAAACGTTCTCGCCGCCAGAGATAATCATGTCCTTCAGGCGATCGGAGATAAACAGGAATCCGTCGCCATCCTGATAACCAATGTCGCCGGTACGGAACCAGCCATCGGGGGTGACCGACTCGGGAGGGAGGTTGGGTGAGCCCCAGTACCGTCGGATTACGTTAGGCCCGGAGATTTGGATCTCGCCCATCTCGCCTTCACCGACCGGTTCGCCGATGTCGTTGACGATGCGCATCTGGGTGAAGAAGTGCTGGACCCCTGACGATCCAATTTTTTCGCGAGTCCACTCCGGATGAAGGGTGGTCACGCCGGGCCCAGCCTCTGTCATCCCGTAGCCTCCCGTGAACGACAGGCCCCGATCCTGGTAGGCATCGATGACTCGCAGCGGAACCGGAGAGCCCCCGCAGGTGAGCTTCTGCAAAGAGCTGATGTCACGTCGAGACCAGTCAGGGTGCTCAGCGATCATCTGGAAGGTTGTGGGCACGCCACTGATCCAGGTGGCGCGATAACGCTCGATCAGCTCGAGGGCAACGCCGGGGTCAAAGCGGGATTCGAGAACAACCGTCGCACCTTTGAGGAAGGCGGGAAGGGTGCCCATCCCCAGTGAGGCGACATGGAACAGCGGCGAGATCATGAGTGCGACATCGCTGCTGACAAGGTCGTATTCTGCGAGAACGTTGAGGCAGCTCCAGGTCATATTGCCGTGCGATATTACGGCGCCCTTAGGTCGCCCGGTTGTGCCGGAGGTATACAAGATCATGGCGTCATCATCGAGGCCGACCTCGACGTCAACGAATGAGGTGGACGCGGCGGACACGAGTTTGTCGTAGTCGACTGCACCCTCGGGCGTCGACTCGCGGCTGCCGATCTCGATCAGCAGTGTGATGCCGGCGCTGGCCGCAGCCTTGCGTGAGATCGTGCCGAGAGCCTCAGAGAAGAAGAACGCGGCCGAGCCTGAATCGATAAGAGCGAGGCTAATCTCGGGTTCGGCGAGCCGGGTGTTGATCGGCACAAAAATGCATCCCAGTGTCCCGGCCGCGAACAGCGTTTCCAGGAAAGCGGGGTGGTTGTCGCCAAGATAGGCGATGCGGTCGCCGCGTTGAATTCCGAGCTGGCGCAACGCATTGGCAAGCCGGGTTATTCGGTCGTCCAATTTGCGATAGGACAACTCGCGACCTTCGAAGATTAAGGCTGGCTTAGCGCCGGATCCCGGAACTCGTCGGTGGATCCACGAACCGAGCCCGTTGTTCAACATCGACCCACCCTTCACCTGCGCGCCCCGTAGGCAACTTCAAACCATATTGTCCTCGGGAAACCATCTCCGAGCATTACCAGATTACGGGCAATAGTTGATTTATTCAATTGTTGTGATCACATTGCGTTCCGGGGTAGCGGTGATTTGTCACGTTGGCATGTACGCGACGTAAGCCATCGCCAAAGCCGCAACACGAACAGAGTCAATGATACCTACGGTGCTTGTCGCGCAGAACGCTGCGAAATGCGTCACACTTCGTGCGCTTGGGCTCCAAGCGTTGGTAGCTTGTGAGCTGGTGGGGACTCACTGTGATTGAACTGTCACCGCAGACCTGCCCGAGGGGATCTAGTTGGCTATCGAGGATGTTGCGTACGAGCAGATCCGAGCCGCGATCGCCGGCGGGGAGATGCATCCGAACGAGCGGCTGGTCGAGGCTGATCTCTCCGCGCGGTTCGGTGCGAGCCGAACCGCTGTGCGAACAGCGCTGGTGCGCCTTGAGCAGGAAGGGCTCGTCGAACACAAGCGCAACCACGGCGCAAAGGTCCGACTCATCGGCGAACAGGAGGCAACGGAAATCTACGAGACCCGGGCCGTGCTCGAGGGCCTCGCGGCCCGCAAAGCCGCAATCGTTTCCACAGAGCCGAACATCGAACACCTGCGCGAACTGCTCGGCGCGATCCAGCAAAAGTTGGACGCCGGAGAGCTCACTCAAGCGTCGGACCTCAACGCCGAGCTGCACTCGACCATCATCAGGATCGCCCGGCATTCGACCGCCGAGCGCCTGGTCGGTGGGCTCAATACCCACCTTGTGCGGTACCACTACCGAACCATCCTTCAGCCCGACAGACCCCGCAAGTCGTTCGAGGAGCATCGGGCGATCGTCGATGCCATCGCCGCACACGATCCGGATCGTGCAGAACAGCTCATGCGCACCCACCTCGAGTTCGTTATTGCGACCCTGCGGCTACCGCTTCCGCCCGGAGTGATCAGTTCGGGGGCCCGTAGATTGTTCAGCAGAGCGACGGCTCATGTCGACAGGTCGCCTTAGTCGAGAGTCGGGGTTCCGTGGGTGTGGAACGTGGAGATGGTCTGGAGGCCCCAGGCCTGCCCTTTCGCGCGCTCCTCGGCTGTCCAGGTAATGGTGTCCCAGTCGGGTGCAAGGATGAGGCGCGCGCCGGCGTTGCAGAGCTCGATCCGGTTCCCGCCGGGCTCCCAGACGTACAGGAAGAAGGTCTGCTGGATGGCATGCTTATGCGGGCCGGTCTCGATGTGCACGCCCGCCTCAAGGAACACGTCGGCCGCGCGCAGGATGTCGTCGCGACTGTCGGTCGCGAATGCGAGGTGGTGGAGCCGCCCGTTGGCGCCCGCCCAGTCCTCCGTGTAAACGAGGTCGTACGACTTGTTCGTCACGGAATACCAAACTCCCGAGTATCCGCTGCCATCCGCTTTCGCGATGCGTTCGGTGCAACGTGCGCCGAGCACATTGACCAGGAAGGCCGAGGTCGAAGGAACATCACCGGTCAGGTAGTTGACGTGATCGAGTCGACGGATGTTCGCGCCGCGGCCAGGATACCGTGCCGCTTGGTTCTTCAGAGAAGGCCGGTTGCTGTCATCTGCGACGAATCGCTCAACCTCCCAGTAGGCGCCCATCGCGTGTCCGTCAGGGTCGGTGAACAGGAACGTGGCGCCGAGGCCGCGGATGTCATCGACCCAGCCCTCGCCGTAGCCGCTGGCCTCAATGCGTTCCACCAGTCGCTCGAGTGCGCGCGGACTGGCCGCCCGTAGGTAGCTGCGTCCGATACCCGCCTTTTCACGGGCGATGATGCGGATCGTGAATGACTCGTAGTCGTCCCAGCTGTGCAGGTAGATGCTGCTATCGTCTCTGCCGACCTCACTGAGTCCCATGAGATCGACGAAAAAGTCGCGAGTCTCTTCGAGCGTCGGTGTGAACAGCTCCACAGGGCCAACGTGCGCGACATCGCGAGGCCAGTCGATGGGTGGGTTGTCAGGCCCAACGTCGAGGTCAGTCATTGCGTTCTTCCGTTGTCGTTGATGTTCGCGGCCACACGTGACCGTCGAACAGTTTGCGGACGGTGCGGACGACCGCGCTGCGACGCACGATCGGTGGAGTGATAGCGGTGTCAAGTTCCACGTCGACATCGAAGAACCCGGTCGGGTGCTCGATACGGACGCGAGTTTCACCGCGTGGTAATTCAAGCAGGTCGGCGGCGACCGAGCCGGGTATGAGCGCTCCGGCAGCAACCGAGATCGCCCCGACGACACCGATCGAGGTGTGTACTCGGTGCGGGATGAATGTTCGCGTCGAAAGGTTGCCCCCCTTGGTGGGCGCCGCAACGATTGAGATCTTCGGAACCGTGTCGTCCGTTACATCTCCAAGCCCCATCGCCGGGCCGGCTAACAGCCGGATGCCCTCGATGATTCGCTTCAGGGTTTCGTTTGCTTCGAGGTCGGCCGGGGACTCGAGGCCGGTGATCCCGACGGCATCTGCTCTCACGAGAACGACTGGCATCCCGGCGTTCACGCAGGTGACCTCGATGCCGTCGAAGGTATCGCGTGCGGTGCCGGTCGGCAGCAGAGGGACCTCGGGCGCCGGTGATTCGAGCGGAATCGCCGCTGCCGGAAACGGGACCCCTGAGATGATGGCGTCGCCCGAGTAGTCGACGCGCAGGCCCGGGGTTGGGACGCGCGCAATGGTGAGTCCGCCGGGAGGATTGAGCGTGCGGATGCGAACGTCCGTGGTGTCGCCCGTAGCCGCGACGATTCCGCGTTCGATGGCGAACGGCCCGACGCCGGCAAGGAGATTGCCGCAGGTCTGATTGCTGCTCACGAGGGGCTTGTCGACCTGCACCTGTAGAAAGAGGTATTCGACGTCGAACCCGGGCTCGGTCGAGACCGCCACAATGGCGACTTTGCTGGTGAGTGGGTGCGCGCCGCCGAGTCCATCAATCTGCCGGTCATCGGGCGACCCCATGACGCGAAGCAGAAAGTCGTCTCTCTCCGCCTCGTCCGGCGGAAGATCCTCACTGAGGAAGTAGAGCCCCTTTGACGTGCCGCCACGCATCATCATGCTGGCTACTCCGTCGATGCCGAACTGGGTCACCGGAACCTCTTCCCGCGCGGGATACCTTCGCTCGCCGTTTCGAGCACCTTCATTGTGGCCTCTGCCATGAACGGCCGACCACCCGTTGCCTCGATCATCTCGACTGTGGACCTCATCTCGTGCACTCGGCGTTCACTGTGCGAGGAAGTCCCCTCAAGGAGACGACGGAGAAATGCCGTGTCGAGGTGCGTCAGGGTCTCGTCGATCTGGTCAGAGAACCAGTCCAACAGCTCAAGGGACTCCGCAGTTCGCATCCCCTCGATGAGGAGCGCGGTGACTCCCTTGACGACAATGCTTCGCAGTAGCTTGCGCGCTGCCGCCTGGCCGGCGATCTCGCCGACCGCCTCGATCTCCATACCGAGCGGTGCGAGGATCGCGACGATGTCCGCCGCTCCTGTTCCCGAAGCTTGCGCCGGGGTCGCGAGCCGCGCACGCGGCACTGGAGCGAGAAGGGCTACATCCGCGAACCGGAATCCCAGATCAGCGGCCCGCCGGGAGAGCGCCAGTTTGTGCGTCGGACTCGAACTTGAAAGGTCGGCGAATATCGCATTGGCAGGAACGCTTTCAGCCACGTCGTCGAACACCCGCACAGCGATCTGCCCTGAGGTCAGGACAAGGATGATGTCCGATTCCCTGACAGCCTCGGCTGCCGTCGGAGCCACGCTGAAACCGTCTGGCTCGCCGCTCCACGCGGGGTCGAATCCGACCACGTCCGCTTTCTTGGCCAGGTCGGCAGCATAAATGCGCCCAGCCTCGCCCAGTCCGAGGACAGCGATCCGAGGCATCAGGCAGACTCGATGTCATCCACGTAGACGACGCCGAGCTGGTCGAGCAGCGGGCGAAGGTCGTACACGTCGAGGCCGAGCGCACCGGCTTCGAATTGCGCGCGTTTTGCTTCTTCGTTGGCTACGCGTTTTGTTGCTGCATCCAAAACCTGGGCGGCGAGCGAGACGGGGATCGCAACGACGCCATCGTCATCGGCGATGATGACGTCTCCAGGACTCACCAGTTGACCGGCGGCGACCACCGGGACGTTCACGGAGCCCGCAGTTGCTTTGACGGTGCCTTGGGAATGGACGGCGCGTGACCAGATCGGGAAGTCCATCTGGCGCAGCGTCGCGATATCGCGCACTCCCGCGTCGGTCACCATCCCGACCACCCCCCGTGCTTTAAGCGAAGTGGCGAGAAGGTCGCCGAACATCCCGTGCTCCGAGTCTGCTGTCGTGGTCACGACGAGGATATCTCCGGGCTGGCAGACCTCCACGGCGGCGTGGATCATCAGGTTGTCGCCAGGGTGTGACGAAACCGTCACCGCGCTACCCGCGACCGCGGAGCCCGGCATCCTTGGCACGATCCGTGTTCCGAGCAGACCGATCCGACCCGCCGCTTCGTGCACTGTTGCGACTCCGGCTTCACGAAGGCCCGCGATGACCTCGGGGGATGCGCGAGGAATGTTGCGAACGACGATGTTCCGGGCCATGGTTACGCAAGCCTGTCGGTGACCTGTGGGTACACGCGCATATACGCTTCCCCGAAGGTGTTGGATGGCAGACCCAGGTTGGGCCCACTGTTTCGTTTCGCCTGGATGCCGCGACGCTGGCCAAGATCGGTGTAGTAGTTCACCAGATGGCCCTGTGCTCCCATGGCGTTCATCGCCGCGACTTTTTTGTCCCAGACGGCGCTGATGTCGAGGAGCACGTCAGGTTTGAACAGACTTACTTCGCTTTGGTGCGGCTCGAAGCAGAAAATCGGGGGAGCGGCGAGAACGCCGTCTTTGGTCGGAAGGCTGCCGTCGCTGTTCGGCACGCCGGCAGCTTGGGCCATGATGCGGGCCTTGCGGGCGATATCCCCCGCTGGGCCATGGTCAGTGTTGTAGGGATCAAAAGGAGCGTGGGTGAGGACGACCGCCGGCTGGAGTTCGCGGTAGAGATCGACCAGCCGGGTCAGAAGCTCCGGTGTCTCCTCAAGCGGGTAGTCGCCGGCATCAAAGAAGCGGATCTCGGCGCCGAGTGCGGCCGCGGCGGCTTCGCCTTCTGCGCGGCGTACCGCCTTGACTTCGTCGAGGGTCTTTCCGCCGAGCCACTGAGAGGCCGATTCGCCACGTTCACCGAAACTCAGGCACACGATGACCGCGCGGTCGCCTCGCGAGACAGCAAGCGCGAGCGCACCACCGGCCCGCCATACAAAGTCTCCCGGGTGAGCTGTTACTGCGAGTGTTGTCTGCGGATCGCTCATTTCGAAAGTCTCCTCGTTGATATTCCTGCAAGATCTTCGTAATGCTAAACACTGGCGACATAATTGTCAACAATATTCGCGGGGGTCGTCGCGAGTCGCTAGCGTAGAGGCCAGAATGGCAACCAAAACCAGAAATGAACGAAGGCTGCTGCCGGACGGAGTCGTGCGAATCCGTGTCCCGGTAACTGATGGCACCGAGCCGGGCCAGAGGCGCACCACCCGGCAACTCGTGAGCTTGAGCGTGCTCGTCTTAGAACGTAGCTTCAAAGGATGACCGCGGGAGGACGGGCACCGAGCGGGCGTCGTCGGGATTGTTAGACGCCAGGCGGCACAGCCCACTCGCGTTCCAAGATCGCGTATGTCGCTGTGTCGGTCCACTCGTCCTTGAGCCACATGTGTTCGATGAAGTGGGCTTCGTGCCGCATGCCCAGCCGCTCGCAGATCGCAACGGAAGCTGCGTTGCGAGGGTCGAGTTCGGCGTACACGCGATGTAGCGCAAGTTTGCCGAAGGCGAGCTTGAGCAGAACGAGCGCAGCCTCGGTGGCGTATCCCTTGCCTTGTGAGGTCGGAGCGAGGATCCATCCGATCTCGGCCGTGCGGTCATCGGCACTGGTCAGGTGGAAATACATCGTGCCGACGAAATGGCCATCTTCGTCTCGGATCGCCGGTTGGACGAAGTCGCCGGGGTTTTCCAGCCGGGTGGCCCCGGCATCCCTTGTGAGCACCTCGGCGACCTTTTCGCGCGACCGGGCCTCGTAGAGAAGGTAGCGGCAGACCTCTGAGTTTGACTGCAGGGCGTACAGCGCCTCCAGGTCGTCATCGCGCAGAAGATCCAGTGTCACTCGCGGGCCCCGGACAGGGTGAAAATCCCAGGGCAGAGCCATGAACCAATTATCGCGTCGCGCGGCCTCCCGTGGCGGAGACGCCGTCGCGACTGGAGAACCATCGCGCACACCCGGCTGCACGAGTAGCGGTGGATCACCGCTCACGCGTGGCCTACGAAGGCTTCTAGGTCGATGTCAGTGGAACGCTAAAGGTTATAACCGACCGCCGGTGCACCGGCGGTCGGTTCAATGACAGAGCAGCGTGGCACGTCATCACCCGTGAGCCCAGGGCAGGCGTCATCTCGGACCGTGCCAATACGGTGGTGTTGTGGACATCAGCGAAATCGAGACAGCATTCAAAGACGCGTTCGACCAGGCGCTCGTCTTTCACGGCTTCACTGATTACCTGCGTGACTACGAAATGATTCTCCAACTGAGTGCTGACCCGAGTACGGGCATTCCGACTGCGCATTTTCGCTATATCTTTGTGAACTGCGTGCTGGCGAACACATCTAGCGCTTTGAGTCCGCAGGTTTGGTCGCGATCGCTTGATGAGCGTCTTATCGACTATCAGGCGGGCTTTGACCTCGACGGGTATGTATGGGGAGTCAAGTGGCAGACGCTGTACCCCGGTTTCCAGCTCGTTGCCCATTCAGACTTGGCTCTGGCGTGGTCGAAGGATTTAGATACTCCGTTCTATGAAGCGCGGATCGAAACCAATGGTCATAACCTCAGCCTCGTCTTCTCGGATCTCCGAGTCGAGCCAGCTCCCGCCGGCTATCGACCGTTCGCGGTGGGACATCCGTTCCAGGATGGCAGGATTTATTTTGAATCACGTCTGTAGTCGCTCGCCTTTTCGCGTCGTCGCCTAATGCAGTTCTACAACGTTGGCGGCGGAGCCCAGTTAGATGTTGGGTTCGGAGAAAGCTATTTTTGGGGTGGGGTGTGTGGGGCGCGCAGCGGCGTAGTCCAGGGCGGAGAAGCCGGGGTTGCCGGGGAGGAGCCTGCGTTGCCGCGTACACAAAAAACGAACACCGTCACGTGGTCCTCTTTGAAGGTCACTGAGCTTGCCGCGTTTTTCAAGAGGCTGTTCCCGTGAGGTTCTTTGGCGGGTTTAACCGACGGGGCTCCATCTTCTTCCGCCGTCAATCGCGCACCCTCGCAGTGTTGGAACTGAGTAACGAGGAGGTGATTGTGAGCTTTGGCGGACGCTTCACGTTTCTTTTTGATGAGCCGTCCGTATGGAAAGTTACCGATCTCGAATTCAATCGCCAGCCACGAAGAATTAACTCCTGGGTTGGCCTACGCAGGCGGGGCGAAGACGAGTGGTCCTGGTTCCACACGATCTCTTTCAAGCAGTTGTGCACAGGTTTGGCATCGGTCGGGGCGACGGAAGTGGTCGCGCCGCCGTTGAGGACGAAGGACCTTTTCCCGATCACGCTTCCGGGGTTGGGGTTAGTAGCCGGAGCTGGGATTGTGCTGTTGTCGGGCGCATTGTGGTTTCTGTCGATAGATGCCGCTGAAGCTCGCATATTCGCCGGAAGTCTGCAAGCTGTTGGAGCGTTGGCGTTGGCGCTGGGTTGCGTTTCCGGCGTCGTACATCTTTGGGGACGCCGATAATTGGGCGTAGCTCGGTCGAACGCGCGCCCAGGGGGCGCAGGGCCGCCCCGGGGGGCGAGCCGCTGAGGCGGTCTAGGCGTGGCCGCCGTTGATTCAGATCTATTCGCCCTCGCGACGGGATCTGGGGCGGGGAGCTGGCTGGTTCGTCGTTTCTGGTTTCTGCCGCCCGCCGCGGGTTTCATTGGTGGCGGTGCGGCCCGCGCAGGTGCTGCTCGGTGAGTGCCTGCATTTCTTCATCGCTCAGATCGTCGAGAGTTTTGGCTTCGGAACGATCGATGCGATTCCATCGGATGATCAAGATGATCAGGATGGGAACGTCCACGATTTCAGCCAGCAACCACAGGATGTCGCCGGAGAGTTGTTGGTCCCGTAGCGGGTTGGGGAACCAGGGGAGCATCATCGCCGAGGGCGCGGCGACCTGATCCAGAACCGTCTCGTTGATCCTCAACAGGATGCCGGGGATGGGGTCGAAAACAAAAGCCGCGAAAGCCAGAACGAATTCGATCGTGACGAAGAAGCTGGTGTGACGGGTGGTGTTCTCAAAAATCGGGATGATTGTCAGGAGGCCGATAACGGGGATAAGTAGCGTCACACCCGCTTGCCCAAGCGGGCTACCGCGAATGAGCCCCTATAACGGGGTCAGAAAGATGAGAAAGATCGCAACGCTGAATACCGGTTCGAAAACCGCATTTCCGGTGAAGCGGATCAGGCGCGAATCAAGGAACCGATCTAGTCGTTTGCCCGCTGTGTCAGAGAGGGCGGCCTTCGCGAGGAGTACGGGCCGCCCCAAACTGATCAGGGCCGGCACGACCAGCAGGAGAAGGGCAATTCGGGTGGTGAACGCCCACCGGAGATCGACGCTGTACGTGCCAAGCACCCCGAATGAGACCCAGACGTAGGAGCCCATTCCGAGAAGGTAAAAACCAGCGGAGCGGGACAGTGGCCAGTGGCGGCCTCGGCGAGCTGCTGCCACGATCCCTGCGGTGTACGCGGTCAACGCGACAACGACTACCCCGAATGCGATCGGGTCAAATTGCCAGGTGAAAAAAAATGCGACGACCGGGGGCACTCTCACTCCTCATCATCGGAGAGTCGGGAAGCGGCAAAAGCATTGCCGACAGAATTCACGGTCGGCCGCGAAGGCCTGGACCTCTCGAAGCATGAATCCCCCACGACTGGTTCCAGCGACTCGAAGGACGTCCTACCATAGGGAGGCCCTCCACCGCCCGGTGCCTCTGTCGTGGATCCTGTCACCGAGATGGGTCACCTCCTGAGTGAGCAGCGAAGCCGGAAGCAACGCTCTCGCCGAGCCTAGACCGAGGTCTCCTGTGCGCGACTTTGCGTTGCGTAAGCCGATATTCACGATCTCATCAGGGAGCATACATTGTTTGGC
>Ga0209100_1000512_pt1 | contig 33271 bp, 31 predicted proteins | sample lystaG_FD_185480 | JGI IMG/M metagenome (GOLD analysis project Ga0209100, IMG submission 185480) | Glacier valley bacterial and archeal communities from Borup Fiord, Nunavut, Canada, to study Microbial Dark Matter (Phase II) -... | ecosystem: Environmental > Aquatic > Freshwater > Ice > Glacier ... | reverse complement strand
AGTGGGTTTTGGTGCAGGCGGCAGCCGGCGGGGTGGGAAATCTGGCGCTGCAACTGGCTAAAGCGGCAGGGGCAAAGGTGATAGGCACGGCGGGCAGCGAGGCCAAGCTCGAGCGGGTGCGCGAACCGGGTGCAGATTTGGCGCTCAATTACTCCAACCCCGGCTGGGAAGCGGCGGTGCTCGAGGCCACCGGGGGCGGGGGCGTGAACGCGCTGTGTGAAAGCGTGGGCGGCGCGGCGGCTCAGGCGGCGCTGAGCGTGATGGCCCCCTTTGGACGCGTGGTGATGTTCGGGGGCGCGTCGGGTCAGATGGTGAATCCCGGCGCGATGATGATGGGGATGATGATGAAGGGACTGAGCTTCACCGGCTTCAACCCCTGGCAGCGTCCTGAAAAAGCGGCAGGGAACGGCGTGAAGGTGGCCGAGGCCATTTTGAGCGGCAAAGTGAGGCCCCAGATTCAGAGTTACGCACTCGAGCAGGTCGTGCGGGCGCATCGGGCGCTCGAGAACCGCCAGAGTATGGGTAAAATTGTGCTTGTTACGGGCGTACACTGAGCTTTATGCCCACGAACACGCTCGAGCAGAGACCCGACCTCCTCATCACCGGGGCCACCGGAAACGTGGGCTTTGAAACGATTCGCGCGCTCAACACCGCCGGAGTCATGCCCCTGGCTGCGGTGCGCGACCCTCAAAAAGCCCAATCCAAGCTCGAGGGCAAGGCACTCCTCACCCGCTTCGATTTCACCGACCCCGACACTTACACGGGTGCGCTGACCGGAATCAAGCAGATGCTGCTGGTACGCCCGCCCGAGATTGCCCAGGTGGACAAATACTTCAGGCCGCTGCTCGAGGAGGCCCGCGCTGCCGGGGTGAAACAGGTGGTCTTTCTCTCGCTTCTGGGGGCCGAGTCCAATACGGTGGTGCCGCACCACAAAATCGAGAAAGTGCTGCTCGAGCTGGGCATGGGCTACGTTTTTCTGCGGGCCAGCTTCTTTATGCAAAACCTCAGCACCACTCATCTCGAGGACATCCGGGACCGGGACGACGTGTTTGTTCCGGCAGGAAACGGGAAAACCAGTTTCATTGATGCTCGGGACATCGGCGCGGTGGCCTCGCTATCCCTGCTCGAGCGCCACCAGAACCTGGCCTACGACCTCACCGGCGACGAGGCGCTAACCTACGACGCCGCCGCCCGAATGCTGAGCGAGGAGTTGGGAAGGCCCATCCGGTACAGCCATCCCAACATCCTCAAATTTGCGCTCGAGGAACGCGCTCGAGGGGTTTCGTGGCCTTTTATCGGGGTGATGGTGGGCATTTACAGCGTGGCCGCGCTGGGGCGGGCGGGTCGGGTGACGCCCACCACCAGAAAGCTTTTAGGGCGTCCCGCGACCACACTCGAGCAGTTCGTTCACGATTACAAAGCGCTGTGGATGCCTTTAAGCACGGCAAATCAGGAGGCTAAGAATGAAAGTTGAAGTGTTTTCCGATGTGGCCTGCCCATGGTGCTACGTGGGCGATGGTCGGCTCGAGCGCGCCCTGCTCGAGCGGTCAGAGGTTCAGGTCGAGCGCAAGTGGCGTCCTTTTCAACTTCAACCCGGAATGCCCAGAGGAACAAAGTGGGACGAGTTCTCGAGTCAAAAATTTGGCGGGGCTGTAAACCGTCAGGCTGCTTTTGAGCGCGTTGTCGAGGCTGGCTCGAGCGAGGGAATCACCTTCGATTTCGAGAACATGCCCTTTGCGCCCAACACCGAGGACGCGCACCGCCTGATTCTGTGGGCCGAGCGCCACAACCTGGGAACCCAAATGAGCACACGTCTATTCAAGGCGTACTTCTCCGAGGCTCAAAACGTGATGGACCTCGAGACCTTGAGTGATTTGGCAGTGAAAGTGGGCCTCGAGCGGGAGTGCACCCTCGAGTTCTTGCAGGGTGAAGCGTTGCGGGCCGAGGTGAGCCAGAGCCAGAATCAGGCGGCTCAACTGGGCGTGAGCGGGGTGCCGTTTTACGTGTTCGGTGAAAAGTACGCGCTGAGTGGGGCGCAACCGCTCGAGGTTTTTTTACGAGCCATTGATTTGGTGAGGTCGGAGGAAGCGCAGGCGGTAGATTGATGGTTAGAGGTTTTACAAAGAGGCTCGAGCGAAATCACCGCTCGAGCCTCTTTCCCAATGTTGAGGACAGGTGTTCAGATTGGGGCCAGCACCTGACGCTTCCAGCGTCCGCTCGAGAAGCGCCACACGTAAAGCAGTGCTGCAAAAACCAGATAGGCCAGTGCGCCCAGCCAAGCTCCGTTCAGGCCCAGCGGCCCGCTGCTCAGCCAAAGGGCCAGCGGCACCATGATGCCCCAAGACCCAAAAACCGTGACCAGCAAGCGAAAGCGGGTGTCGCCCGCACCCTGAAGTGCGCCACCCAAAATGATGCCCAGACCATCAAAAATCTGATAAAGCGCCATCAGCCGCATAATCTGGATGGCTAGCGGAAACAGCTCTTCCTTGTCGGTGAACACGGTGATTAAGGGCAGCGGCGTGAACACGAAGAACAGGGCCAGAATGCCCATCGCGCTCGAGCCGTAGAGTGCGCCCAGCCAGCCCACTCGAGCGGCTAAGTCGGGGCGTCTTTCACCCAGGAGGCGGCTGAGCAGGCTACCGGTGGCGTTGGCCAGCGCAAAGGCGGGCATAAAGCCGATGCTAGCGAGCTGATTGGCCACCTGCGAGGCGGCCAGTTCCTTCGGCCCCATTTGCGAGATGATGCCTAAAAAGGCGGTGAAGGCGCTCACCTCGAGCAGTTGGGTAGCCCCGGCGGGCGCGGCGACCCATAAAATTCTGGAAAGTTCGGCTCGAGCGGGCAAAATCGGGCGCAGAGTGTAGGTTCTCGAGTACAGCCGCCACAACAAAAAGCTACTCAGCACTGCCTGAAAAATCAGCGCGCTGAGGGTGGCGAGGGCCGCGCCGCGAATGCCCAGCCCCAGCGGGAAAATCAGCGCGTAGGCTAGAGCACCGTTGAGCAGCACAGTGGCCCAGGAAATCAGCATCGGGGTTCTCGAGTTACCCACCCCCAGCATGAAGCCCAGATTGACGCTCGAGAGCAGCACGAAGCCGATTTCGAGCAGGCGTAGGTGAGCGTAGGTCTGCAAAGCTTCTCGCACTTCCGCACTGGGCCGCAGCAGGGTTAAAATCCCCTCGAGCGCCGGATAAGACAGAAGTGTGACCGGAACCGCCAGCAGCAGGGCCAGCATCAGAAAGCGCCCGTAGGTATGGCCCACCTCGAGCGAATTTTTTTCACCGAAAGCCCGCGCCGCGAACACGGTCACGGTCTCTAGCGACCCGCGAAACAGCAGTTGCAGCGTGAGCAGCAGCAGGTTGCCCAGGCCCACCGCGCCCACCTCCACCGTACCGACCCGGCCCATAAAGGCGGTGTCGGTCAGGCCAATCAGGGTGTAAGCCAGATTGGAAAACATGAGGGGCAGGGCCAGGGTGAGCAGTTCGCGGCCCAGCGATTTGGAGGGTTGGGGTGGAGCTTCTCGAGCGAGCATAGAACTGTAGTCTAGAGCGTTTGGGTCAGGGTTGGATACGCCGAACGGCTTAAGGAAAGGTGGCTTGCTTGAGCATGAAGACGTGCTTAGCCGCTTGCCATCCCGCGCTCGAGACCGGGTTTTAAACTAATTCTCGAGGTGAGATTATGGCGATGGACGATTTGAAGAAAAATCATATGATGGCGCATCTACTGGACGGACTCGAGCACAAGAAGGACATCGGGCACTACGGGCGGCTGGTGTTCACCATCGTGGGTAGACACTTCGTGACCGAAGACGAACTGGTGAAGGAACTGGCCAAGGACAAGGATTTCGACGAGGCTCAGGCCAGGAGTCTGGTGCAGCAGGTTGCAGAGCACGACTACAGCCCACCGGGGCGGACCAAGATTCTCGAGTACATGGGCAAGCAGGACTTTCCCATCTTGCCCGACGCCGACGACCCCGACGAGGGCAACGTGTACCGCGACCTCGAGTTTCCGCAGCAGGTGTACGACCACATCAGCGAATATCGGCAGCAGAAAGCCGAGTAAACCTGCTCAAGCCCCGCTTCAAAGCAGGGCTTTTTAATTTCCCCCCTCGAGCAGCGTCTCCGCCGCTTTTTCGGCAATCATCACCGTGGGGGCGTGGGTATTTCCGCGCACCACTCGAGGCATCACGCTGGCGTCCACCACGTACAGGCCCTCGAGACCGTGAACTTTTAAGCTCGAGTCCACCACTGCGTCCTCAGTCTGCCCCATTTTACAGGTCCCCACCGGGTGATACAGCGTTTCGGCGTAGCGCCGGACGTGCTCGAGGAGGTCGGCCCTCGAGCGCAGCCCGTGGGTCAGGGTTTCGGGTCCGCGAAAGGCGTCAAACGGACGGCTGTGGGCGATGTCCCGAGCCAGCTCGAGGCCGCTCACCAGGGTCTCGAGGTCCGTATGCGCGCCGTAGCAGGGCTGGATTTCGGCTTCCTGGAAAGGGTCGCTCGAGCGGAGTTGCACGTATCCTCGAGCCTGCGGTTGCAGCAGGGTCGGGCCGAGGGTGAAGTGATGCGCGGGTCCCTTCTCGAAGCCGTGCGCTACAAAGTAAGCGGGGCCAAAGTGAAACTGGAGGTCCGGGGCGGGGGCGCTCGAGTCCAGCCGCACAAATCCCCCGACTTCGGCCACGTTGGAGACCATCGGACCCGTTTTGTTCAGCAGATACTGCGCCAGATTGGGCAGGGTTTCGGCTTTGTCCAGGCTGACCGGCTGCCTCGAGTCAAAAGGCAGCGGAACCGCCAGATGGTCTTGCAGGTTGCGGCCCACGCCCGGAAGTTCGTGCTCGAGGGTCACGCCTACCGACCTCAAGTGCTCGGCAGGCCCGATGCCGGAGAGCAGCAGAATCTGCGGGCTGCCGATGGCCCCAGCACACAGCACAGTTCGGTCCGCAAAGGCGCGCTCGAGCTGCCCATTTTGCACGTACTCGACGCCCACGGCCTGTCCCCGCTCGAGCAGAATTCGGCGGGTTCTCACCCCGGTCTTTACCCTCAAATTGGCTCGAGACAGGGTTGGGCGCAGGTAGGCGTCCGCCGCGCTCCAGCGCCGCCCGCGCTTGTGGAACACCTCGAACAGGCCCACCCCGTCCTGCTTTGCGCCGTTGAAATCAGAATTATGCTCGAGGCCCACTGCCTGACCCGCTGCCACGAACGCCTCTGACAGCGGGTTGGTGTAACGGCGCGTCTCGAGCTGCAAAGGGCCGTCGTAACCGTGGAATTCGCTGCGGTTTTCAAAGGTGGGCGCGTGCGTCTCCGAGCGTTTGAAGTAGGGCAGCACCTCCTCATAACTCCAGCCGGGAAGCTCCCAGCCGTCGTAATCAGCACGGTTTCCGCGCATGTAAATCATGGCGTTGGTGCTGCTCGAGCCGCCCAGCGTTTTGCCACGCGGCCAGTACAGGCGGCGGCCCTTCAAGTTTGGTTGCGGCGCGGTGTGATAGTCCCAGTCCAGGCTCGAGCCGAAGAGTTTAGGAAAAGCCGCCGGAATCTGCACCTCGAGCTTGTTATCCGGGGGTCCAGCCTCGAGCAGCAGCACCTTTTTGCCCGCCAGGGTCAGGCGGTGAGCCAGCACGCAACCCGCCGAACCCGCGCCGATGAGGATGTAGTCGTAGGTCATTTGTGGACTTAAAGCTTACAACTTGACCGCCGCATAAATCTGCTCGAGCGTGACCGTCAAGCCCACACAAGCGACCTCGAACTCACCCTGCTCGAGATAAACCTCATAGTGCCAGCCGCTCGTTTCACGGGTGTACACCTCGACCTGCTTTTTATCGCTCGAGACCAGAAGGTATTGCTGAAGGCTGGGGATATTGAAATACTCGAGCTTTTTCTCGTTGTAGTCCCTGATAACCGAGGTTGGGGAAACGACTTCGACCAATACACACGGGTTTTCTTCGATGTATTCGTCTTCGCCTTCAGGGGCGCAGGCCAGCATCACATCGGGTAGAAAGTATTTTGAACCCTTCGGCAACCGAAGTTGGACGCCCTCCATGTAAACCCTGCATCCATGCTCGTCCGCTCGAGCCAGCAGACGGCTGTAAAGGTTGCCCGCGATGCGGTTGTTTTTCTTCTTTTCCCCCGCCATCGCGTAAATTGCGCCGTCCGAATACTCGAGCCTTTCATCACTTTCACGGCTACGCTCGAGAAATTCGGCTTCACTCACGAATTCCGGGGGCTTCTCGCTCGGCTGGGTCATGGGTAGAGTTTAACCGCTCGAGCCACGAAAAAAAGGCGACCTGCCAGTCGCCCCTACCAAGTCCCGCCCTGTAACCTAAAACCTATAACCCGTAACCTACTTAGCGTATTCCACTGCCCTAGACTCCCGAACCACCGTCACCTGCACCTGACCGGGGTACTCCATATCCTGCTCGATGCGTCCGGCGATTTCTCGAGCCAGCAGAATCGCCTTGCCGTCGCCCACCTTCTCGGGCTGCACGATGACCCGCACCTCGCGCCCCGCTTGAATGGCGTAGGCGGCGGACACGCCGGGAAAGGACACCGCAATGGTCTCCAGGTTCTCGAGCCGTTTGATGTAGGTCTCGAGCGACTCGCGCCGCGCACCGGGCCGTGCGGCACTGATGGCGTCGGCGGCGGCGACCAGCACGCCAAATAGAGTTTCACTGTTCTCGGGGTCGTGGTGGTGGGCGATGGCGTCAATCACCTCGAGCGGTTCGCCAAAACGCTTGCCCAAAGAGATGCCGATGTCCACATGCGTGCCCTCGATTTCGCGGTCGATAGACTTGCCCACGTCGTGCAGCAAACCCGCCCGCCGTCCCATCGCCTGGTCGAGTCCTAGTTCAGCGGCCAGAATCCCGGTGATGTGCGCCACCTGAATGCTGTGCTTGAGCACGTTCTGACCGTAACTGGTGCGAAAGTACATCCTTCCGAGCAGTTGCAGCAGTCCCGGCTTGAGACCCACCACCCCGGCCTCGAGCGCGCCTTCCTCACCCTGACCGTGAATGAAGGCTTTCATGTCGTCCTGCGCGCGGTGAACCACTTCCTCGATGCGGGTCGGGTGAATGCGCCCGTCCTGCACCAGTTGCTCGAGCGCGTGCTTGGCCACCTCGCGGCGCAGCGGGTTGAAACTCGAGAGAATGACCGCTTCCGGGGTGTCGTCAATAATCAGGTCCACGCCGGTCAGTTGCTCGAAAGCCCGGATGTTGCGGCCCTCGCGCCCGATGATGCGGCCTTTCATGCTGTCGGACGGAATGGGCACCACCGAAACCGACATCGCGGCGCTGGTTTCACTCGCACTGCGTTGAATAGCCTGCGCGATAATGCTCTGGGCCTTCTTCTTGGCCTCCAGGTTGGCCTTCTCGAGCGAAATTTTCACCCGCATGGCCCGCTCTTCCTCGAGTTCCTCTTCCAACTTGCCCAGGATGAGTTCGCGGGCCGCCTCGGGGGTGAGCGCGGCAATCTCGTAAATTCTCACCTCGAGCGCGTGCTCCTTGTGCTCGAGCGCCTCTCTCACCTCAGCAGTTCGCAGCAAATCCTTTTCCAGCCGTTCCTCTAAACTGTCGAGCTTCAGACCCCGTGCGTCGAGTTGTTCGGCCCGGCGGTTCAAGCGCTCGAGTTCGCGCTTGAACTCCTCACGCTCTCCGCGCAGCTCCTCGCGTTCGGTCTTGAAGGTGGCGCGGTCCGCCTTGAGGTTTTCCCGCTCTAGGGCCAGATTCTCGCGGTCTCCACGCAGCCCGTCGCGCAGAGCGTTCTGTTCTCGCTCCGCCCGCGCCCTGGCCTCGACCAGCATATTCTCGACGTTCTTTTCGGCCTCGAGCCGCAGACTCAGTGCCTCGGCTCGGGTACGTTCTGCCTCGGCGCGAAGCTTTTCCGCCGCTTCACGCAGTCCAGCCGCCTCGGTCTGGGCGGTTCTTCTCAGGTTTTCCGCGTCCTGCTGTGCCGCTTTAAGCAGGCCATCGTCCAGATTTGCGCGTTGCTCGAGTCCACGGCTCAGGCCGACACGTTCGCCGTCCTGCACCCCTCGACTCAGACCCCACCCATAGAGAAGGAAACCACCCACCACCAGACCAACGAGGAGGCCGAGCAGGATGTATAAAATCTCCATGCTCCTCCCTTGAAATTTGCAAACCCTCGCGCGAAGCGCACAATGCTTGCGTGAGGGCAGTCTTGAGATTCAAAACTGCTTTTACTTTAGCACTCCATGAGCGGGGTCAGCGTGCTCAAGTTAACCGAGAGGGTGTCCACAAAAGCCGTGAAGTTCTGCTCAGCTTAGAATGCCGTCCCCCCGTTTGAGATAAGCGGTCAACCCCTAGGTCAACCCTCGAGCGAACCCTCTCAAACCTCCTTCACGTAGCTGCGAAACACCGTGTCGCGCCGCTCGAATTCCATGCGTTCGTAGAGTTTCTGGCCGCTGAGGTTGGTGTGAGCAGTGGCCAGTTCTACCCTGGCGGCCCCGGAAAGGCGGGCATGCTCGAGGGCGCGCTCAATCAGCAATTCGCCCACCCGTTGACCACGCAGTTCGGGAGCCACGTACAGGTCGTTGAGCAGCCAGACGCGCTTGAGGGCCGTGCTCGAGAAGAGGGGGTAGAGCTGGGTGAAGCCCACCGCCGTTTCGCCCGAATAGGCCATGAACACCACGCTTTCGCGCAACAAAAAGCGCTCGAGCAGAAAAGCGCGGGCGGCCTGGGGGTCACTTTCCTGACCGTAGAACACCCGGTAGGCGTCGAACAGGGGAATCAGGTCCTCGAGCGTGTCCAGCGTGGCGGTGACGATGCTCAATGGTTTGGTCATTGAAACCAGTGCTCCTCGAGAGCGGGCCATTCCTCGCTTTGGATGGCTTTCTCTTCCCAGTTCTCTTTTCCACTCCATTCGGAAATGGTGAGTTCATAGGTGCTGGTCCGCTCGAGGTCAGCCTCCGTTATAGGTCGGTATTCACGCCCTGGCTGCATCTGGGGAAAGTAGCGCTGTACAAGCCCGTAGAGCGCTTGCCTCGCTTCCTCTCCCTCGAGCAGACGTAACGTGCCGAACACCACGGCGCTTCGGTACTGAACACTAACCTCGAGCGGGTCGTTGGAAGGCAGGAATCGCCCCATCTCGGATACTTCCAGACAGACTTTCGGGTGGCGTTCGCTGTTGGCCCGTAGTCGGCCCACGGCATTAGAGTGAAAGACAATGCGGTGAGTTTGCACGTCGTACCAGAAGTTAGTCGGAATCACGAATGGCTGTTCATCCCAACGCGTGGCGATGTGTGCGGTGGGAATTTGGGCTAGAAGTTCGCGTATGCGTTCGTCTGATAAGGCGTTGCGCGGACGGCGCGCTCGGGTGAGGGCATTGTTTTGTGGGTCGTAGAAGGGATTCTGACTTAGTTCAGAGGGTTTCATAAGCCACAGTTTAAGAAGATAATGGCCTCTATGGAAGCACCACTACATGAGGTTTTAACCAGACCACTTTCCGAGCCTCGCTCTATCCGTTCCCTCGAGTGGCCCATAACCCTCGAGCGCGGAAGTGCCACCCCGCTGCACCGTCAGCTTGCCGGAGCATTGCGCGACCTCATCTCGAGCGGCTTGCTGGCTGCGGGGTCCAAACTGCCCTCAAGCCGCAGTCTGGCGGTCAGTCTGGGGGTCGGGCGCAACGTGGTGGTGCTGGCCTTCGAGGACCTGCTGGCCGAGGGTTATCTCAGCACCACGCCGGGAACCGCCACGCGGGTCAACCCCAATTTTCGTCCGCTCGAGGAGCGCGCTCCCTCCCACACCCCACCCAGAAGGTCGAGGCGTTGGCTCGAGGGCCACATTCCCAGCAATCCCAGCGATTCACCCGCGCAGCCCGAATTACTCGAGTTCAGACTGGGCAAGCCGGATACCTCGACTCTGCCGCTTGAGGTGTGGCGGCGCGGCTGGCGCAGAGTGACTCACGGGCCACTCGAGGGCGATTACGGCGACCCACAGGGCTTATCTGAACTCAGAGAAGCGATTGCACTCTATCTGGGCCGCTCGAGGGGAATGCGAGTCAACTCCGAGAACGTGCTCATCGTGTCAGGCTGCGTGCAGGCACTCGATTTACTGGCTCGAGCCTGTCTGAACCCCGGAGATTCGGTGGCGCTCGAGAACCCCGGCTACCGCATGGCGCGGGCTGTGTTCGAGACGCACACTGCAAAGCTCCTGCCGATTGAGGTGAATGGAGATGGGCTTTGCGTGGACCGCCTGCCCACCGGAGTGGACGTGCCAATAATGCTGTACTGCACGCCATCTCACCAGTACCCGCTGGGGGTACGGCTCTCGGTCTCGAGGCGGCACGCGCTGCTCGAGTGGGCCAGAGAGAACGATGTACTGCTGCTCGAGGACGACTACGACAGCGAATTTCGTTACGACGCCTCTCCGCTGCCCGCACTGGCCTCGCTGGACCGGGGCGGCAACGTGGTCTATCTGGGCACCTTCTCTAAAACACTGAGTCCAGCTCTGCGGGTTGGCTATCTGGTGGCCGCGCCCGAACTGCTCGAGCGTCTGGTGCGCTTCAAACACCTCTCGGATTTTCACAGCCCGGTTCCGGTACAGCAGTTCCTAGCCGACTTACTGGGTAGCGGAGAACTCGAGCGTCACATCTGGCGGATGCGGCGGGTCTACGCCCACAAACGGGCGGTGCTCGAGCGGGCGCTGAATTCCATCTCGAGCGTGGCGACCCTGAGTGGACTCGAGGCGGGCCTGCACGTCGTACTCGATTTGAACCCCCAGATAAGCGCACTGGAGGTGGCCCAAAAGCTGCTCGAGCGCGGGGTCAAGGTGAGCACGCTAGGAAGCTACATGGTGACGGGAACCGCGCCGAACGCGCTGCTACTGGGCTACGGTGCTCTGACCGAGGCCGAGATTGAACGGGGTGTGGGGGTGCTGTGTGAAGTGATTTCGGGAATGGCTCGAGGGGAGTGAATTGGGCGCTCGAGGGGCAACCCTCTCCCCTCGAGCCACCTGTATAATTCCCTCCTATGAATCCTCCCACGCTCGCCACCCTGAGCCAGTATGAAAACCAATCCGTCACCCTCACGGTGTGGCTCACCCAAAAGCGCTCGAGCGGTAAAATCCACTTTCTTCAGGTCCGTGACGGCAGCGGCTTCGTTCAGGCCGCCGTGTTCAAGAACGATGTGGACGAAGCCACCTTCGAGGCCGCCAAACACCTGACCCAGGAGCAGGTGTTTGTGCTCACCGGAACGGTCCAGGCCGACACAAGGGCGGCAGGTGGCTTTGAGATTGCCGTGACCTCGCTCGAGCCGCTGGCCGCCAGCGCGGGCGAATACCCCATCACGCCCAAGGAGCACGGCATCGACTTTCTGCTCGAGCGCCGCCACCTATGGTTGCGCCACCGCCGCCCCTGGGCCATTCTCAAGGTCCGCGACGCCGTACAGTACGCGCTGACCCAGTTTTTTCACGACGAAGGATTTGTGCGCTTCGACGCGCCTTTTTTCACACCCAGCGCTGCCGAGGGAACCACCAACCTGTTTGAAATTGACCTGTTCGAGCAGGACAAGGCTTACCTGTCGCAAAGCGGGCAGCTCTACGCCGAGGCGGGCGCGCTGGCTCTGGGCAAGGTCTACACCTTTGGCCCTACTTTTAGGGCTGAAAAGTCCAAGACCCGCCGCCACCTGCTCGAGTTCTGGATGCTCGAGCCGGAAGTGGCCCCCTCGAGCCACGCCCAGAACATGGATTTGCAGGAGCGCATGGTGGCTCAAGTGGTGCGCTATGTGCTCGAGCACTGCTCCACCGAACTGAATCTGCTCGAGCGCGACCTAAGCAGGCTCGAACCTGCCGCGCAGGGTCACTTTCCCCGCATCACGTACACTGAGGCGCTCGAGATTATCCGAATTCACATCGAGAACAAGGACCTACCCCCCGGTGTGCAGGACGACATTTTGCCCGTACCCTGGGGCGAGGATTTCGGTGCGCCGCACGAAACCATCCTGGGCTATCACTTCGACCGCCCGGTGATAGTCGAGCGCTATCCGGCCAGTTTCAAGGCGTTTTACATGCAGCCCGACCCCGAAAATCCCCTGCTGGCGCTATGTGACGACATGATTGCGCCCGAGGGCTACGGTGAAATCATCGGCGGCAGTGAGCGCATTCACGACTACGAACTGCTGAAATCGCGCATCAAGGAACATAATCTCCCGCTCGAGGCGTTCGAGTGGTACCTGGATTTACGGCGCTTTGGCAGCGTGCCACACGCAGGTTTTGGTATGGGCCTCGAGCGCCTGATCAGTTGGATTACCGGAATTGACCACCTGCGCGAGGCGATTCCCTTTCCGCGCATGTTGACCCGGATGTACCCCTGATATGCAAACGCTTCATGGACGAGTAGGCGGCACTTATGCGGGCTACGACGTGTCGCTCGAGACCGATGGAACCGAGGTCCGAGGACGAATTGGCGGTACGACTCAGGGAGCCGACATTTCGCTCGATTACAGCTCGGGACGCATTTCCGGGCGCATCGGGGGCCAGGTCATGGGCTTTGACGTGGTGGGCGCGCTCGAGCCAAACTTTATTCGGGTGCGGATGGGGGGCGCATCTATGGGCGAAGACCTGCACCTCGAGCGACAGTCGGGGGTCTTTGAGGGCCGTTACGGCGGCGTGGTGATGGGCAAGGACGTGCATTTGAGGGTCGTACAGGAGCCAACCTCTAAACCCGAGATGTGGCTCGAGGGCCGCATCGGAGGAGCCAGCATGGGCAAGGATGCTAAGCTCCAGGGCAACGCGCCACCCGAGCTGGCCGCCCTGATAGCGGTGGTGGCTTACAAATTGCTCGAGGACGCCGAATCGGCTTCATCGTCTTCCAGCGGGGGCGGAGGTTGACGCTTTAACAAACCTTAAGAGATGGGGCGATAGCACCACTTTTCACCTCAAATCCACTTTTGCAAATCATTAAGAAACAAAAGCGAGATAAAATACAGGCGATGAAGTGGCTCTATCTCCTTGCCGTCCCCACCCTGTTGGGCGGCTCTTACGTGGCAGCGCAGTCGTATTACGGCGGGCGCATCCTTCCCAATGTCCTGGTTGCGGGGGTGAACGTAGGCGGGATGACGGTGCAAGACGCTAAAACCGCCCTCGAGACGGTCAAGACGTCCATTCCCACCGTGACCATTAAAGTCGGCAAGCGCGAATATGTGCTCCCGGCCAGCGACCTCGGCTGGACCCCCGACGTGGACGCCAGCGCCCAAGCCGCGCTCGAGCAGGGCAAAGACGCCACGGTGTTCTCGCACCTGAGCGGCGGTCAGCAAAAAGACCTCGCCATTCAGGGCAAGGTGGACCAAGCTGTTCTCAAAGCCAAACTGCTCGAGCTGGCAAGCGACCAGGACAAAATGCCGGTGCGGGCCAAAGCGGTGTTCACCAAGACCAAGTACGAAATTCGCAACGATGTGAAAGGCGTGCGGGCCAACGTGGGCGCGGCGATGGTGGCTTTCCTGGCCGACCCTACGGCACAGACCCTCGAAATGCCGCTCGAGACGGTCTCAGCGCTGGTCACGCGCGAAACTCTCCAGCCCCGCGTCACCGAGGCCAACGCGCTCATCCGTCCATTGAAGGTGATTTATCCGGTCAAGGGTGGGGTCAAGTCTTTCCTCATCAAGCCGCTCAGCGTGGCCGACCTGTTCTGGTTGCGCGACACCCTCGAGCCGGACAAAGCCACGCTCGAGGGCAAGCTCAAACAGGTGGGCCTTCAGTTGGACCGCCCCGCCAGAAACGCGTCTTACGTGTTCTCGAGTGGCAAATTGGCTCGAGTGAAAGAGCAAATCGGCACCAAAATCGATTTAGCCAAGTCGCTGCCTTTATTTGCCGCCGCCGTGATGAACCCCAATGTGTCGCAGGTCGAGATTTTGACTACGGTGGATACGCCCAAGCTGACTCTCGAGGGGTTGCCCGACCCCAGTAAACTCCAGATTCTCTCGGCGTCCACCTCGCACTTCAGAGGCTCGAGCGCCGAGCGCAGCGCCAACGTCTACGCCGCCGCGACCCACCTGGATGGACACGTCATCGCTCCAGACGAGGTTTTCTCGTTCCTCGACACCATCGGCAGCATTGATGTCTCCAATGGCTATAAAACGGCGCTGGTAATCTCCGGGGGCCGTACCGTAGAAGGCGTGGGCGGCGGGGTGTGTCAGGTTTCGACCACCACCTTCCGCGCTCTGTACAGCGCAGGTTTGCCCGTGGTCGAGCGCAATCAGCACGCTTACCGGGTTCACTGGTACGAACCGTTCGTGGGCTTCGAGGCCGCCGTCTACCAGCCAGGGGTGGACCTGAAGATGAAGAACGACACAGGCGCGCCGTTGCTCATTCGGGCCATGCCCAACCTGCGGCGCGGCACTCTGACCGTGCAACTCTGGGGCATCCCCGATGGACGCCGGGTGGTGGTCTCCCCCGCCCGCATCCTGTCGCAAACGCCGCACCCGCCCGCTCAGACCATCTATGACGCCAACATTCCCACTGGACAAACCAAACAGGTGGATTGGGCCGTAGACGGCTTTCACATCCAGATTTACCGCACCGTGCGCGGCGGCGCGGTGGGCAAAACCACCGACCTGCTCGAGACGGTCTACAAACCCTGGCGCGCGGTGTTCGCGGTGGGCAAGGGCTAACCGGAAACCCAGAATCTGTTCGGAAAGAGCGCTCGAGAAAACTCGAGCGCTCTTTCTTTATCTCGGTGATGGGAAGATTCAGGCATCTCGAGTTGGGGTAATCACATGTTCAGCAATCACAAGTTCAGGGCAACCACATGGGATTGCCCCTACAACACCGCTTTCAAATCTCGAGCCGCTCGAGGGCCTTTCCAGAGTCATGACGGGTGTGACTCTGGAATGCGGGGTAGTCTCGAGGGTAGTGGTCAAAATCAGACTGCTCGAGTCGCAGAAAATCTTCTTAGGTCTCGTGTAGGACATGAATCTTTGAGTTCTCAGAAGCCTTGAACAGTCTCGGAAATACCACTACCGTCTCGAGCGGCCTGGAAGGACCCCCCCTTGCGTATTCACGCAAGACCCGTCCCGTCTTGGGCAGAACGGCACCCCGTGGGGCCTGCCCGCTTCGGAAGCTGCGCGAGCCTGTTTTACAGGTGGATACTCTAAAAGCTCGAGTGCAACAGTCTTGAGTTCCCCCCTGTAAGACAGGGGGGACATTCTTTTAAGCGAGCAGGCCCGGAAGGTGCCGTTCTGCTCAAGACAGCGGAGTGCAAAAGAGCAGGGGGTCGTTCCAGGCAGAATTAACGTCACCCCGCAAATTTGAGTTACACCCACCGAAAACTGAAAACCCATAACGGATAACCCCCAATGCTACACTAAGTTCAAAATCCTCGAGTTCAGGAGTAAAAAATATGTTTCAAGACGGCTTACTCAAAGATAAGGTCGTGCTGGTCACTGGGGGCGGAACGGGTCTGGGGCGCAGCATGGGCGAGCGTTTCCTCGAGCTGGGGGCTAAAGTGGCCATCGCAGGGCGCAGAAAAGAGGTGCTCGAGGCCGCCGCAAAGGAGATGACCGAAAAGTTTGGCGGCGAAGTGTTCCCCTACCCGGTGGACGTGCGCGACCCTGAGGCAGTGAACGCAATGTTAGAGGCCGTCGAGACGCATTTTGGGCGCATTGACGTGCTGCTCAACAACGCTGCCGGAAACTTTATTTCGCCCACCGAGCGCCTTTCCTCGAGAGCCTTTGACGCGGTGCTGGGCATCGTGCTGCACGGAACGGTGTATTGCACCCTCGAGCTGGGCAAGCGTTGGATTGCGCGGGGTCAAAAGGGCGTGGTGCTCAACATCGCCACCACCTATGCCCAAACCGGGAGCGGTTACGTGGTGCCCAGTGCGGTGAGCAAGGCGGGCGTGGTCGCGCTGACCAAATCGCTGGCCGCCGAGTGGGGCAAGTACGGCATCCGGCTCAATGCCATCGCGCCCGGACCCTTTCCCACCGAGGGCGCGTGGAGCCGACTGATGCCCACCCCGGAAATCGGGGAGCTGTTCGAGAAGCGCATTCCGCTGGGGCGAACCGGTGAACACCTCGAGCTGGCTAACCTTGCGGTGTTCCTGATTTCGGACATGGCCGGGTTCATTACCGGCGACGTGGTGACGATTGACGGCGGCGAAACGGTGTGGGGCGGCGGTGAGTTCAACATTTTGGACGAGGTGACGAAAGAACAGTGGGACGCGCTCGAGGCCCTACGAAAACGGGGTTGAGGGGTGGGGATGCTCGAGCGGGAACGGGCGAGCTGCGGACAGGCCCGTTAGGTGCTGCTTTGTCCAAGACAGCCATTCGCCCCTAGTCTATTTTTTGAGGCATCACTTTGAAGAAAATGTTTCTCACTCGAGCCGTCGCTGTAAACCCGGTTCCCAACCTGTGCAAACATTAGTGTTTTTCCTACGCTAAGCTGCGCTAAACTGAGCCTTATGAGCGAACTTTCTCGAGCTTTGCGGGTCGCGGTCATCGGTGCGGGACCCAGTGGTTTTTACGTGGCCGAATCGCTGCTCAAGCAAACCCAGCACGCGGTGAGCGTGGATTTGCTGGACCGCCTGCCCACCCCTTACGGCCTGGTGCGCTACGGCGTGGCCCCGGACCATCCCAAAATCAAGAGCATCACCCTGCAATACGAAAAGATTGCCAGCGACCCTCGAGTGCGCTTTCTGGGCCATGTGGAATTGGGCAAAGACCTCACTCGAGCGGATTTACTCAAGCACTATGACGCTATTTTTTACACTGTGGGTGCCTCGAGCGACCGCAACCTGGGCATTCCCGGTGAACATCTGAAGGGGAGTTATTCGGCCACCGAATTTGTGGCCTGGTATAACGGACACCCCGATTACCCGGACCGCGAGTTCGATTTGCACGACGTCTCGAGCGTGGCGGTGGTGGGCGCAGGCAATGTGGCCATTGACGTGACCCGCATTCTGGCCAAGTCGCACGATGAACTTTCAACCACCGACATCGCCCACCACGCGCTTGAAGCTTTGCAGCACAGCGCAGTGCGCGACGTGTACATGCTGGCGCGACGTGGTCCGGCTCAGGCCAAGTTCACCACCAAGGAACTGCGCGAACTCGGTGAACTGCTCGAGGCCGACATCCTCATCAAGCCCGAGGAAGTGACGCTCGACGAGGCTGGACTATTGGCACTCGAGGCCGCCGACAACACGGTCAAAAAGAACGTGGAAATTTTGCACGAGTTTGCCAAAAAACCGCTCGAGGGCAAACCGCGCCGGGTTCACCTGCGCTTTCTGGTATCCCCGGTGGAGATTCTGGGTACTGAGTCCATTGAGGGCCTCAAAATTGAGCGCAACCGCTTGGACGAGCATCAAAACGCGGTGGGAATCGGTGAATTCGAGACCCTACCCGTGAGCATGGTGCTGCGTTCGGTGGGCTATAAAGGTGTGCCCCTGCGCGACGTTCCCTTCGATGCCCGCAAAGGCGTGATTCCCAACCAATCGGGGCGAGTGACCGACGGCGACGCCACTCTGGTGGGCGAATACGTGGCCGGATGGATTAAACGCGGCCCCAGCGGTGTGGTGGGCAGCAATAAGGTGGACTCCGCCGAGAGCGTGAAACTGATGCTCGAGGACGTGCCCGGTCTCGAGCTGGCGAGTGACGCCGACGCTCAGCCCGACGCAGTGACGAATCTGCTCGAGGCCAGAGGTGTGCATTATGTAACCTTTGCACAGTGGCTCGAGCTGGACAAATTTGAGACCGAAGCGGGTAAGCTGGCGGGCCGCCCTCGAGTCAAAATTGCGCGGGTTTCGGAGATGCTCGAGAAGTTGAAGGCGAGGTAGGGGGTTGGTTTTCGGTTTTCAGTTGTCGGTTTTGCGCCTCCGGCTGTCTTGTCCTGAACGGCGTCTTGGCGAAAACGGCACCTAGCGGGCCTCGCCGCACCTAACGGGCCAGGACGCGGGTCGTTAGTAATTGGTTCTTGGTTGGTTTGATTTCGAGCGCCGTCTTGGTCTAAGCGGCACGTCTTGAGCAGAACGGCACCTAGCGGGCCTGCTCGCCTTCCGGGCCAGACCGCTCGAGAGCAAACCGACCAATGACTAATAACCAATAACCCGCCGGAGGCGTTTTTCTCACCCTTTCAGCGAGACTCGAGCAAATTCGCCAACTCTTCCCCCGCAATCATCCCCCACACCTCGAGCCAACCCTCAGAGAACCGAAACTGACGCACTCTGGGCGCATCCAAAAGTTTGCGCTCGAGCGCGGTGGTCCATTCTGCTTGCTCGAGCCGATAAAACCTTTCCTGTTCGCGGCGAAGCTTTAGAACGCCGCCTTCAAGCGAGGTGGCGCTTAGCCCGTCGGCCTGTAAAAAGTACGCGCCCAGTTTGCTTTGTTCGCCGTGTGGACACACCAGTATCAGCGCTCGAGCCGTGCGGGGAACGTCTCCATTTTCGATGCGCTCAAGGGTCCAGGGCCACACCTCACCTGTCACATAAAAGCCCAGTGGCTCGAGGGTGCGCTCGAGTTCGTCGCGTAAATCCAGATACAGGGGTTCCACGCTTCAAGTTTAGCGAGTTGACGCCCCATCTTCATCCCCAAATTTGGCTACCATGCACTCTATGGTCGAGATTTCTCCGAAAGAAGCCCTTACCCGTGTGCAAAACGGCGCACATTTCGTAGACGTGCGCGAACAAAACGAGTGGGACGAGATTCACGCGCAGGGCGCACACCTGATTCCGCTTTCAGAGTTTGCTCAGCGCTACTCCGAATTGCCCAAAGAAAGTGAAATTGTGGTGATTTGCCGTTCTGGAGCGCGTTCGGCTCAGGCGGTACAGTTTCTCGAGCAACAGGGTTACACCGCAAGCAATCTCGAAGGCGGAACCCTGCGCTGGCTCGAGCAAGGTTTACCCGTAGAAAGGAGTGGAGTTTAATGATACCCAGTGACAATCAGATTTTAGAATCGCTCAAAGTGGTGCGCGACCCAGAGATTCCGGTCAATATTGTGGATTTGGGGCTGGTTTATGGGGTTGAAATCAATGAAGAAGGCGTGGTGGACATCGAAATGACCCTCACCTCGGTGGGCTGCCCGGTACAGGACATGATTCGCTCCGACGCCGAGATGGCGGTGATGCGGCTCGAGGGTGTGACCCAGGTAAACGTGGATTTCGTGTGGACCCCGCCGTGGAGCACCGATAAAATGACCGAGGACGGCAAGCGCCAAATGCGGATGTTTGGCTTCAGCGTTTAGAAATTTTCATGCTCGAGCGGGTCTCGAGGCTCCTATTCGGCCCTCGAGTTTTTTACCGAGCGCCTCCGGCTGTCTTGGCCCAACTACGCCACCTACCAGGGCGGGCCGTGGGTAGTTGGTTATTAGTTCTTGGTCGGTTTGCCCTTGAGCGCTCCAAATCAAACAGACCAAGAACCAATGACTAACGACCCGCGTCCTGGCCCGATAGGTGCGGCGAGGCCCGCTAGGTGCCGTTTTCGCCAAGACGCCGTTCAGGACAAGACAGCCGGAGGCGTAATCCCGATAAGCTCAAGGGCAAACCCACACCTTCCCATTTCCGCTCGAGCGCTAAACTACTCCCATGTCTCTGATTGGCAATTTATTAGATGGTCTGCTCAACATCACCGACGTGAGGCCGCGCTTCACCGGGCCGCGCTGCCTGGTTGAACGCTACGCGGTGGGCGGCTGTGACGCCTGCGCCCTTACCTGTCCACACGGGGCCGTGACCATTGACCTGGAAAAAGCCAGCGTGGAGATTTCGGACACCGCCTGCACCGGCTGCGGCCTGTGCGTGGCGGTGTGCCCAAGCGGAGCGCTCGAGTACGACGTAGAGGGCGCTCTGGCCGCGCTCAAGCGCCAGGGCGACACTGCAAGACTGGCCTGCTCCAAGGCCGAGTCAGACGCCCCCACCCTGCATTGTCTGGCCCGCCTGACGCCCAGCCACCTGATGGCGGCGGCGGCCTGGAACAAGGACGTGACGCTCGAGCGCGGCGACTGCGGAACCTGTCCCATCGGCAGCGACCTGAAAAAGGAGTTCCCCGAGGGCTGGAATGTGCCTGACATGTTAGAAGACACGCTCGAGGAGGCCCGCAAATACCGCGAGGCGTCTGGCGGCGGGGTGAGTGCCAGGGTGGTTCACATTCTGCCCGGAGAGGGGAAAAAAGGTGGCGGGGAGCGGGTCTCGAGGCGGGGCGCGTTCGCTTCGATGTTCTCGAGCGCCCGCACCGTGGTAGCCGACCTGATTCCCGAGAAACCGCTGCCCTTCGTGGACTGGTCCAACCCCAAAGAACACGTTCCCGGCGAGTGGCAATGGCGCTTCAAGGCCCTGAAGCCACGCCCAGCCCCGCAGACCGCCACTTTCTGGCCCGCTCCAGTGGTAGACGATTCGTGCATCCTGTGTCCGGTGTGCATGAACGTGTGCCCCACCGAGGCCATCAAACGCGAAATTCTCCCGGATGGGGGCTTTGAACTCCTGCTCGAGCTGAGCGCCTGCACCGGGTGTAACGCCTGCGTGGCCTCGTGTCCGCCCAGCGCCATGACCCTCGAGCCATATCGCCCTTTTGCTGCCTTCGATGCCCCGATTTTGCTGTTCTCGAGCGCCCTGAAAGAGCAGGCGGAGGCCACTCGAGAACCCGAGGTAGGCATCGGGACAGACGAGTGGGAGGAGCGCAAAATTTGGAATGGGGAGACGGGAAACTCTGAAATAGACCCACCCACAAACGATGAAATCCACTAATTTGCTCCATCCTCGAGCACATTTTCCTCTACCCTAAACCTATGCTGACCTTGCGTTCCATCACCAATCCCAAAGACCACGCCCTCGAGCGTCTGGGACGGATTCAAGACGCGGTTTACCCCGACCCAAACATGCTGATTCCGGCCAGTATGTTTGGGCAATTGCTCGAGTGGAGCGTTCCCGAGCGCCAGAATTTCTTCATCGTGGCCGAGAAAGAGGGGGAAGTGTTGGGTGGCGCAGTGTTCCACCTGTTTGCCGAGGTGGGAGCGGGCTTCTCGAGCTTTTTAGGGGTTTCCAAAGCAGCGCAGGGTCAGGGGGTCTCGAGCAAACTACACCACTTCCGCTGGCAAGTACTCGAGGACGCCCTCAAGCACGAACCCGAGGGACTGTTCATAGATGTGGTCAACCCCGCCCGCTTGAGTGCCAAAGAATTCGCTGCCGAGGAGAGGGTTGGCTCGAGTCCGCTGCGTCGCCGCGCCATTTTTGCCCATCTGGGCTTCAAGCAGTTGGACTTAGAATACGTGCAACCCTCGAGTCCACCCGTTACCAACATGGATTTGTTGTTTTACAGTCCGGCCAGACCCTCGAGCATTGCTACCCAACTCGTCACCGACACCATGATTACTTACTGGCAACCGTGGCTGGGTGAACAAAGAGCCGCTCGAGCGGCCCTGGAATTGCGCGCTCGAGCGGGTGGGGACACGGTAGATTTGATTGAGCCAGTTTGATAGCTCGAGGGGCTTCCTGCGAAGCCGCAAACGTCGAACGTCGAACGCCAAAAGCAGACCAGACGTTCGACGTTCGACGTTTGCAAGCGCGAAGCGCTTACGCGTTTAGCGGCATCAAGTGCAACACCATGATGAAATGCGCGCTCGAGCCTCCCAGTACAAACAGGTGCCAGATTTCGTGAAAGCCAAATACGCCTGGAACCGGGTTGATGCGCTTGGTGCCGTAGATGATGCCGCCCACAGTGTAAATCACGCCGCCTAAAACCAGCCAGAACAGCACGTCCCAACGGTGCGCGCTCCACAGGCTCGGCACGATGAACACCGCCATCCAGCCCATGCCCAGGTAAATCAGGGTGGAAATCCAGCGCGGCATTTTCATGGTCCACATTTTCAGGCCAATGCCGGACAGCGCCAGGGTCCACACCACGATGAGTAGAACGGCACGCAGGGTCCCGGAGGTGGCCAGCAGCAGCAGCGGGGTGAAGCTGCCTGCAATCATCAAAAATATAGCGCTGTGGTCCATTTTTCGCAGTCCTGCCAGCGTTCGAGGAGACCCTTTAAAGCTGTGATAGGTCGCGCTCGAGACGTACAGCGCCAGCGTGCAGACCCCGAAAATCAGGAAAGGCCACGGCGAAACCTTGAAATGACCTGCTAAATAAAGCAACACCCCCAGCGTAATCAGCGTTTTGAGCGCGCCGAACCAGTGCGTGAGGCTGTTGATGGGTTCTCTAAAAAGGTTCCAAAACGGGCGCATGGGGTTCTCCTGACGGCTCGAGGGTGCGGTGTACACTCGAACATATCTCGAGCTAAAAATAGTCTAACCCACTGGTCAAACAATTGTTGTGACGAAAGCCCCCTCGAGCCGAGTGTACGCCCCCCAGATGAAAATACCGCCCCTGAACACATAGAAATACACAGAAAAACCACAGAGAAGGCCACCCCTCTCGAGGTGGCCTTCTCCGGGCTTCACGTCTTGAAATTTTAGTGTCACATGGTCATCACCTCGCTCGAGGGGGCTTGTGGGGGAGCTTGCCGAAGGGAACTCGAGGTCTACTTGTACTTCACGGGTATGCAGCTCCGGTTGTCTGCCGGGTTCAGGTCGCCGGCCAGGGAGACGCTGGCGCAGTTCTCCTGGCCGGTGATTTGCAAGTTGGCGAAAACCGGAACCTTGACCGTGCTGGTCGCGCCACTGACGAAGGGAAAGGTGTTCAGGGTGCAGCTAAGCAAGCTCGAGGTGGAGGCTGAGCAGTTCCAGGTGGGTAGGTTCAGGCTGTTGGCCTGTGCCACGTTGAGGGTCAAGCCGCTGGGCATAGTGTCGGTCACGGTGACTGGACCGCTATTGAGCGTGCTGCCGGGGTTGCTCACCGTGAGCAGGAACAGTCCCGTGGGGGCAGCGGCTCCCTGGCTGAAGGTGCCTTCCTGAGTCTTGACCACGCTCACATCGGGTTTGGGGGTCGTGTTCTGGGTGGGGGCGCAGGCTTTGGGTTCCGAGGTGGGTGAGCTGTCGCCGCTGGCCGAGATGGTGGCGCAGTTTTCCTGAGCCAGAACCACACCGGGAACGCGGTTCACCGGAACCTGGATGTTGGCAAACGCGCCCACCAGAATCGGGAAGCTGCCGATGTAGGTGCAGTTCAGCGTGCTCGAGGTGGACAGGCTGCAATTCCAGTTGGTGCTGTTGAGCGTCACCACGTTGGGTGGTCCGGCGGGAGGCACTATCAGGGACAAGCCAGTAGGCATGGGGTCGCTGACCGTGATGGTGGTTCCGCTGGGGATGCTGCCGGGTCCGGCGTTGCTGGGCGTGAGGATAAACATTCCAGGCGTGGGCGCTCCGGTAGCAGAGATTCCCGGCTCGGTCTCGAGCTTCTTCTCGAGCTTGACGTGGTAGGGCCTGGGTTGCTCAAAGGGCACGATGGGGGTGCAGGAGAAGTTGTTCTCGGGGTCGCTCTCACCTGTTGCCAGAATCCGGGCGCAGTTTTTGTCAGCCAGGGCCACCGCCGGGTTGAGCTGCACCGGAACCAGCACTCCTGCAAAGGGGCCGACTGGAATGGGGTAGCTGCCGATGTAGGTGCAGTTCAGAACGCTCGAGGTGGACGCCGAGCAGTTCCAGTTGAGAGAGTTGCTCGAGATGGCCAGGGCCACGTTCAGGGTCAAACCCGCAGGAATTGGGTCCACTATGCTGACGGCGGCGCTCGCAGGAATGACGCCCGGTCCGGCATTGCTGGGCTGAAGCAAGAACGTCCCCTGTCCGCTCGAGTTCAGCGGAGTTTCGGTGGTCTTTTTGACCACTACATCGAACTTAACCGGGTCGGTGGGCGTTCCGGTGGGGTTGGTGATGCAGGCATCATTGTTCTGCGGGTTCACGTCACCGTCCACCACCACTCGAGCGCAGTTTTTGACGTCATCAGTGAGATTTTTGGCCACGTCTACGGTAAAGGTCAGGGTGCTCGAGGCACTGGGGACAATCTGCGCGGGGCTGGGACCGATGTACTTACACGACAAGTTGGTGGGGGTGCTGGCCAAACAATCCCAGTTGGGAATAGTGGGAGGAGCAGGGTTGAGCGTCAATCCGGCGGGCATCGGGTCGTTTACTGTGATTGCAGGGGCGGGAGCCGCCACCGTTCCCACGTTGACCACGGTCAGGGTGTACGCGCCTTGACCGCCGAGAATAAGCGGCTTGACCAGTTCCTTGCGGATGGCGAAATCGAGTTTCCCTTCGGTGGGCTTGCCGATGACGCCCTCTTTACAGGACCTGTTGTTGGTCAGAATGCGGTCATAGCTGCGGATATAGCCGCAGTTGACGAAACCCTTACCCTCGCTACCCGCTGGGGCATTCACCAGCACCCGGATGGGCGGAATAAGCGTGCTGGTGGTGATGGTGTTGGTGTTTTTGCAGCCCAGTAGGTTGCCTGCGGTCAGACAGGTCCAGAAAGGTGCGTTGGCGGCGATGGACCCAGCAGCGTTGAGTGTGAGCGGAGCCATCACCGGGTCGAGCACCTTGAGCTGTCCCGGCAAAATGTTAGCGCTCGAGGGGCCGAGGTGCGCGATGTTGAGCGCGAACTCGCCTGAACCTCCAGCCGCCGGATTGGTGGTCACGGTCTTCACGATGCTGGCGTCCCAGCGAAAGCGCTTGGGCTTGATGGGAATAATCACCGGGGTCAAACCAGGACTCGAGACCCGCAAGGTAAAATCCCGGTTGGGGGCGTCGGGATTGACCTCATCGCCGCCCCAGTAGTCCTCGAAGCCCAGGTGCAGCACGCGGGGACCGCCGCCGGGTCCGGCGGTGGTGAAGTCCACATCCCCACTGTCCGAGGGTGAAGAAGACCAATCGTCGCCCGGAGTGGTGCGCTGCTTAATTAAGGTGATGTGCCCGACGTAATTCTTGGCCTGCCCAGAGAGCGCTTGCGCCGAAAACAGGCTGCTCGAGCGCACGCTGGCCGCTGCGCCGTCGAGCGTGGTGCTCAGGGTTAGGGTCTGGCTCCCGGTCACGGGAATGTTGACCACCAAATCTTCGCCCTCTGCGTCGGCATTCTCGAGCGCGGGCTGTCCTAGGGTGGGTTTTTCCACCGGTGGGGTGGGGTTGCCTCCTCCACAGCTCGAGAGAGCCAGGGCCAGCAGCAGCGGTGAACAGGCGTACAGCATCTTGCGGATGTGCATATAAAAGCTCCTTTGAGGCCAGTGTGTGGGCGAGGCGACGAAACGCGGTGCGGCTACCCGTTGAAATTTCTGTGTCCAAACTCGAGGTGAGTTCAGAGTAGAAAAGGGGGTCTTAAAAAGGTCTTAAGGGGTGGGGAGATGGGGAATGGGGAGATGTGGAGATGGGGAATGGGGAGATGGGGAATGGGGAAGGAAAAACTTTCTCGAGATACGTGGGTTTCGGCTCGAGTTAAGGCCGCTCTTCACGGCTAAAAGAGGAAGCGCTCGAGTGGGAGTTCCAACGGGTGGCCTGACTCGGGATAAATTGAAAAGGTTGAACCTATAGTTTACGCCACAAGTTCCGCGTTTGTTCATGAGAAGTAACAGCACTTCCACCGTGAAATCGAGCAGGCTGAGCCAGCGATTCAGTCCTCCGGTGCGCCAGCCGTCCTCGAGCTTTTGCAGGCGGTGCAGCCAGCTTAGAGTGGGCGTGCGGTAGAGCAGGGCGCTCCACTGGATGACCAAAAACTTGACCTCGAGCACGTCTTTACACCACACCGGACCCGCTGCACTTGTTGATGGCTCGAGCGCGACCACGCCATCGGTTCCCAGGTCAAAGGCCCGCGCCGCGAACTGACTCACGCTGCCGCTCGAGGCCACACTGAAGAGCTTGCTGAGGTGCCGCGTACCCGAACCCTGTCCCAGCAGTGAGCACAGCGCCGAGCAGGCCAGCATGATGAGCAGGTGGCGCAAGGTGGGGGATTTTAGGATGTGAACAGCGCGGGTCATGGACTTTTTCCTCTCGAGCACCACACTAGAGAGGAGGGTCTTAAAGCGGACTTAAGGGCCAGGACTCGAGGGCAGGACTTGAGGGCAGGACGCGCTGCCTGCCTACATGACTCTGACTTGGCTCAGCGTCTCGAGCAGGTATACTCGCAGAGAAGAGGGTTTGCCCTGCAAACCTTATCCACTCTTGGAGGATTTTTATGTTAGTGACTGGCTCAGAAATTCTGGTTCCCGCAAGAAAAGGCAAATACGGCGTACCGTCGTTCAACACCAACGACCTCGAGATTACTCAGGCCATCATCCACACCGCTGAAAAACTGCGTAGCCCGGTGATAGTCCAAATTTCCGAGGGCGCTCGCAAGTACGCCGGAACCGAGGACCTCACCAATCTGGTAGCCGATTTGGCCCAAAGAGCCAGCGTGCCAGTGGCCATTCACCTGGACCACGGCTCGACTTATGAAAGCTGCCTGACCGCCATCAAGGCCGGATTCACCAGCATCATGATTGACGCCTCACACCATCAGTTTGCCGAGAACGTCCATGAAACTCGCCGAGTGGTCGAGGCCGCGCACGCGATGGGCATCACCGTCGAGGCCGAGATTGGTCGTCTGGGCGGCGTCGAGGAGCACATTGAGGTAGACGCCAAGGACGCTTTCCTCACCGACCCCGACGAGGCGCTGCGCTTTGTCGAGCAGACCGGGGTAGATTATCTGGCCATCGCCATTGGGACCAGTCACGGCGCGTACAAGGGTAAGGGACGCCCCTTTATTGACCAGGCCCGCATCGCCAAAATCGGGTCCATGCTCAGCATTCCCCTGGTGGCCCACGGCTCGAGTGGGGTTCCGCAGGAAATCGTGCAGCGCTTCCGCGACTCGGGGGGCGACATCGGCGAAGCTTACGGCATTGCCGACGAGGATTTGGCCCAGGCATGTCAGAACGGCATTTCCAAGGTCAATGTGGACACCGATTTGCGTCTGGCCTTCACCGTGGGCGTGCGCGAGGTGCTACAAAAAAGCCCCAAAGAGTTTGACCCACGCAAAATTTTAGGGTCTGCAAGGGATTTAATGGCTCAGATTGTGGAGCACAAGATGAAGGTATTAGGCAGCGCTGGGAAGGCGTAACACTCGAGCTACAACAGTATCTTCCTGACCCCTCTTCTGAATTTAGGAGGGGGGCTTTTTTAGCTCGAGCGGGAACGGGCGAGCTGGCGGGCAGGCCCGATAGGCGGCCCGCCCCGAGAGGTGCGGTCTGGCCCGGAAAGCGGATAGGCCCGGTAGGTGCCATTTTGCTCAAGACAGTGGCGTTCTGCCCAAGCGGTCAAGCGTCCTCATGGGCGCTGTTTTGACCAAGAAGACACCACTCGCCCCTACAACGTAACCCCCTACAACGCAGGTGACGCGTCCCAACTTTCAGAAGTTGCGGCACTCGAGCCTACCTTGTCCCTTAAACTTGATTGATGAACTCCAAAAAAGTAGCCGTTTTAGCCTCGGGGCGCGGCAGCAACTTACAGGCGCTGCTCGAGGCGTTTCCCTCAAATCATCTGTCTACTGAGCAGGCCCAGGCCGAAATCGCGCTGGTGATTTCCAATAAACCCACCGCCTACGCGCTCGAGCGGGCCAGAAACGCGGGGGTACAGGCCGTTTACATCCCCTGGAAAAAGGGCGGACAGCTCGAGTTCGAGACCCAGGCTCAGCGCTTGCTCGAGGATTCCCAGATTGACCTGATTTGCCTCGCCGGATTCATGCGGCTGCTCTCGAGCGAATTTACCGAGCGCTGGACCGGGAAAATGCTCAACATTCATCCGTCGTTGCTGCCCAAGTTCAAGGGTCTCGAGGCACAGAAACAGGCGCTCGAGGCCGGAGAACGACACACGGGAGCCACGGTGCATTTTGTGGATGCGGGCCTGGACAGCGGCGAAATCGTGCTGCAAGACCAGCTCGAGATTCTGCCGGAGGATACAGTACAAAGCTTGTCTGAACGCCTGCTGCTGCTCGAGCACGCGCTTTACCCGGAAGCGGTGCGGCGGGTGCTCGAGCGGATTTGAAACGCGAAAAATTAGTGTAAGGGTGAGTGGCAGCTCGCCCGGATGCACTTGGGCGAGCTACCACTCACCCCTACAGAAGAATTCTTTTTCGTTATTCTCAAAACAACCTACCCTGACCACTCAAAAGCTCGAGCGCTTTTCTATCTAACCTAGCTAAGGCCACCTTATCTGGGTTCTCGAGCGTCACATCGGCCTCAGCGCGGTAAACCGCTAGCTCGAGCTTACGGTGGGTGAAGACGTGGGTCACGTTTCCCAGCAACTCGAGCTTGATTGCGTTCAGGCGTTGTGACAGGCGCTCGAGGGCCGCATCCTTTTCGCCGTCCTCGAACTCCTCGAGCGGCAGACCGAAAAGCCCGCCCAGCAAGCCACTCGGAGGTCGCTGCTCAAGATAAACCGCACCCTCGTTCCCGATGAGTAACGCCACGGCCTGCACCTGCTTGACCTTCGCTCGAGCCTTGGGGGCCGGAAACTCTGTGGGGTTGCCGCTGGCGAAAGCCGCGCACTCGAGCCGAATAGGACACGCCTCACAGCGAGGATTCTTGGGCGTGCAAACAGTAGCACCCAGCTCCATCACCGCCTGATTCCAGCTTCCGGGGTCTTGGCGCACTAATAGTTCGTCGGCTTTGGTCCACAGCCAGTCCTCGAGCGGGGTTTTCTCGGCATAGACCCTGGCCAGAACGCGCCGCACATTGCCGTCTACCACCGCGTGCGGCAGCCCATAGGCGATGGAGGCCACCGCTGCCGCCGTATAAGCACCCACGCCCTTGAGTTCTCGCCAGCCCTCGAGCGTCTTTGGCATCCCACGTTCCACGATTTGCTGGGACGCCGCGTGCAGATTTCTGGCCCTGGCGTAGTACCCACAGCCCTCCCAGGCTTTGAGCACGTCCTCGAGCGGGGCCTCTGCCAGGTCCTGAACCGTGGGAAAGCGCCTTAGAAAACGCTGGTAATACACGGTTCCAGTCACCACCTGCGTTTGTTGCAGCAGCACCTCGGAAATCCAGATTTTGTAGGGGTCCCTTGTCTCGCGCCAGGGCAATACTCGAGCGTATTGGGCGTACCACTCGAGCAGATTTTTTTGTAGGTTTAAGGTCATTGGAAGATGGGGTCAGCTTGTGTGGAGTAGAGTAAAAAGTGTTCTCGAGCATCCCAGACTCGAGCGTTCTCAAGTTTATTCGACTTTGCACCGTTTTACTCAGTCGAGAGAGGATTCACCGTGACCGCGCTTCAGGACCGCCCCACCCCCACCAAAACCGAGGCGAGCTACTCTACCAACTCGGCCAACGCGCTTATTCACCTGTACCGCGCCGAGGTGGGCAAGCTCACCGCCTACCGCTCGAGGCTGGACATCACCACCAACTGGGCCGTCGTCACCACGGCGGGCCTCACCAGTTTTGCCTTCTCCAACAGCGACGCCAGCCATGTGGTCTTGGTCGGTGCGATGGTCGTCAACTACTTTTTTCTGCACACCGAGGCCCGCCGCTTTCGGATTTACGAGATTTCGCATCACCGGGTCCGCATCATGGAGCGCTTTTTTTATCCAGCCATGCTGGGTGAACAGGTCGATGGCTCGTGGCATCAGGTCATTCTGGGCGAACTGGCCAAGCCGCATAGCCCGCTGACCCGCTGGGAAAGTGTGGGCTGGAGGCTGCGGCGCAACTACTTCTGGATTTACCTGGGCATTCTGGCGGCCTGGATTATCAAATTCGATTCGGACCGCGCCCCCGGCGTAAATTACACCTTCCTCGAGCACCTCGAGCTGGCCAAGGTAGGCAACATAGACGGCTGGGTAGTTTCGCTGGGCGTGGCGGTGTTTTACCTGTTTTTGCTGCAACTCACGCTCAAGGCCGGACGCGCCTACAAGCTCGATGGTGACTAGGATGGGTTCACTCCGCCTCAGCTTCCACCGCGTCCCGAACGCGCTCGAGCGCCGATTCAATTTGAGTCGGAATCTGGGCAGCCCTTGCGTCGTTTAGGTCCTCGAGTTTTACTTTCAGGGTGAGGTCGGCCTGACTGGGGCCGTTGGGTTTCACCTCGAGCGTGCCCGAAATTCCAGCGTGGATGGTCCACTCGAGGGTGAGTTTTTCTGAATCTGCTCGAGCGGGAGTATCGCTAAAAAGTTCGGGGAAGCTGTCTCGAGCGGCGTACTCGAAACTTTTCTGAGCCGAAGCATGGATTCTCTTTGCACCAATGAATTCCACAGTTCACCTCCGCTCAGCGCTCGAGCACGTCCAGATAAGCGCCCACATATTGCGGCACGATGATGTTTTCATGGAAGTGCGTTTCGGCCCGCGTCCGTGCGGCGGCGGCAAAGCGGGCGTACTTTTCAGAATTCTGAAGCAGCTCGAGGGTTCGGCCCGCCATGTCGTCAGTATCGCCCAGGTCGCATAAAAAGCCGCTTTCACCATGCGTCACCACTTCGGGAATGCCTCCGGTTCGGCTGGCCACCACCGGAACCTCACAGCTCATGGCCTCGAGCGCGGACAGCCCGAAACTTTCCTGGCTCGAGGGCAACAAGAAGATATCGGCGATGCCTAAAATGCTCTCCACGTTTGGAAAAGACCCCAGAAAGTGAACCCGTCCCATCACACCCAGTTTCTGAGCTAATTCCAGCGCGGGGGCGCGTTCGGGGCCGTCTCCGACCATCAGCAGGCGGGCCGGAAGTTCGCTCGAGACCTTGGCGAAAGTAGTTATCACGTCCTCGGTGCGCTTGACCTTGCGAAAGTTGCTGACGTGAACCAAAATAAACTCGTCTGGGTGGGCAAATCGGGCACGGAAGCGCGTGTCGGCATTCCTCACGAAGCGGTCGGTGTCCACCATGTTGTAGACCACCTGAATCGGAATATCAAGCTTGAGACTCTCGAGGGTGTGCTGCGCGAGGTAGTTGGACACGGCGGTCACATGGTCGCTGCGCTCGAGGGCATAGCGGGTGCTATGCCGAAAGCCAGGGTCCAGACCCACCAGGGTCACGTCGGTGCCGTGCAGGGTGGTCATCACCTTGGTTTGCTGGGTCATCTCACGGGCCATGATGGCACTGGTCGCGTGTGGAATGGCGTAGTGCGCGTGGGTGAGCTGAACTCCTTGCTCGAGAATCACGTCCACCAGGGCGTTGGCGGTGTTGAGCGTGGTCAGCGGCTGGTCGAATAGGGGGTAAGAGTACGCCCCCACCTGATGAAAGTACACGTTGTCGCAGCAATCGTGTGGCAGCATGGACAGCCGAAAAGGCATCTGGGTGGCCAGAAAGTGAACGTCGTGTCCCAGGCGGGCCACGGCAACGCCCAGTTCAGTCGCCACCACCCCTGAACCGCCCGCACTGGCGTGACAAAGCACCGCAATCTTCATGGGCGAAGTATAGAGGGGGTCGGGTGAGGGCTAAGTCACTCGAGTGACATACTCGGGGGTACAGGTCAGCTCGAGCATGTTCACGCCTCGCTCCCAGCAAACGTCGAACGCAAAAGGCGGCCCTGGCGTTGGGCGTTCGACGTTCGACGCCTCGCTAGAGGCCACCGCGTGAATTTTTCATGAGCGCTGACCCAACTCAAGCGGCTATACTCGTACTCGAGAGGTCAACAATGCGCCAATTAGCGGTGATTGCTTTAATCGGAATAGCGGTATGGTACTTCACCATCGGGGTGCGGGTGGGCCTGATTGGTACCTGGCCAACCACTTTGCTCAACGCCAAAGGTACCAACAACTACCCCATCACGGTGCTGCGAGACGGCAATACGCTGAGCGTCAAAGGAAGTTGTACCACCTGGGGCGGCAAGCTCGAGGTCTACCTGTTGGGGCCACGCCAGGAAGTGCTGGGCAGCGCCCAATGCAGCAAGGCCACCCAGTCGCTCAATCTGAGCATACGTGCGGTCAAGGCCGACTACAACGTACAAATCAAGATGGAAGCTTTTTCTGGACGGCTCGACTTCAGTTCTTCGGCTCTTTAAAGTTGTAAAAAACCTAAACAATGTGTGTTGTACAGCGAAAACATCCGCTCGAGTGGGGCGGATGTTTTTTATTTCTCTACATTCTCTAGCATTCTCTAGCGTGGCTCGAGCAGGTCAATTCCCACCAAAGCGAAAGCGTGCAGGTCGAGCTTTTTCCCTTTTGCCACCTCAAGCGTGTCCACCTCGAGCGTGTAAGGAAGCTCGAGCGTATTTGAAACACACAGGTGCTGAGTTTTGGAGCAAAAGCGCACCTGCCCGCTGAGTTTGAGGGTATAGCGACCCGGCAGGGTATTTTGCGGAACCTCGAGCCTGAACTCGAGCGGCTTAACGATGCCGTAATACTCGGCAAAATCAGGGTCGAAGCTGCGGGTGTACGCCCCCTCGAGCGTGGTCACAATCAGAACTCCAAACGGGGTCTCGAGCGAAATTTTTGTGGGAGCTTCGCGGTTGAGCAAGTGTCCAGCGGCCGGAAGCAGGTGCAAGGTGAGGGTGACGCTCGAGCCAGGTGACGCGGAAATCTGACCGGGGATGTACTGGTGGGCGCTCGAGAGACTTCCCAAAATTAGAGCGAGGCAAGCGAGAGTTAGGTGAACGAAGGAAGCGCGCATAGTGCTTAAGATACGCGCTCGAGGGGTAGAAGTTCACCCGAGCTTGCGGACCCGTTGATGGCTCGAGGGGTTGAAACCCTCGCTCGAGAAAGGGTGTAACTTAGGAATGTGGGCTGTCTCGAGCGTGCTGGAAGGACCCCCCCTTGCGTAGTCACGCAAGACCCCCCTGTTTTACAGGTGGGTACTTTAAAGACTCGAGTGGGAAAGGCGTTTAGTTCCCCCCTGTCTTACAGGGGGGATATTCTTGAGAGCGAAGCGAGATGGCCCGATAGGCGGGCAGGCCCCACGGGGTGCCGTTCTGCCCAAGACAGTGCCGCTCATCTCAAGACAACGCTCGAGAGCAGGGGGGTCGTTCCAGGCGGAATGCACGCTACCCCGCAAACTTGAGTTACACCCCTCGAGAAAAATCGTCCTTGCATGTTCTCCTGGAGACGTGTACACTTTAAAAGTTTGCGTATCGCTTCGGTGCGCCGACCCGTCGCGCAGGCAACTTTCTCGAGTATTTGAAGAAATGTGAGGAAAGTTGGGCTGACGCTCGAGTTTTTCGGGGAGACACCTCGAAAGACCGCGCCCGCTCGAGGTTCAAGACTCGAGGGTAGAACAAGGAGAACAGAACATGGCTTTACGTCACAAGTCCGCCCAGAAGCGCCACCGCCAGAGCTTGAAGCGCCGCATGAAGAACCGCTCGATGAAGAGCACCATCAAAACCTTCACCAAGAAGGCCGTGGAAGCCATCTCGAGCGGTGCAGAGAACGCCCTAGAGCTTCAGCGCAAAGCCGAGAGCCTGCTCGACAAGGCCGCCAAGGGCAGCACCATGCACAAGAACACCGTGGCTCGCCGCAAGAGCCGTCTGGCCAAGCGCGTGAACAAAGAGCTG
>Ga0209100_1000503_pt1 | contig 33643 bp, 33 predicted proteins | sample lystaG_FD_185480 | JGI IMG/M metagenome (GOLD analysis project Ga0209100, IMG submission 185480) | Glacier valley bacterial and archeal communities from Borup Fiord, Nunavut, Canada, to study Microbial Dark Matter (Phase II) -... | ecosystem: Environmental > Aquatic > Freshwater > Ice > Glacier ... | reverse complement strand
ATATTGCCCTTAATCTGCTTAAGCAAGAAACGTCCACCAAACAGGGCTTAAAAGGCAAACGCCTCAAAGCTGCCTGGAGCGAAGCCTATCTGCTTAAAGTCCTCGGAATTTAGATGCAATTGCCCTGTAAAGTTTTCCTACATTACCCATTTCCCCACCCTGAATCCTGTTAGTTTGCCGAACCATGGTTGACGCAGCACTCGTACCCACGCAAGTATTGAGCGTTACGGCGTAGCTGACTGCTTATATCATTATTCTACGCGCGCCGTTTGGATCAACGCGTGGCGGCGCAGCCATGATACCAATTGATCTTCGCCCGGCTCGGTCAGCATCGCGCCCCGATCGATCCCGCGCGGGCTGGCACCTTTCACCAGCGGCATCGGCGGCTCGGTCGGCAAATCATCGCCAAGGGTCGCAATGATCAGCGTCGGCACAGATAGAAAACCTGTCCATTCCAGTACACGCTGTTCGGCGGTTTTGTCCTGATCGATGTAGAGTTCGCGATAGGCAACGTTTTCGCGCTCCAGCACGCGCCGCGCCAGTGATACAAAGGGGCAAGGCGTGGATCGGCTGTACATCACGAGTTCAACAGGCTTTTCCATACTACTCAGTTCCTTATTCAGCGGAGCTTATTTGGCAGGGCTTGCGCTTCAAAGATAATCAACGCGCTGCTTTTTTAGTGGGCGCTGTTGTGGGCTTCACCGCGTTATTCGATACCGTGGGCGCGCTGACTTTTGTGGGCGGCAACGTGGGTATGACCGTTGGAACGTCTGTTGCCAGCGCTTTCGGATCGAGAAAGCATAGCAAGCCATTGGTGACACCCTCAGCGGCTTTATCCCAATGATGTTCAAGCAAATCGCGATCATAGTACAAAAAGCCCAATTCGATGATCGCAGCGGGCGTGCGCTGTGTAATCTCATGAAAGGCGTGATAGTCAGTCATGTTAGGCGTGATTGACCAATCGCTAAAGCTCAAACCAGTGGCTTGTCCATAGTAGTTGCGCAGGCAGTCCACGAGGCGCAAATCCTGATCGCGAACGGTCGAACGTTCGATCGGATTGACCGCTTTGAAGCCGCTGTGTGGATAGCCATCATTGAAATTAGTGCAAGAGTCGGCATGGATTGATAGCAGCATAGCCGCTTCATAGGGGTTTGTCTTGTCTAAGCGCATATCGTATTCGTCAAGCTGATCGACGGTATAACCACGACCGCGCAAATTGGCAATCACTTGTAAGCCAACCTTAAGCGTCACACTGGCTTCAGTAAATCCATCAGGGCATGGCGCGCCTGGATCGACGTTGCCAGCGGTTGGACCCCGTTTAGCGATCCCGCTGTGACCGGGAATAATGCCGATGCGCTTGAGCCAGACAGGCGTTGGCAAACCTGTAGGCACAACTGCAATATGCGCTTCGGTGATCTGCGCGATCGCTAATCCGTTGAGCGCCTGTGCTGATAACGACGCATTCGCCGTGAACGACGTAAAAATTGTAGCAACGATCACCGATACCGCAAATACCAGCACCAGCGATCGCAAGCTGCTGAATACCAGCACCAGCGAATAATTCTTTTTGCGCGTGCCCTTTTTTTCTGGCGGATCGCGCGGCTTCGGCGCTGCGGCTTTGATCGCTCGCTGCGCTTTTTTGCTTCCGGCGGGCAGCGGCACTGTTGGCTGTATTACTGCTGGCTGTGATGCTTTGGGATATGGCACCGCTTCGGCTAACAAAACCGTATCGTGCTCATCGACAAAAGCAGGCGGCGCGTTATCGCTCGGCGGCGATGTGAGCATCTCTGATTTGTCAACCATCGGCGGCACAACTGGCGGCACAGTCGGCTCAACAGCAGCTGCGGGTAAGGTCGGCGGTACAGGGAATGGCGCAGATGAATCAGTCAAAAGAGCAAGCCTTATCTCGCGATTAAATGCTTATATGCACAGCTATGCGCAGCGCGCCAGACTCAAAGCTGCCGATAGTAGACCACGGTATCGATCAACTTGCCAGTGCTATCCAGTGCGTAAGCGGGAATAATGCCCGCTTGCGTATAACCAGTGCTGGTATACAAGTGTTCGGCGGCGCTGCCCCGTTCGGTATCAAGCACCAGCAGCGTTTTTCCGGCCTCACGCGCGGTTTGCTCGATCGCCAGCATCAGCCGCTTGCCGATCCCTTGCTGGCGGAAAGCGCTGCTCACCATCACCTTTTCCACAGAGGTGCGGTGCTGACCATTCGGCGGCCAGCGGGGTATGTCAAGCTGCGCGCTGCCCACAATGATAGCGCGGCTCGCATCACCGTTATTTGTATCACCGTCAAATGCTGCCAGCACGATTCGTTCGCCATTCGCAACCTCAGCTGCCACTTTTGACCAATACGCGGCAGCCGTTTCAGCGTCAAGCGGTGGCAAAAAGCTGATCGATGCGCCGCCGTTCACCACATCCTGTAACAGCGCCACCAGTTCGGCCTGATGATCGCGAAGCTGATCAACCGTCAACCGTTCGATCGTGAGCATACTCAATCGCCTTTAAGTGGTGAAATCGCGCAGCATTCGGGAACGGCGCGGGTGACGCAAGCGGCGCAGTGCTTTTCCTTCGATCTGGCGAATGCGCTCTCGTGTCAGGCCGAACTTTTGGCCGACTTCCTCAAGCGTATAAGCGCGTCCGTTCAGCAATCCAAAGCGCAATCGTAGAATTCGTGCTTCACGTGGGCTGAGCGTGCCGAGCACTTCTTCGACTTTTTCGCGCAGTAAATTATCCTGAGCGCTTTGGGGTGGCGATATGGTGCTGTCGTCCTCGATGAAGGCGCTCAGCTCGCTGTCCTCATCTTCGCCCACTGGCTGTTCAAGGCTGAGCGGCTTCCAACTCACTTTGAGCATCCACTGCACTTTGCGCGGCTCAACGCCCAATTCAGCGGCGATCTCATCAGTGCTCGGCTTGCGGCCATGCGTCTGTTCCAGCTCGCGAACGGCTTTGTACAACCGCCGAATGTGATCGGACATATGCACCGGCACCCGGATTGTGCGCCCCTGATCAGCAATGGCGCGCGTGATCGTCTGCCGAATCCACCACGTCGCATAGGTGCTGAAACGATAGCCGCGCGTATAATCGAACTTTTCAACGGCTTTCATGAGGCCAAGGTTGCCTTCCTGAATTAAATCCAGAAATGGCACACCGCGTCCGGTATATTTCTTGGCGATGCTCACCACCAGCCGCGTATTCGCTTTGATCAGGTGTTCACGCGCTGCGATTCCATCTTCTACCACGCCTTGCAACTCGATCACGCGTGCGCCGGGGCATGGCACGCCATCTGCACTGATCTCCAGACGCGCCATGAGTCCAGCTTCAAAGCGACGAGCCAGGATAACTTCTTCTTCCAGCGTAAGCAGTGCGACGCGCGCCATCTCTTTCAGGTACAAGCCAACGGTATCATCGGAGGCGAGGCTGGTCGGATCGTTGTGAAGGGGTTCGTCGTCTTCCTCGAAATCGTCGGGCACTTCGTTGAGCAAGTCAGCGTTGGTGGTGCATATCTCAACGCCCGCGCTTTGTAAGGCAAAAAAAGTTTCTTCGTAAAGATCATCGCCCGGCGGCAAAATTTCAGAAATATCATCAGGCGTGAGATAGCCTTGCCCTTCGGCTTTATCCATCAGGGTCAACACAAACTGATTAGCCTCAACAGTTTGATCAAGTTGAACGGCTTCTGCACTACTGGCGAATCGCTCTTTCATGTGGAACCCCCGTGTTGCTATAGTTACCCCGGCCTAAAGACCGGGGCTGATACAGAAGAAAAAAGCGCATTTATTCTGTATGCGCTTTTCTGTATGAGCGCTGTGGCTTTATCCAGCGCTTCAGGCTAGCGCCCTTGTTTGGCTTCTTGCTGCTTCATCTTTTCCTTGAGCACCTGAAGCGCCGCCATGCGCGGATCGATCGGTACGCTGTCACATTCGCATGGCCCTTCGTTCAAGTTTGCGCCGCATTCTGGACACAATCCAGCACAATCATCTTTGCACAGCGTATGCTGCGGAACGTTGATGATCACTTCTTCACGGAGCAGCGGCGCCAGATCGAGGTTGCCATCTTCGGTGACCACGAATTCGGCGTCCGGTTCGGGCGGATAAACGTACAACTCTTCCAGCGGCACGTCCATTTGCACAACCGCCTCATCCAGGCAGCGCGCGCAATCGGTATGAAGCTGTGTAGCGAGCGTGCCCTGCACCAGTACGCCGCGCGAGGTACGGCTGAAGCGCAGCGGACCTTTGAGATAATCCAGCGTCAGATCGTCTGATACGCGGAGTGGCAGCGGCACGTCGAACTCGTTATCGCGGCTGCGACCAACGCCTTCGCTGATAAGAAACCCGACATTAACTTTGAGAATTTTACCGTTGACGTAACTATTGACGTAGTGGGTGTCGTTCACGATAGCCTTTTAACTCGGCCTCGAAACACAGGCTGCCATTTTTCAGTGTGCGAAAACTCAGGGGTCAGGGCGTTTCAGGTACGAGTGCGGCAGCGTGCGTTTTTCGTAAGATGGATCAATTATAAAGTTTGTGACCGTCCATGTCAATGAAATGCAAAATTTATTACACAGTCATTACGAGTTTTTAACGTGATCGATCGGGTTGGCGCGCTGCTGCACTCAATGTTGACAACCTTTCTTTTATCTATATCATTGTAGGTTGGCTGTTCCTGTTGAGGCTTTAATGTTAGATCAGCACCTTAAACAACTTCGCAGTCCCGATCTGCAAAAGCGGCGTGAGGCGATCGTAGCGCTTGGCAATGCAGGCGACCCGGCGGCAATCTCGGTGCTCCATCAGATCGCAGCGACTGACCCGGATGGTGCCCTACGCGAGATCGCCAGCAAAGCCGAACATCACCTGCAAAACCTGCAATGGCGCAGCCTGTCTTGCTGCCGACCACCGATCCGCGTGATAAACAGCGTGCCTCTCGCTACTTGAACAGTGCTTTTGGCTTCCGCACCAATGGCCAACGCGATAAAGCGATGGCCGAATTGATACACGCCTTGCAAATCGATCCACTGCTGACCAAAGATTCGTCGGTGCTGACTTTGGCCGCCGACTTGACTGGCGTTCCCGGCGATCAAGCGCTCGGCGTGTTGATGCAGCGCTACGCCAACCGCGAATCGCTTGAAGCAAGTGCACCGCGCGCAGCTGGCAACGAGCTGTTCAAAGCGTTGGCATTGATCGCGATCGAACTGCTGCTCATGTTCGCGGTGCTGGACGTACTCATCGTGGTGCTGAACGCCAAAGTGAACGGCTTGACCCGACTGGGTTCGATCCTTGCGCACTTCAGCACGTTACGGATAACCCATGCTGCGCCGATCGCGGGCTTGCTGCTGGCGGTGACGCTGCTGGCGGCGATGTGCATGTATTGGGTCGGCAGAGCGTTTGGAGGAAGCGCAGTTTTGCTGCACTTCATGCGCACCCTGCTTGGCGTGCAAGTCGTCACGTATGTGCTGATCACGTTCACTCTGGCGGTCACGCCGATCATTGAATTTTACGGATCAGATGATCCGTCATTGGCCTATATACAGTTCAATCCGTCGTTGGTCGGTTTCAGCGTGATCAGCAACTTCTTCTGGCAATCTTACTTTGTAGCGCGCGCCCATAAGACGGATTGGGCGCGCGCGCTGGTCATTATTTTCGTCTCAACGATCGCTGCCGCTGCCGCCGGATCACGGATCGGCTTATGGCAGCGCTTAGGGTTTGGGTGATTGACATGGGCGTGATGGTGCTTAATGGGCAAACAAGCTGCGCAATCAATGACAATATTGGTAACATCCATCGACATTAGCGCACCGCTCAAAGCGCAGGCGCAAGCGCTCGGCTTCAACCTGATCGGGATTACGCGTGCTGAGCCGTCAGCCCATCTGGACGCCTATTTTCGCTGGATCGACGCTGGAATGCACGCCGAAATGGGCTACATGGCGCGTCCCGATCGGCAAGCGCGCCGCCGTGACCTGAACGTGATCTTACCCGGCGTTCGTTCGCTGATCATGGTCGGCGTAGATTATCACAGCGTGCGCGTGCCCGCCGAGCTTGCCAGTGATCCACGGCGGGGACAAATCGCGGCGTATGCGTGGGGCGCGGATTATCATGCGATCCTGACGGCGCGGCTCGAACAACTTGCCAATTGGCTGCACGCGCAAACCACCGATCAGATTGCGCATCGGGTGTATGTCGATACGGGCGCGATCCTGGAGCGCAGCCACGCACAGCAAGCCGGACTCGGCTTCATCGGCAAGAACACGCTGTTAATTAATCCGCGCCGTGGCAGCTATTTTTTCTTGGGTGAAATCCTGACCACTTGCGAATTCGACGTTTACAATACCCCGCAACGCCATGAGTCGCAGCATGAGTCGCAGTGCGGAAGCTGCACGCGCTGTCTGAACGCCTGCCCGACGGACGCTTTCCCGACGCCCTACGTGCTGGACGCGCGGCGCTGTATCAGCTATCTGACGATCGAACACAAGGGCATGATCGATCCGCTGCTGCGATTGCGAATGGGGCGTTGGGTGTACGGTTGCGATGTATGCCAGGCTGTGTGCCCATGGAATCGATTCGCAATCCAATCGCAAGAGGCCGCCTTTTATCCGGCAGACGCTGATCGCATGGCACCGTTGTTAGCCGATCTGCTGGCGCTGACTGATACAACGTTCGCGGCGCGTTTCGGTAGATCGGCCATTGCGCGCATCGGGCGTGACCGGTTGGTGCGCAATGCGTGCATCGCAGCAGGCAACAGTCACTTGCCGGAGTTTGCGCCCACACTGGAAATACTGGCACACGCCGATCGCAGCCCGATCGTGCAGGAAGCAGCGCGTTGGGCTTGTGACTCCCTCACTTTGTAATCGTGGTTAGGGTCAACGCAGCCCATAAACGCGCTACAATTACAGTTCACCTTGCTTATAAAAAGTGTAACGCCAAAGGATTCGCTGGAATGACCGCTAACCTGAGTGCCAATAAACGACGTTGGGAAAGCACTACGTTGGCGGCCAGCCTGAGCAAAACGCCCGAACGCGCTGCCCGTTTTCAAACATCGTCAGGCATTCCGTTAGACAGGCTGTATTTGCCCGAATCTGCCAGTGAATATCCCGACGTGATCGGCTTTCCGGGCGAATTTCCGTATACGCGCGGCGTGCAGCCAACCATGTATCGCGGGCGGTTGTGGACAATGCGCCAATACGCCGGATACGCCAGCGCCGAAGAGTCGAACGCGCGTTATCGCTTTTTGCTGGCGCAAGGGCAAAGCGGCTTATCGGTTGCTTTTGATCTGCCAACGCAGATCGGCTACGATGCAGATGATCCGCTGGCGCTTGGTGAAGTCGGCAAAGTGGGCGTCAGCATTTGCACGCTGGATAACATGGCTCGCTTATTCGAGGGCATTCCACTCGATCAGGTCAGCACGTCCATGACGATCAACGCGCCCGCCACCGTTTTGCTGGCGATGTATATTGCGGTTGGCAAACGGCAAGGCGTCGATCCGGCGCGCTTACGGGGCACGGTGCAAAATGATATCCTCAAAGAGTATATTGCGCGCGGCACATACATTTATCCGCCCGCTGCCAGTATGCGTTTGATCACCGACATCTTCCGCTACTGTCAGCAGCATGTACCGCGTTGGAACACGATCAGCATCAGTGGTTATCACATTCGCGAAGCGGGCAGCACCGCTGCGCAAGAGATCGGATTCACGCTCGCCAACGGGATCGCGTATGTGCAGGCAGCGCTTGATGCAGGGTTGGCGATCGACGACTTTGCGCCGCAGCTTTCGTTTTTCTTCAATGGTCACAATCAGTTTTTGGAAGAAGTCGCCAAGTTTCGGGCGGCACGGCGCTTGTGGGCACATATCATGCGCGATCGGTTCGGCGCAAAAAACGAAGAATCGCTCAAACTGAAGTTTCATACGCAAACGGGTGGCAGCACGCTCACCGCACAACAGCCGCTGAACAATGTGGCGCGCGTTGCATTGCAAGCGTTGGCGGCGGTGTTGGGTGGTACGCAAAGTTTGCACACTAACAGCATGGACGAGGCACTCGCCTTACCATCGCAGACGGCAGCGCAAGTTGCCCTGCGTACGCAGCAGATCATCGCCTATGAAAGCGGCGTGACTGATTCAGTCGATCCGTTAGCGGGCAGCTACTTGATCGAGGCGTTGACGGATCAACTGGAAGGGCAGGCACGCGATTTAATTGCACACATCGATGCATTAGGCGGCGCATTAGCCGCGATCGAAGCTGGCTATGTGCAAGGTCATATTCAGGATGCAGCATTTGCCTATCAACAGGCGGTCGAGCGCGGTGAACAAATCGTGGTTGGCGTCAACAAGTTCACCAATGACGAACCGCTCGCGATCGACTTGCTGCGCATGGATCCGGCAGTCGAGCAAGCGCAGGTGGCAGGGCTGGTTGCAGTGCGGGCGCGGCGTGATTCAGGCAAAGCAGCCGAACTGCTGACGCACATTGAGCGCGCGGCGCGTGGCAGCGATCCGTTGATGCCGCTGTTCATTGAAGCAGTCGAGCACGATGTGACGCTCGGCGAAATCTGCCACAGCTTGCGCGGTGTATTCGGTGAGTATCAGCCGCCACAAGGGTTCTAGAAAGGGATCATTCGTGTGACCGCCATACTGTTTATGGAGACTCATAATGTCAGTTGAAATTACCTGGGCTGCCGAACTGTGTGTTCGCCTGATCCGCCTATATGGCGTGGTGAACATTGAAGACGTTGAGACGATGATCGAAGACAATGGGGTTATGCTGGATGCTTCTACGCAGCCACTCGTTCACTTTGTGGTCGATGCGAGCGCTATGACATCTATTACAGCCAATATAGTGAAAATGCCTGCCATATTGAACGGTATAGGAAATCCTAAACTGGGTTGGGTAGGAATCGTTGGCATTACGCCGCTGATCAGCTTTTGGGTGGAGATTTTGCGGCGCGCAGTGGGCCTTCGTTTCAAGCTGTTCCCTACTGTGGAAGACGCTACCGAATTTATGCTGGAACTTGTGCGTATTGCCAGAGATGAATCGCAGCCGCTAAAGTAAGGAGGCATTCATGCCCTTTGAAACAAAGTGGATCGTTGAGCCGTACGTGTTATTGTTTCGTCAAGAAGGGGTTACCGGCAGCGAAGAATTTACGCAAAGTTTGCAAGCGGTGCTTGACATCATGAACAACCAAATTCATCCTGTACATTTCGTGGTTGATTTAAGTAATGTCGAGCGTTTTTCAGCGAACATTACCAAAATTCCAGCAGCTTATGAAGTCGTGCGTCACCCCCATTTTGGTTGGGTGGGCATCGTCGGCAGTACGGCACTGATTAGCTTTTGGATGCAATTACTAGCACGTACTAGTAATTTTCGTTTCAAGCTATTCCCCACTGTGGAAGACGCCACCGAATTCATGTTGGAAATCGTGCGAAACGCGAGCGACAAAATATAGCGATCAGGCCGTGGGAGTGCGCGCCATGTTCATCCGCTCGATCGCTTCAGCATACAGCGCAATCCATTGTTCGGTCACGTTGCGAATATCGAAATGGTGGCTCAATTGGCGAGCTGCTGCGCCCATTTCAGCGCGCAAGGTTGGGTTATCGGCCAACTGTTGGATCGCGTTTGCCAACGCTTGCGGATCGTGTTCGGTGAGCAAACCAGCGCTGCCCACTTGCGGAATTTTCGTAAAGCCGTCCCACCATAACGCTTTCAAGGCGATGTACGGCTTGCCGCACGCCATCGCTTCGATCACCGACAGCGGGTTCGTTTCGCTCTGCGAAGCCGTGACGAACACATCGGTCATTGCCACATACGGCGCAATCTGATCACGTTGATGCTTACCCAAAAAGTGAACGCGCTCATGAGCGGGCGCGATTTGCCGTTCCAGTTCGGCGCGCGTCCTGCCGTCACCAACGATCATCCAGTGGATGTTAACGCCCAGTGCGATCGCTTGCAGGATGCCAGCGGCTAATACGCTCAGGTTCTTTTCCGGCGTTACGCGCCCGACGTACATCAGGATCATAGCATCGGCGGGAATGCCGAATTCATCGCGTGTGTGCGGATTGCTCACTTGTTCAAAGGGCGCCAGATGAATGCCATTACGCATAACGCGCACCCGCTCTGGCACATCCGGCACAAGTGAGCGCATCCACTGCACTGAGTCTTCTGAAGGCGATGTGGTGATCGCGCTCACCCGGATCGCGCGCGCCACGGTCGCAGCCACATGCCGATTGAGCAGGGGTTGCAGCACCACTGGAAAATTATGCACATAGGTATCATGGCGCGTGTGGTTGGTGAACACCAGCGGGCGTTTGATCTGCCGCGCAACGCCGATCGCCACATTCGCGATCACGAACGGCTCGTGAATGTGAAACACATCCAGCGAACGCGCCGCCTGTGACGCTTTCCGATCCAGGGACAAGTTCATGCGAAACGGCGAATTACCCATCGGCAAGCCAGGCGTCCGATATACGTCAGGTATTGCCGGAACTTCGGTGTGGCCGAACGTGAACACAAGCGATTGCTGCCCCTGCGCCACCAATTCGCGATGATGTTCGCTGACAAACGCGCTCACGCCGTTGATAATCGGCGGGTAGCTGTCGGTAAATTGTCCGATACGGATGGTGTACCTCGTTTCCTGATATGAAAGTCCCTCTCCTTTGGGAGAGGGGTTGGGGTGAGAGCTGTGCTGCCTTATTTATTTTGCGTAATCGATCGAGCGCGTTTCGCGGATGACCTGTACTTTGATCTGACCGGGATATTGCATCGTTTCTTCGATCTTTTTGGCGATGTCACGCGCCAGCCGCTGCGATGCCAGATCGTCGATATGTTCGGGACGCACGATGATCCGCACTTCACGACCCGCTTGCAAAGCGTAGCTGGCTTCCACGCCGTCGAAGGCATTGGCGATGTCTTCCAACATCCGCACGCGCTTGACGTAGGCGTCCAGACTTTCGCGGCGTGCGCCGGGACGCGCCCCGGAAATGGCGTCGGCGGACTCAACGATGATCGCTTCCACCGTCTCTTGCTCGACTTCGTGGTGATGGCTGGCGATCGTGTTGACGATCCACTCGTTCACGCCGTGCCGCCGCGCAAATTCTGCGCCGATCAGAGCGTGCGTGCCTTCTACTTCGTGATCGATCGCTTTACCCAGATCATGCAGCAAACCGCCTGCTTTGGCGATCGCCACATTCGCGCCCAATTCGGCGGCGATCATGCCCGCCAGATGTGCCGTCTCGACACTGTGCGCGTGCTGATTCTGGCCGTAGCTGGTGCGAAATTTGAGCCGCCCCAACAGCTTCAACACTTCGGGATGCAGGCCAGGTACGCCCACTTCAAAGGCAGCGGCTTCACCTTCTTCGCGCACCACCCGCTCGACTTCTTTACGCGCATCATCCACCAGCTTTTCAATGCGTGCCGGATGAATGCGCCCGTCTAACACCAACTTGCCGAGCGCACGCCTTGCCACTTCGCGCCGGATCGGATCAAAACTGCTGATGGTGACCGCTTCCGGCGTATCATCTACCACCACATCAACGCCTGTTGCCTGTTCAAACGCGCGAATGTTGCGCCCGTTGCGCCCAATGATGCGCCCCTTCATTTCATCGGTGGGCAGCGCGACCGCACTCACTGCCATTTCACTCACCTGATCGGATGCAATACGCTGGATCGCCAACGCGATTACATCGCGCGCACGCCGATCGGCCTCGGATTTCATTTCATCGTCCACTTCGCGCATCCGGCGTGCCATATCGGTGCGTGACTCCTGTTCAACCGCGTTCAGCAGTTCGGTACGCGCGTCGTCTCTGCTCATTTGCGCGATGCGTTCAAGTTCTGCCTGACGGCTCTCGAATATGACTTCAGCATCTTTAGTCAGCTTATCGACGCGCGTTTGGCGTTTGTTGAGTTCCCGTTCGCGCACCTCCAGGCGCTCATACCGTTTATCCAGGTCTTCTCGCCGTCGATCGAGCCGCTCCAATTCTTTGTCCAGATCGACGCGCCGCTTTTTGAGCACTTCATCGGCTTCTTCGCTCAGTTTTACTGTGTCTTCGCGCGCCTTACTACGCATCCGTTCGACTTCCGACTCGCCATTACGGATGATCAAGGCCGCTTGATCGTCCGCCAATCTTTTTCGATTAGCCCCCTGCGCGTCCTGCTCGGCCAGCAGCTTGACACGTCCTTGTACCTCGCCTCGCTGTGTGCCCAGGTAGACGCCAACCCCCGCGCCGACCCCTAGCCCAATCAGCAAGGAAATTATAATTCCTGCCACTTCCATTTTCGGACTTACTCCTGATCTGTATCATGCTCATCCTGCTCATCGTGTTCAGTGAAAAAACGCGCATCGCTGGCCGCCAATTCTTCGATCAGGCGGTCAATTGCGCTGCGCGTCATCGCGTAGTCGAAGCCACGTCGGGTCAGGAACGATCCTAGCTTGGTACGGAACGTGCGGCGGTCAGTGCCCGCATAGCGCCGCGCTTTGTCACGCGCCGCCCGATACGCTGCCTCGGACGGCTCGAAAGTTTCGCGAGATGCTTCCAGGGCAGCGTCGATCACGCTGCTCTCCACGCCTTTCTGACGCAGCTCAAAGCGTAAAGCGCGTTCGCCTTCGGGGTGAAACTCCTGCCGATTGCTCAGCCAGAAGTTGGCAAACGCCGCATCATCGACATAGCCGATCCCTTCGAGCTTTGTGATCACCGCGTCGATCACCGCCGCGTCGATCTCTTTTTCGGCCAGATGACCGCGAATCTCAGCAGCACTGCGTGGTCGCGGCCCCAAAAACTGGATAGCTCGCTCATAGGCGCGGCCCGTTTCGTCTCTGGCTTTCAACGCCGCAATGTCACTCTCCGAGAGGGTTTGCCCCTTGCGGAGCTGTACCGCCTCAAGCAAGCTCAGCCCGAAGGCAAACTCGCCGTCGAGATAGACATTGACGCGCTCTTTGTTCTTTTTCTGAATTTCAAGCCCGCTGACCGTTCCGCTCATACACGTCTCCGCTGAACGGTCAAAACTCTCACTTGCCGGAAGCAAGGACACCTGCCGAAAAAAAGGTACGCGAAACGCGCGGACGTGGCGTGACCGCGCGACCCACGCTCCATCAACTACGGCCATTAACCACGGGCAATTGCCCGAAAACTAACTATTCCTTCGACACAATCCGTTGCGACTTAGCCATTTTTCACTGATAGCAATGTCACTGATGAGCAAAAGCAAGCCGTGCAGCGATCGCCTTATCGAAGCAGCGCATTGGCTGCTACCCGGCATCGAGTTTTGACCGATACTTCTATAAGCCAGTAATCTATCTCTGAATCCGAGCTTGATTATGCCCAAGATAACAAATTTGTACAAGCGCTGTTGGTTTTGGCAGCAGGGCGCGTGCAAAATCGGTCATAAACGTTAATTGATGAAAACTCCCCCACCCTAAATCTCTCCCCACTACGGAGGCAGGAACTTTAAGACACAAGGATGGGGAAAGCAGGGATGGAGGGTCAATAATACTTTGAACAAGCGCCTTCAATGAATTGTTGACCCACCTACCCTATTGATGCTATGATTCGGCCTCAAGTTGTATTGCGGCATCGTCGCGCCGGAGGGGTTCTCATGGTCAGATTAAAAGCCTGGTGGCAAGGCTTCATAAATGTAGCTGTGCTGCTATCGTTCGTTTTCAACTTCATTTTCATCATCGTTCTGATCATCGTGGTTATCCTGGTGTTCGATATCAAGCGCGGATTAGTGCAGCCGCTCGTTGATGGCCTGCACAGCAGCTTTGTAGGCTTGGATCAAGCGACCATCATCACGACGATTAAGGTGTCGGATACCGTTCCGGTCGATTTGTCGATTCCGTTGCAAACCAATACGGTTGTCGTCCTGACTGACAATGTGCCGGTACGCGCCAATGCGAGTTTCAACTTGCCGGGCGGTGGTGGGACGATCAACGGCGCAGTGAGTATCGTCTTGCCCACTGGCTTACGGCTGCCTGTTTCGCTCGATTTAACAGTGCCAGTGCACGATCATTTGCCCGTCAATCTGACAGTGCCGGTCAATATCAAGTTGGCTGATACGCAGCTGCACGATCCATTCAACCAACTGCGTGTTTTGCTGGAACCGTATGTACGGCTGCTTGGCAACTTGCCTAATGGTTGGGGTGACGTGATTCCCTTTATAGTGAACGTTGCCAATGGCACTGAGCCAAACCTGCTGCGCTCGAATGATCAAAGTCGCAATCCGTGGCCAGGCTTCCACACTGGGCTTGGACCACCCAATACCAACCCGACTGCGCCCCCTTTGGCAACTGCACCCGTAGATTCGAACAATGGCGGCAGCAGTAATCCAGCGGCTACGCCCTTACCGCCGTCGAATGGTGTTCCGACCGTGACCACAGCTGCGCCCTTGTTTCCGAGCGGACCCGCGACGCGCGTTGACGATCTGGGGATTATCACGCCAGTGCCGCATTAATGAATGATCCCATGGGTGAGCCAATAAACGATCAAGCGCCGGTTTGCGACTACGAAAATTCTGGCTATCAGGCGGATTTCTGGCAAGGCAAAGGGCGCGATTATGAAGATGCCGTTGAACGGATCGCGCTGCGCCGTCTGCTGCCTGAAACCGGCAAGCGGTGTGCTGAGTTCGGCGCCGGTTTTGGCCGCCTGACCGATGAGCTGGCGGGCTACGATCAGGTGGTGCTGGTGGATTATTCGCGAACGATGCTGCAACAGGCGCAGGCACGTCTGGGCCGTTCGGATCGTTACATGTACGTGGCGGCGGATCTGCATCATCTGCCGTTTGCAGCCGATGCCTTCGACGGCGCTACGCTGATCCGCGTGATCCACCATATTCCCGATCCGCTCAGCGTGCTGCAACAGATTCACGGGACGCTCACGAGCAGTGCTGCGTTCATCCTGGAGTACGCGAACAAGCAAAACCTGAAAGCCATTGCGCGCTATCTGAGCGGGCGCCAAACCTGGAGTCCGTTCGATCAAGCGGCGGTTGAATTCGTCAAATTGAACTACGATTTTCATCCGGCAGCGATGCGCGGTTGGCTGCGCGAAGCGGGCTTCATTCCGGGGCAAACGTTGGCCGTATCGTCACTACGCATGAATGCGCTCAAGCGGCGGCTGCCATTGGCACTGCTCAAAACGCTGGATCGCGCCATTCAACCGAGCGGTGCAGTGCTGCCTTTATCACCGAGCGTGTTTGTGCGTAACAGTATGAGCACGGCGGACACCATCAGCACACCCGTACCGTTAGCAGCAGCCGACGCGCTGTTCGTTAATCCAACGCTTAAAACATCTGTTTTGCGGCGTGAAGCCGATATGATGATATGCCCTGCAACGGGCACGCGTTGGGCAATCCACGACGGGATTTACGACTTCAAAGAAACACTTTGAACCGACAATCATTAGCATGGCGCGCATATTGCTTACGTTCTTGATAGTCAAGACCTTTTCACAAATGGCCTTGACTATTGTTGGAGTTGAAAGAGGAGGAGGCGTGCCTTTTCGCATTTTGCATGAGAGGACGCCGCAGCATTATGGCAGAAACCAACATCCTGTCTATTTTGATCATTGACGACGAAGAATCTATCCGCAAGTACGTTCAGGATACGTTAGCGGATGAAGGCTATAAGGCAGTCGTGGCGAACGATGGCGCATCCGGGCTGAACATGGTGCAAATCTACCGGCCTGACTTGATCTTGTTAGACATGTATATGCCTGCGATGGATGGTTGGGCGTTCCTGGCCGCCTACGCTCAAATGCAAATTCCCCATGCGCCGATCATTGCCATGTCATCCGAAATCGATGTCAAGCGGATGCCGGGCGTCGTTGCAGGCATTGGCAAACCCTTCACGATTGATCGGTTGTTGGTAGCCGTCAAGAAAGTGCTGCCACTCTCGTCCGAGAAAACTTCTGGCGTCTGACGATCCATTTCACTCAATCACGCTAAGGGTCGATTATGCGCTGCTAGCCTGAAAAATTGCTGATGTTGATTTTTCAGGCGGCGGTTCTCAAAATCCCACTTTTGGCTAACATTCAATTTCGATCTAAACTTAGCGGAGTGCCTGTTGTATGCCGAGCACCTGAGTCCGCGTTGTCTAGTCGAGTTAAGTGATTATGGTAGAAGTCATTGATAAGCTGAACCGCATTTCCCACCAAACCCGCCAATCCAATCGGGCGAAGAACGACGCTGAATATTTTGTGCGGGAGGTGCTGCGCGAAGCCAAAAATGCCCACCTGACCGATCAGCTTGCTGTGCCAGAGGTTGAAGCACTGGCAGCGGAAGCATGGCTGCGTCCGTTGATTCGCGAACAGCTCGCTTATCCGATGGATGTGCTGACGGTTGCCTCACAGCGCCGTAATCATCGGCTGATGCTGCGCTTGCTGCGTCACCCCGATGAGATCATGCGGACGGCGGCGGCGGAGCAGCTTCAGATCCGTTTTGCGATGCTCGACAACTATTACGATGAAGCCTCCGCACTGATCAATCAGATTTTACTGATGCCGACCGAAATTCCAGCGGTCAAATACGCGTTATTGCGCGATTTGGGGCGCACCTCACGGCGTGGGCTGCCGCGAGAGATTGCGGATACCGCGCGCCGCCTCATCCACGACCTAGACGAGGGCGTTTCGTATCATGCGCTGCGCTTGCTCGGCACGCTGTACGATGTGCGCGATTGGCGCGTGGTGCTCGATCGCATGATCTCGCTGACCAGCCCCGAAAATACAGATGAAGTGACTGAACATTTTTTGGCGGCAGGCGTCGATTATTTGCAGGCGATCGTACAATTCGAATCAGAGATCGTGGACTGGTTCAAGAGCTTGATCGATACCTATCCGCCAACGCACATGGCAATGCGCCGTCTGGAAAAGTTCGTGATGAACAGCCCGGATATTGCGCTTGAAGTGCATTTGATCAACAAAGAGGAATATCAGGCGCTTAAGGGCTAGTTGCGGACACGGCAGGCCATGTCCCTACCGACAATCCGTCGCCCTACCACACGCTGAATATCTATTGTGGCCGACTACTAATCATCGCCCGCTGTGACTTCTTCAATTTGTTGGCGCACGCGCTCCTGATCTTCCATTTGAATGCGGTAAATCTCGCGATAGGGGCCGCTGCCCGCTACCAGGTCATCATGCGTGCCGCGCTCCACAATCTTGCCGTGATCAACGACCAGAATCAAATCAGCATGGCGCACAGAGGTCAGGCGCTGTGCGATGATGAACGTCACACGCCCGCGCATCAGGCGTGCCAGGGCTTCCTGGATGCTGTTTTCAGTACGGGTATCAACGCTGCTGGTCGAGTCGTCCAGGATCAAGATACGCGGATCGATCAACAGTGCCCGCGCGATCGCCACACGCTGCCGCTGACCCCCGGAGAGCGTTGTACCGCGTTCACCGATGAGCGTCTCGTAGCCTTCCGGCATTTCGCTGATGAAGCGGTGTGCATCGGCGGCTTTGGCAGCGGCAACGATCTCGTCTAAGGTGGCGTCGGGGTGTCCGTAGGCGATGTTATCGCGAATGGATGCCGTGAACAGCAGCGACTCTTGCAGCACCAACCCAATTTGTGCGCGCAGGCTGTGCAGCGTTACCGCGCGCAAATCGTGGCCGTCAATGGTGATCGCGCCGTCCGTCACATCATAAAAGCGCGGGATCAGGTTAATAATACTCGATTTACCGCCACCTGTCGGCCCCACCAGACCGATCACCTGACCAGGGCGCGTTTCAAAGCTGATATGCTGAAGCGCTTCCACGCCGTTCTTACGATAGCGCAGCGACACATCCGCAAACTTCACGTACCCTTCCACTTTCGGCAGATCGATCGCGTCAGGCGCATCATCCAATACGAGTGGCTCATCCAAAATGTCAAACACGCGGTGAGCGCTGCTGCTCGCGCTGCTGAACTGCTGCACGACAAAGCCCATGCGCTGAACAGGCTGCGCCAACAGCAAAACATAGCCGTTCAGCGCCACAATCGTACCGATCGAGAGTTCATGGCTGATGACGTGCGGGCCACCTTGCCACAACATCAGCGCGGTACTGGTCGCTACCAGAAACGTCATCAGCGGAAAAAAGGTACTCCACGTTTCGGTGAATTTCACCTGATCGACGTACAGCTTTTGATTCAGATCAGCCCAATGCGCGGCTTCGGCTTGCTCGCGGTTGAAAGCGTGCAGAATTTGCATCCCGATCACGTTTTCTTCGAGCAAGTTGCTCAAGCCAGACATATGCTCCATGAGCATCGTCCAGCGCCTCAGTTGAATGAGGCCCATCCGCACCGCGATCACAATGATCAACGGGATGGGCAGCAGTGCTACCAGCGTCAACGACGGGCTGAGCGTGATCATGGCTGCAATCACGCCGATAACGATCAGCACAATGTTGATGGTATCGATCAACCCTTGCGCTAAAAAATTGCGCAGCGTATCGATATCCGTGATGGCGCGCGTGATAATCTGCCCCATCTGCGACCCATCATGATAGGTGAATGGCAAATGCTGCACTTTGTCATAAAACAAGTTGCGCATATCGTAGCCGACCTGGTGGCTGAGCCGTTCGGCAAAGTAGCGTTGGCCGAATGCGACGGTAGCGCGCAGCACGCCTAGTCCCAACAACAGCAGTGCCGACTCGAAAATAAAGCCAGCGTGTGGAACGGTGCTCGCCAGACCAGCGCTCAGAAAGCGCGGCGTGAACAGCATATCGGTGAGCGGCTGCGGCAGTCCATTATCGACCACGCTGCGTAAAATCTGCGGCACTGCCAGCGATAAAGCAGTTGCAGCGATCAGACTGAACAGCGCGACCAACACCGATCGCCAGTAACGCCCCATGAATGCGACCGATCTCAATACTGAAATCATCGCTCGTAACCTCCGAATTGACGGGTTCTGCGGGTTTCGAGTGTACCACAGGGCGTGGCTTTGTTAAAGGCTGGTTATGATCGGTGGGTGGCGATGTCAGCCGATCTCAGGCGGCGCTTCGGAGTTCTGTTCGGCTTGCGCAATGCTGTTCAGGCGCACCGGATCGTTCTCCATCTGGCGATATAATATGTACTCGAAACTGCCTTTGAGCGAGATCACTTTGGCCGGAATGCCGACTGCTACCGCGCGCACTGGCAGCGACCGAGACACTACCGCGTTAGCGCCCACAGCGGAGTCGTCGCCAAGCGTGATCTTGCCGAACAGTTTAGCGCCTGGCGCGATATACACCCGATCGCCAAGCTGCGGACTGCCCCGCTTATCGCCACGCCCCGAAATGCCGATCGTCACGCCTTGCGACAGGTTGCAGTTGATGCCCATGATCACGCCTTCACCGACGAACACTTCGCCAAAATGACCGATGTACAAGCCTGCGCCGATCTGTGCACGCGGCGTGATCGAAATTCCCGTGGTGATTTCCACCACCCGATTAGCTAGGATGTACAGCACCTTCAATATCACGGTCAGCGCCGCCAACGGCCCCGAATAGCACCATATCCAGCGCCCGATCCGATAGCTCAGGCAAGCCAACGACCCCGGCGACATGATGAACATCGACAACAGCGAGCGGCCATCGGTGAAACGGTAGCGATCCAGGTCGCTCAACAAATCGCGCCAGGCGGTTCGGAAGGGATACACATTATTCATCTGGTTCATGAGATTTCGTTTCTCGCTGAGTGTGGAAAGGCCAAATAAAGTGTAAGGGCGTTTGGCGAGATTATACGCCATTCGCTATCACGCGGAAAGTGAGTAGCGCGAAGCAGCTCATCAGCGCCATAATATCAGCGTGGATAACTCTTAGGGATATGGCCTTTTATGAGACAGCGCGCCGCGAATCTTCGTCACTTGTCGCTGATCACGTTATCAGCCTTATTGCTCAGCTTATCGCCTGCCCATGCAGTACGCGCCGCTGTGCCACCGCTGCCGGATGAGTCCGCCCTGACCGATCCAAAATTCGCACGCGAAGGTCATGCTGATATTGCCACGCCCTTTATGCAAAAAACGCGCTATCTGATCGCGCTAGATGTGGGTTGGGCGACAGGCAAGATCAGCGGTCAGGCGCGCATTCTGTACGTCAACAGCACGCCCGATACCTTGCAAAAGATCGAGTTTCGGCTGTACCCGAACCATCCGCCTACGCCCTTGGAAGCGGGTTCGATCGTGCCGAGCAAGCCGCGTATGCTGATGCAAACGGTGACGGTGGACGGCGCGGCAGTGCATTGGGCGACTCGTGATGCCTATCAGAGCGTGCTGGATGTGCCGCTTGACACGCCCTTAGCGCCTGGCGGACAGGTACAAATCGACGCGAGTTATACGGTCACGTACGGTATCCCCGTCGATGAACTGGACGGCCTGGAGAACTTTCCGATGCTGGCCGTTTACGAGAATGGGGCGTGGCGCGAGGATATTTCCACAAAAGGATTGGACTACATCTTTTCCGAAACAGCGCTGTATGCTGTGACGATTCGTGCGCCAAACGATGCAGCATTGTATGCCGTTGGGACGATTACCAATACCGATGTGGATGGTAAGAGCGTGATTTATCACATCACGACGGGCCCGGTGCGCGATTTTATTTATGTGCTCACTAAAGGGTGGGGCTATCTGGCAGATACGAGCGGCCCCGTCCCGATCGATGTGCATTATCGGGGCAGCCTTGCGGCGGCGCAAGAAGAAACGACCATCGCGGCGCGAGCCATGACTTATTACGATAGTCACTTTGGCGTGTATCCGTACGCTCATTTGACGATGCTCGATCTGGTGTTCCCATCAGGCGGCATTCAGTACCCGACGCTGCTGTTCAACGATAACGAGCGCGATACCAACTATCGGCGCTTCATCACGGCGCATGAGGTCGCGCACCAATGGTTTTACGCGATAGTGGGTAATGATCCGCTGCATCATGCCTGGATGGATGAGAGCCTGGCGCAGATCAGCCTGTATTTGTTTTATCGCGATGTATACGGCTCGGATGTTGCCGAAGCGGAATGGACTCACATCCTCACCTGGTCGAATCGCGCGCCCAAAACGCCCCGCCCGATCGATACGCCTGTGATGCGCTTCACCGATTTTAACGATTATATGTCGCACACATATGGGCTTGGCGCGGTGTTCATGCGCGATCTGGCAGAGCGAATCGGCTATACTCAGTTTGTGGCAGGCTTATCGCTTTACTATCAAAAAGCGTTTCTGAGTGTTGGCACGCCGCAGCAATTTTATGATGCGATGCAGCAGCAAGTACCATCCATTGCGCTTGCGCCGATTTTCTGTGCCAAACTTGGTACGCAGTGTGCATAATGATTTAACAAGTAAGGAGTTCCATCAATGCGCGTATTTGGAATTGGCCTCATCATCGGTATTTTAATGCTCGCCGCAAGCGGCCAAAATGCTTCGGCGGCACAAGCAACGGTTACGCCACCGACGCCGACCACAGTCCCGATCTTGTACTGCCCGCCTGCGTGCGATGCGCTCACCGCTAAAACGACTCAACGGGGTGCGCTCAACATCATTGTAGCCCTCAAAATGCCCTTTTACAGCGAAACAAGTTTGAACGTTGCGGAATTACAATCGCAGCGTGCGGCCATTGCAAAGGCACAGGCAGCGCTCTTTGGGCAGCTCAGCGCGTATGCCGGAAAAGTACCGGGGAGCGGCGGTTATCAGGCAATGATCGTGCCCACTCGCACGCCGTATCTCGTTTTGCAGCTTGACAAAGTGACGCTGCCACTGCTGATCAACAATCCGTTAGTCAACATGCTTCAGGAAGATATACCAGCGACAAGCAATTACGGTTTCACGCTAGGGCTGTCGTTGGCAACAGCGGAAACTGAAGCGCCTGCACTCGTCACGCCGAATGCGACGCCCTATATATTCGCAGTGGCAAATTGTCCGCCCACCTGTGAAACATTGCGAACCGCTATTCGCAAATCTGGCTCGCAGTCCGTGATCGTGACCTTGAACATCGGCCAACCCTATTACCTGGAAACGAGTCTATCGCCAGCTTCGCAGCAAGTGCAGCGAGTCGCGATCCGGCGCGCGCTTATCGCATTGATGCCGTTGTTGACTGGCACTCAGGCGACATTCACCATGATGTATTACAATCAACCGTCTGTGGTGATGAACATAGACGAATACGCCTTGCTGACGCTTGCCACAATGCCCGATGTGGTGCTGTCGATCGTTATGAACAACCAGTCCAGCCCGACCTGAGCGCTAACCCGATTTTCCTGAGCCAACCGACACGTTCAGGTTGCCGCCGATCCACCAGCGCCACCCCATCGACAGCCACGGCTCAGGCGTTTTACCTAACCCAATGCGCGGCCCGGTACGTACCAGCGTATCGGGCACGTTTTCGTGCGCTTCAATCCACAAACCCGACTCGGTGCGCGTAATATCCGCTTCATTGAAGCTACCGTTGATCGATAACGCGATCGTCAAACGGGCGGGTCCGCTCGTCCATTCGCGCGGCTTTGTGTCGGGACGGTTGCGCGCGATCACGTCTAAGCCCTCTAACGGCTCGATCGCGCGGATCAACACGGCTGCGGGCTGATCTTCCGGCTCTGCGATCACATTGAGCAGCCAATACATGCCATACGTTTTGTACACGTAAGCGCGACCGGGCGCTTTCCACATCGGCATATTGCGCGGCGTGCGCTTGTGGCGTCCGGCGTGCGAGGCCAGATCATCGATTCCGGTGTACGCTTCAGTTTCAACGATCTTGCCGGAGACGCGCGTCCCATCGGGCAATCTGCGCACCAGCCGCGCGCCTAATAGCTCACGTGCAACGATCAGCGCCGAACGGTTGTAGAAGTCTACGTTTAAGGGCGAAACGTCAGTAGGCAGCATCGGTTAGCATTGATCCTTCAGCATTGATCTTCAGGTTTGTTTTTGTCGCCACGCCGCGATCGCCGCGTCCAGAATGCGCCGTTTATCGACTTCCGACAAACTTTGTGGCGCGGACTGTAAAGCGGATGCACTAACTTTTGCATCGCCTACCTTTTCTGTAATCTCGCGAATGAGACGCGGCCCGGCGGGTGATGTATCGCGCAGCAAGGCTGTTTCAACTTGCGCTAATAATTCGTCAGTAAAAGTTTGCAGCGTGAGCATTCCGCGTGTTTCGGCAAGCTGCCCTTCATAGCGATCTTTCAACCATTCAATCTGCCAGCCTGCCCATTGTGCAATTATATATTCAAAGTTATGGAGCGAAAAATTTGCCCAGAACAATAAGCGCTTATCAGGTACATCAATGTGAAAGCCTGCCGATGGAAAATCGTCCGTCCATTCATTAAGCGGCAGCACTGCTAATCCGGTGCTTTGTCGGGCGCTTTTAATCAAAGCGAGTCCACTCTGAAGGTACCCCTCAATCTCAAGGTCAAGCGGAAAAAACGCAAGGCGACTATCTTCAAAAATAATGCTTGCAATCACGTCAGCAGTGTCATAGGTATCAGAAATAAGTCCGGGGCTAGGGCTTGATATTTCCCAATCCGTCGGAAGGCCAACATACTTTCCAATTTCAAGCTGTCCACCGTGCGCCCACCGCACATCCCAACCCACCCACACTTCTTGAAGCAGCGCCATATAAAGACGGCGCTGTGGGATTACTTCAAAGTCTTCCCGACTGAATAGGAGCAAAATGTACCGTGATGTATCCATAAGCAGGCCGCCGTCCGCCCACGCATCATCCAACCAGTGGTCTTGCCCAACGTGCTGCTGCCGAGTAATAAACGATAGTGCCGCTTCTGGACCCCAGAATACGTCCGTTGGAATTGTTAAAGCGCACCAATGACAGTAAAAGAGCTGGTAGCCACTGTCATCGACCAGCACCAGATTTGCACGATCGCCCACAGTTTCTCCCAATCTTTACAAGTTCGCGCCCACCAACTGCTCAGCCAGCGAGAACAGCATGTTCGCTATTCGTTAAAATAGATTACAATAGCCGAAGTCTGTTTTATCTGCAATTGTCAGTTAAGCGCAAGCATTAATTATAATTGCTGTTGTTTTATGCTACTTCCAGGAGGCAGGTTTATGCAAGGCACCGGCAGCTTCCGGCTGATTGTCCGCCGAGGCCCGCAACCCAACCAGATTTACGAATTGACGAAAGACGTCATTACGTTGGGGCGCGACATCACCAATGACATTGTAATTAATGACCCGGAGGTGAGCCGTCACCATATCCGGTTCACACGAGGTGGCGGCGGTTATACCCTGGAAGATTTGGGATCAACCAACGGCACTTTCATCAACGGCCAGCGGCTGACCGGCGCGCGCCCTATGTCGGGTGGCGATATGGTCGGCCTGGGCGAAACGGTCACGCTTAGCTACGAAACGGCAACAATGCCTGCGGCTGCGCCCGATCCGTCTGTTGCGGCGGCGGGCACGGTCGCTATTCAAAGCCCGGTAGCGCAAAACCCGTATGCGCCAGCGCCAAACTATGCGTCGCAAGGCGGCCAGCCGCAAGCAGCGCAGCCCGCTAACCCGTATGCGCCGCCACCACCGCCGCCGCCACAATACCAATACCCGCAGGATCAACCCGCGCAGGGTGGCATGGCACGCTACATTTTCCTGGGCTGCGGTTGTGCGATCGTGTTGTGCGTCGTACTCGTCGTGGTGCTGCTCGTTGTGTTGTATCAAACGCACGGCGGCTGCGACATCACGGCGATCAACAAGCTGTACGAAAATGTGAAAGTGCTCGGAACATGCGCAACGACTACGCCTTAGCAGAATATCAATCGCTATGCCGTTGATCGCAGGTTTATTCGCTGCGCAAACTGCGCCAGACAGCCGCCGGACGCCCATTCTGCTGCTGCATGGCGCGGGTGGCAGCCATCTGGATTGGCCGTCAGTGAGCCGCCGTATGACGATCACGGATGAGCTGTTACCTGTTCTGGCGATCGATCTGGCTGGACATGGCAAATCCAGCAAGCCGGGGCGCAGCACGATCGCCGCCCATGCGCAAGATGTGATCGCGCTGCTGGACGCGCTGCACATCCCGAAGGCGATTGTCATTGGGCACAGCATGGGTGGCGCGATCGGGCTGACGTTGGCGCTCGATTTTGCCGATCGCGTGGCAGGATTAGTGTTGGTCGGCACGGGTGCCCGGCTGCGCGTTGAGCCTGCCATTCTGGATAACATCTTGCGCGATCCTTTACTCGCGGCGCGACAGATCGCAGAGTATTCGTGGGGCGCAACCGCTCCGGCGACCGTTCGCGAACGCATGATCGCGCGGCTGATCACGAGTGATGCACGCGTCTTGTACGGCGATTTTCAAGCATGTAACGCGTTCGATGTGATGGATCGTTTAGCGGACGTGCACGCGCCAACCTTGGTCACGGTTGGTGCGGAAGATCGCATGACGCCGCCTAAATATGCCGAGTATCTGGCGGCGCATATCCCGAATGCGCAGCTCGCGATTTTGGCGGGTGGCGGCCACATGATCATGTTGGAGCAGCCCACCGCTTTCGCCGCTGCCGTCAATGGCGCGGTAAGCCGCTGGCTGCCTTCTGTCACTGATGCGGTCAACGTGATGGGAGTGCCCAATGCGTCAGGTTCGTAATTGGGCACTGCGGCGAGGTGCGCAAGTGGCGATCGACACCGCCAGTGAAGTCGCGCCGCGCATCGCCAACGAGTCGTTTAGTCAGGTGTTCGATGTGACGCCGCCGATCACCGTGTTCATCTATGCCAGCAGCAGTCGCGTAACGATCCGGCGACAGGTGGGCACGCAAGTTCGATTGGATGCGGCTTTGCGCGCAGCGTTCGGCTGGCAGCTCGTCGCTGAACAGGATGACGCGGGCGTGTACATCGTTGCGAAGCGCAAACCCGTCGTCGGCGCTTTATCGCGCGCGGATTTTACCGTGATCATTCCACCTGAAGCGCGGCTGCTGGTACAACTCAGCCCCGGCGCTTTGATCCTGGAAGATTTGGACGGTACGCTTGATATTCCGCCTGTGCAACCACTCAAACAACTCAAGCAGCCGACCAGACAAACTGGCAAAGCGAACGGTAAGCGCTAATCGTGACAACACCACTGATTTATTCAGCGCTTAGTTTGTTTCAGCACCTGGCTCAGCAAACGACGCCGGGCACAACGACCTCACCTGGCACGCAAATCGGCTTTTTGATCCTGATCGTGCTGATCGTAATCCTGTTGATTTTTGGCGGGCTGTTCGGCTTTGCCAGACGTTTTGCCGTGCCGTTGCAAGCCGTTTTCATGCTCGTGGACACGGCGGGTCAATTTGTCGGCGGGTCACGGGTACTGCTGGCAGGCTGCGCGCTCGTTACGCTGATCGTGATCAGCTGCACCGTTGCGAGCGTGTTAGGTATCGCGGCACTGGCGACCTGCGGAACGGTCAATCCGGCGCAGGTGTGCCACTGGGTCGGACGTTGATGCTGCACTTTTGCGCAACTTTTGCCTATAATCTACGTAATAGGTTTACACGTACTACAACATGTCAGGTAAAGTAGAGGACTCGTTCTAATGACTGATCAACCCAACTCGACTAATTCGACAACCGATAGCAAACCGCCCTTGACTCAATTTATTGAGCATCAAGTGACCGCTGCGCAGGAAACCGTTGAAGCGCTGCGTGCGCTCGTTCCGCCGGATTTTCGGACGCACAGCCGCGCTGCTCGCCGCGAGTTCTTGCTATCGTTCAAGGTGCTGCTCGATGGCGCGATGTCCAGCGTTGAGCGTGAATTGAACAAAGCGCGCCAATCCGATCCGCCTAAGCCGCCGACCACCCCACCGACTGCCGGAGCAGGCGGCGCAAGCACGACGGGTAAGAACAAAGTCAAAGTCGAAGTGAGCTAACCATTTCCATAGCTTCAACCCCCACCCTAAACCCCTCCCCCTTAAAACGGGAGGGATTTTTGCCCGTAGCCCGTAAATCCCTCAAGGATTAGCCGCCGTGCTGCCTGACCCGTCGATCTCGTTAGTGCCACTGGTGTCAGCACCACTGATTAAACCCGTGCCATTGCGGATGCTGTATATTGCGGTGTTCGCCAGCGGCATGACCACGCTTGCCGTTGAGCTGAGCGCTTCTCGCTTGCTCGGCAACGTGTTCGGCACCAGCAATCTGGTATGGGCAAATATCATCGGCTTGATCCTGATCTATCTCACGGCCGGCTATTTCATCGGTGGCCGTTGGGCAGATCGCTCGCCACGCTTCATCACGCTGTATCGGATCATTACCTGGGGTGCATTCACCAGCGGACTCGTCCCACTCGTGGCGCGACCCGTGTTGAGCGCCGCTGCCAGTGCGTTTGCCGCTTTCGATGCAGGCGTATCGATCGGCTCGTTTGTGGCGGTCGTGATCCTTTTTTCAGTGCCGATCACCTTGCTCGGCTGCGTATCACCGTTCGCGCTCCGACTGGCATTGGCAGATATGCGCAACGCTGGAAAGACGGCGGGGCGCATGTACGCCATCTCGACGCTTGGCAGCATCCTGGGCACATTCGCGCCAGTCTTGTATCTGATCCCCGAACTCGGTACGACGCAAACGTTTCTGGTGTTCAGCCTGATCTTGCTGGCGATCGGCTTGATCGGGCTAGCAACGCAGAGTCGGCGTGCAGCGTTACAACTCCTGTGGATGCCGGTCGTCCTGATCGTTTGGGCAGCGATCGCACTCAATACGCCGCTGCGTCCGCCGCCCGCCGGAATGACACTGCTCTACGATAAAGATTCGGCCTACAATTATATTCAGGTTGTTGAGTACCCCGATCGCAACAATAGCAAAACACGCCTGCTGCTGCTCAACGAAGGGCAGGGCATTCATTCGCAATGGAACAGCCAGCAGATTTATTTTGGGCGCACCTGGGATTTTTTCATGGCCGCGCCGTACTTCAATCCCGCACCTTATAATGCCGCTAATCAACTGAAGCGCGTATGTATTATCGGGTTGGCGGCGGGCACGATCGCGCATCAATATACGGCGGTGTTCGGCGCAGTGCCGATCGACGGAATCGAAATCGATCCGCAGATTGTGGAGACTGGTCGCCGCTATTTTGGCATGACCGAGCCGAACCTGAACGTGATCATTCAGGATGGGCGACTCGCGCTGCATCAATCTACGCAAAAGTACAGCGTCGTTGGCATTGACGCTTATCGCGTGCCGTATGTGCCCTGGAATTTGACCACGCTTGAGTTCTTTCAGGATGTGCGCGCGCACCTGACCGCTGATGGCGTCGTGGTGATCAACGTGGGGCGCACGGTGAATGCCGACGGTCAACAGGATCGGCGCTTGATCCAGGCTATGACACACACGCTGGCCGCCGTTTATCCGAGCATTTACACGATCGACGTGCCCGGATCGTTCAACACTATTTTAGTCGCCACCGCTCAAAAGACGGATGCCGCCAACTTAAACGCAAATCTTGTCGCACTACCTACCAATGCCGATTTGGTATTACGAACGGTGCTCGACTCGGCGGTCAAGAATTTACAGCCAACCGTACAATCGGACGTATTGTTCACCGATGATCGAGCGCCTGTCGAAACGATCGTGGACTCGATGGTGATCAACTTTTTGACGGGCGGCGGCGCGCAGCAGTTCGCTAAATAAGCGGCCCTACGTTTCATCATCGGCAGGCGGATTGCCATATAAAGCGAACAGCAGCACGCCCACTGCCGCGATCACGAAGCCGCCGATCAAACCGGCGGCCTGATAAATGCCCAATACAGGGCGCTGCGTAGCCGTGGGCGGGTTCGATCCGTAGCCAAGCACATCCGCCAAGCCCGCTGCTGCCGATCCGAGCAAGCCGGTCAAGCTGAGGCGTATCCCGATCTGCTGAATAAGCGTGTGCTTGACGCCCGGATAATAAGTGGTCTGCGCAAAGATGAACGCGCCAAAGATGATCAACGAGAAGCCCACCAGGATCGTCAGGATTTGCACGATGCCGATTCCTGGCGTTGGATCAAAGCCTGTCAGCGTAGGGAACAGCCCGATCAGCGTGATGACCGCCCCCAAAACACCGATCGCGATGCCAACTTGTGCCCATCGTCCGCGTGCGTGCATCATTTGCGGCTCAGATGGGCAGGGTGCGGCGCAGAATACGCAGGAAATTTCCGTGCAGAATGCTGGCAATGTCGGTGGGCGCATAGCCACGCGCTCGCAGCGCCGTTTCGATCAGCAGTATATCGCTCAACGTATCGATTTCGGCAGGCGCGGATTGCAAGCCAAAGCCACCGTCCAGATCGCTGCCAATGCCAACATGCTGCGCTGAGCCTGTGATTTGACAAATGTGATCGATCGCGGCTATGACCTGATTATCCAATGTCACCTCATTTTTACGGCTGCCACTGCTGCGCACCCAATCCTGTTTGAGAAAGCGATTATACAGCACAACACCCATCACGCCGTCACGTTCGGCCAGCCGCCGGATCATGTCGTCCGACAAATGACGGTCACCGTTGACGAAACGGCGCGGATTGCTGTGGCTGGCGATGATCGTGCCTTCATAGCGATCGAGCGCTTCAAAAAACGCTTCTTGCGCCATGTGGCTCACATCCAGGATCGCCTTGAAATCGGCCATGATCTCCATCAGTTCGCGCCCCATGTCGGTCAGCGGGCCGGGGTGACCTGTTCCCGCACTGTAGCGCGTTTCACCCCATGCCAGACCCACCGCGCGAATGCCACGTTCATACCATTCCTCGAACTGCTGCGGCTCCAGAATCGGATCGGCACCTTCCATCGACAAGACGACGCCTAAACGATGATCCGCGAATTCCTTACCCGTTTCCCAACTCGCCAGCACCCGCGTCAGTTCGGCTTGCGTGCGGATCAACACGATCGACTCGTGCTCATCCGCCAGCCGCTGATAAACATCCAACTGTGCCAGGGCGCGCTGATAGGCTTCGCGCGGTGTGCTGTAGCTGATCTGCGCATCCGTGAAGTTTGGCGACGCCGCCGGACTGACGAACAGCGTCCCGAACACGATGCCGACCCGCCCTAGCAATGCCTGTGGGAGTGCGACCGTGATCGAGCCTTCCTCAGTTTCGATGGGGCGACCTGCTTCACGGACGCGCTGCGCGTAAACGCTTTCCATGAAATTGCGTTTATTGCGCAGCACATTGTAAGCGATGTCCAGATGTGCATCGATGATGATGTGCGGGTCGCTGCCCATGTTCGCGGCTTGCGTCACAGTGCGCTGTTCAACAATCGGCTGCTTAGAACGATCAAAACGCGCTGATTTCGCTGGATTGTGTAGGCGCAGCAGTTGCGTTTTGGGTGGCGGCCTGGGTCGCGACGGATGCAGACGGCACAGCGGCTTCCATGATCCCGCGCAGTGAGCCGATGCTGAGTCCTGCCATGCTGCCGGGCGTTTCGTTCGGATTTTGAGTGGGTGGTAGTACCTGTTTACCATTCGAGAACAAGAAGACGGTTGGCGTTCCCATCATTCCACGCGCCGACACATATTTGTCCGATGCGTCAATGTAACTAACGGTTTGCGGATCGGACATGCAGCTGTTGAATTTACCCGTGTCCATGCCAAGCTGCCCTGCCGCGCCAAGCAGGCGGTTGTGATCAGCAGCGCCTTCTGCATAACGGCTCTGCCAATCGAACAAAATGTCATGCATTTCCCAGAATTTGTTTTGCTGCATTGCGCATACGGCGGCTTCCGTCACGGCCAACACGCCTGCTGGCGAATAGTCGCCGGTGCGCGTGGTCGGGATGTAAACAAACTGCGCACGTCCAGCGCGAATCTCGTCCACGATTTTGACGACGGTGCCATCATGATATTGCAAGCAATAGGGGCACGAGAAACTTGAGATTTCTTCGATCCGCACGGGCGCGTTCGGGTTACCCATGTACGGGAAGGCGACGGGATACGGTATAACATCTTTGTTCGGCGCGCTGCTGGTGGTGCCGACTGGAATACCTGCATAACGCCCGCTCGTATCGGTGGGCAGCGTCGTATCGGGCGGACGCGACGCAATCACGATCCCGATCACTATCACGGCGAGCACCGCTAACGCACCGATGAACAGCACGGCGCGCTGCTGTTGTTCGCGCTGGCGCACAAGTTTGGCGCGGAGTTCAGCTTGTGCAGCCTTGCTCGATAAACTGGTTTTTTTGATTTTACTTTCAGAAGCCATGAGTCAACTGTTCCTTAGAATCGTAATATCTACACATGTGATCCGCCTAGATGCTAGATCGAAGTGGCGTACCTGACAAGCATCCTGGACAAACTCTGACGGTTACACACAAAACTTTAATCAACCGAAGCCATCCTTCAACGCGCTTCATCTGTCCGGCTGGCGCTGCCACCTGTCGATCCGATCACGGGCGCACTATCCGCTTGTGCGCCGCTGGTCAATGCAATGGGCGTGCCACCACCCGTCGGTGCGACCCGGTATAAGTGCGCAGCTGCACCAGCATCCTGAGCCGCATAGATGATCTCGGAGCTATCACAGCGCCAGGTGGGTGATGTGTTTACAGACGCTGTTTTTGTGATTTGAGCCGGTTTGCGGTTATTCACGTTCACCACGTAAATTTGTGATTGGCCGCTCGCATCGCTTGCGTAAGCGATACGGATGCCGTCTGGCGCCCAGGCGATGTTTCGCTCGACCGCGTTATCAGTCGTCAGGCGAAGGGGCGCAGCTTTACTGGCTATGGATGCGACGTACAAATCCGGCATTCCATCGCGTGTGCTGCGAAACGCGATTTGAGTGCCATTGGGTGCCCAGGCAATCCCCTGATTATCTCCTGCATTCTGCGTCAGGGACGTTTTAACCTTACTGCTGACATTGTACAGCACAATATCCCAATGGCCGTTTGCCTGACTTTCGTAGGCCAGCGTATTACCATTGGGTGACCATACTGCGTGAACGGAAGAGTCAGCCACCATCGTTATTTTGCGCGTTTTCGGCTCGATAATGTTGATTTGACTTGTATTGCCTTCATGGTGCTCATAGGCGATCTGGTTGAGTGCGCCCCATGCCGGGTACATGTTGTCGCCCGCTGACGAACTGGTCAACTGCTGAACAGGCGTCTTGCCATCAACCGTAGTCGCATAGATTTCATAATGCCCACTGCGATTGCTTTGGAACGTCACCCATCGCGAGTCGGGCGAAAAGTTTGGCGCGCTGTTGATCGCGGTGGGCGCGCCACTCAAAACGAGCGGCTTGCTTGTAGCTGCAAAGCCCACGCTCACAACATCCGAACTGCTGGCACGGCTGGATGTGTAGAGCACTGAATTGAAGGGGCACTGACTTCCACCAATAATGATAGGCAGCGGCGTTGGCGTCGAGGTTACACTCGGCGTGAATGATGCAGTAGGCGTATTGCTCGGCGTTCGGGTCGATGTTGGCGTCTTTGTGACGGTCGGTGTTCTGGAAGGCGTGACCGAAACGAGGGTGCCAGCGCTGTTGGCGATAAGCAGCACGGTCGGCGTGAGCGTATTCGTTGGCGTTGCTGTATCTGACGGCGTGAAAGTGGCCGTTGGCGTATAGGTGTTCGATGCTGTAAACGTTGCCGTAGCCGTGTCAGTGGGTGTATTCGACGGCGTAAAGGTGAACGTTGGCGTATAGGTGTTCGATGCCGTGAAGGTGGCCGTCGCGGTGTCGGTCGGTGTATGTGATGGCGTAAAGGTAAACGTTGGCGTGTACGTATTGGACGCCGTGAAGGTTGCCGTGGCGGTGTTGGTCGGTGTATCCGACGGCGTGAAAGTGAATGTGGGCGTGTACGTGTTGGACGCCGTGAAGGTTGCCGTGGCGGTGTTGGTCGGTGTATCCGACGGCGTGAAAGTGAATGTGGGCGTGTACGTATTGGACGCCGTGAAGGTTGCGGTGGCCGTGTTGGTAGGCGTATTTGACGGCGTAAAGGTGAACGTTGGCGTATAGGTGTTGGATGCCGTGAAGGTTGCGGTAGCCGTGTCGGTGGATGTATTTGACGGCGTAAAGGTGAACGTTGGCGTATAGGTGTTCGATGCTGTGAACGTTGCGGTAGCCGTGTTGGTAGGCGTATTTGACGGCGTAAAGGTGAACGTTGGCGTATAGGTGTTGGACGCGGTGAACGTTGCGGTGGCCGTGTCGGTGGGCGTATCCGACGGCGTAAAGGTGAATGTGGGCGTGTACGTGTTGGACGCGGTGAAAGTGGCCGTAGCCGTGTCAGTCGGCGTATCTGATGGCGTGAAGGTAAACGTTGGCGTGTACGTGTTGGACGCCGTGAAGGTTGCGGTGGCCGTGTCGGTGGGCGTATCCGACGGCGTAAAGGTAAACGTTGGCGTGTACGTGTTGGACGCCGTGAAGGTTGCGGTGGCCGTGTCAGTGGGCGTATCCGACGGCGTAAAAGTGGCCGTTGGCGTATAGGTGTTGGATGCCGTGAAGGTTGCCGTGGCCGTGTCAGTCGGCGTATCTGACGGCGTGAAGGTTGCCGTAGGCGTATAGGTGTTGGACGCGGTGAAGGTGGCCGTAGCCGTGTCAGTCAGCGTATCTGATGGCGTGAAGGTTGCCGTAGGCGTATAGGTGTTGGACGCGGTGAAGGTGGCCGTCGCGGTGTCGGTGGGCGTATCCGACGGCGTAAAGGTGAATGTGGGCGTATAGGTGTTCGATGCTGTGAACGTTGCGGTGGCCGTGTCGGTGGGCGTATCCGACGGCGTAAAGGTAAACGTTGGCGTGTACGTGTTGGACGCCGTGAAGGTTGCGGTGGCCGTGTCGGTCGGCGTATCGGACGGCGTGAAAGTGGCCGATACGCCGACCGACA